>ERZ894223.179-NODE-179-length-66401-cov-9.880731_pt1 | contig 66401 bp, 68 predicted proteins | sample MGYA00380293_ERZ894223 | MGnify/ENA primary metagenome ERZ894223 (study PRJEB32331, sample SAMN06328445) | human gut metagenome | biome: human gut microbiome; feature: stool | host: Homo sapiens | collected 2014-11-05 ...
GAAATGGTGACGCCGCCGTCGCTGCGGATGCCGTCGCCGCTCACATTGCCGCCGTTGCCGCCGTTGGCAGTGACGGTACCGTCGGAGACGGTGACGCTGCCGCTGTGGATGCCGTCGCCGCCGGAGCCATAACTGCCCGTGCTATTGCCTCCGGTGGCAGTGACTGTACCGCCGGAGATGGTGACATCGCCGCTGACGCTGTAGATGCCGCTGCCGCCGGAGCCAACACTGCCCGTGCTATTGCCTCCGGTGGCAGTGACCGTACCGCCGGAAATGGTGAGGCTGCCGCGGCTGGTGATGCCGTCGCCGCCGTAGATGTCGCCGTTACCACCGGTGAGATGGTTTTCGCCCTTCAGGGTCAGCGTCACGTCGCCGTTCGAAGTGAGGGCGGAACCGGAGTCTGTCTTGATGTTCACGTTGTCCAGCGTGACCTCGACCTTATCGTCCCCGGCGTCGATGGTCACGGTGTTGGAAGAAGCTTTGTCCTCACGATTTGTGATGATGGTGTCGGTGTCTTCCACCTCCGGATTATTTTCCTGTGAGACCTTATTTTTCCCTTCGGTCCCACTTGCCTTCACGGTGATGTCACCATTCTCGATGTACCATGTCCCGGCAAAGGCCGGGGCGGTAAGGGTGATGAGCATTGCGGCGGTCAGGATAAACGCCGCTGCCCGCTGAGAGGCCGGACGGGGTAAATAGATACCCCCACACCGTATGGAGGGGGCGACCCAGAACACACATCGCAAGCTTACGATAAGAGAGCATACAAAAACCTCCTTTGAACGGTGAAAAGAAATGGTGAGACCGTAGAATATCAGGTTACTTTAAATATACCGGATCTGCGGAAAAAAATCAACAAAACCTGCGCGAAATGCTGCTTTTCGTGCGTGAATGGAGAAAAACCGTCAGATTTTGGCTCTGACAAAGAGACAGTTTATCACTGTGCGGCGGCTCTCGAGAGAGGGGCTTGCCCTCTCAGTCTCGCTCCGCTCGCCAGCTCCCCCAAAGGGGGAGCCCTTGGCAGGCCGGGCCACTTCCTACTGGACGCCTGAGCCCCGATATGGCGCAAAAGGGCGGGCCTTGCTACAGAGGGCAGCGGCAGCTTGACAAGCGCACCTTGTCAAGCTGCCGTGAATCTTGGCAGCGGAGCACTACTGTTTCCGAAAAAATCAGACTTTGCTCGTCCAGCGTGGGCCTGACCGGCACGCCAGAGGCTCTCCCTTTGGGAGAGCTGTCACCGAAGGTGACTGAGAGGGCTAGGACGCCGACAGAGAGCTTTTCTGTGCCTTTTTGCTCAAAAAACTTCCTGAAGATACAGTTTATTGGACTTTTATTCTGCTATACTCCTGTCAGAACAAAAAGACACAGGAGGGAAGAGGAATGAAAGACATTGAGCTTCGGTATGTGGGCGGTCATGTGGAGGTGTATACGGAGGCGGGCGCGTTCCTGTTCTCGGCGGACACCCTGCGGGAGGCGATGGAAGAGCTGGATGCCGCCTGACGCGTTCCCGGGAATGCCGGAAAGCACCGGGCGGGAGTTAGAAAATACTAATATAAAATGGATGTGAAATTCAAGAAAGGAACTGTCTGAGAAGGCCCGGAAATCTTAAAATTCCGGTCAAAAAAGTGATTTTCCTGTAAAATAATGCTTGTTGAGCCGGGGGGTTCGATGCTATAATAAAAAGGACGGCGTTTTGCGTATGGAGAGCTAGGCGCGGCCGTCTTGTGCAAGGGAGCAATAGGAAGATTTTAGGAGCATTGTTTTATGGACATTACACACATCACCTCTCTGCTGGGCGGTATTGCGCTGTTCCTGTATGGCATGTCGATCATGGGTGCCGGCCTCGAAAAGCTGGCCGGCGGCAAGATGCAGGGCATATTGCAGAAACTGACTTCGTCCACCATCAAGGGCGTCATTTTCGGCACCCTCATCACCGGCGTCATCCAGTCGTCGGCCGGTACAGTCGTCATCTGCGTCGGCCTCGTCAACTCCGGCATCATGACCCTTACGCAGTCGGTAGGCGTTATCATGGGTGCAAACATTGGTACTACGGTCACCGGTCAGCTCATCCGCATGGCGGATATTTCGGGCGACAGCCTCATCCTGACCCTCATCCAGCCCAAGACGTTTGCGCCGGTGGTGGCGTTTATCGGCTGCATTTTTTATGTGTTCATCCGCAACGCGAAGAAAAAGAACATCGGCCAGATCATGCTGGGCTTCGGCATCCTGTTCACCGGCATGAGCCTGATGGACACCGGCGTGTCGCCCCTGCGTGAGAGCGCGGCGTTCCAGGAGCTGTTCGTCACCATGACCAACCCCATCCTCGGCGTCCTCGTGGGCGTGGTGGTCACGGTCATCATCCAGTCCTCTTCGGCCTCTGTGGGTATCCTGCAGGCGCTGTCCAGCACCGGCCTCGTCACCTTCAGCTCGGCCATCCCCATCGTGCTGGGCGCCCACATCGGCACGGCCTTCACCCCGCTGCTGACCATCGGCGGCTCATCCAAGGACGGCAAGCGCGCCGCCCTCATCCACCTGTACTTCAACATCATCGGCAGCGTCATCCTGCTGGCGCTGGTCTATGCAGTCCAGTTCACCATCGGCATCCCCATGTGGGGCGATGTGATGAACAAGAGCAGCATTGCAAACATCCACACCATGACCAGCGTCATTGCGATGCTGCTCTTCCTGCCCTGCAGCGGCGTGCTGTCCAGGCTGGCCATGATGACCGTGCCGAACAGCGCGGAGGAGGCGCAGGAGCTGAGCATGCCTGTGCTGGATGAGCGCCTGTTCAAGAGCCCGGCTGTGGCGCTGCAGCAGGCCAAGAACGCGGTGGTCAAGATGTCCCGCCGCGCAGCCCGCAACGTCGGCCTCGCCACCCCGCTGCTGCTCAGGATGGACGAGGACGTCGTGAGCGCCATCGATGTCCGCGAGAACCTCATCGACCGGATGGAGGTGGACATCTCCAACTACCTCATCAAGCTGGCAGACCAGGAGCTGGGCGACGCGGAGAGCCATGAGGTGACCGAGCTGCTCAACTTTGTCACCGAGTGCGAGCGCATCGGCGACTATGCAGTCAACATCAAAGAAAAGGCGCAGGAGCTGGCCGACAAGGAAGTCACCTTCAGCGAGAAGGCACAGCAGGAGCTGAAGCTTCTCGACAATGCGCTGGAAAAGATACTGACCCTCACCACGGACGCCTTCGAGTTCGACGACGCCCGGACCGCCAGCCAGGTGGAGCCGCTGGAACAGGTCATCGACATCCTCGTGGAGCGGCTTCGTGCGCAGCACATCAAGCGTCTGAAGGATGGTATCTGCTCCATTGATACCGGTGTCGTCTATCTCGATGTGCTGAGCAATGTAGAGCGTATCTCGGACCACTGCTCCAACATCGCCGCCCGTCTGGTGGGCATGGAGGCAGGCGAGGACTACGACTCCCATACCCTCAAGAATATGATGCACCACAACCCCACCAAGGAATATATGCTCAATTACGAGCAGTGCCGCAGGGACTACCTCGTCCCGCTGGAACAGCTCGAAGCCTGATCCTGATAAAGGATAAAAACAGTGCAGACCTCCCCGGGGAGGGTCTGCACTGTTTTTGTTTATTCGCCCAGGTCTTCCAGAAGCGCCCGGAGGGCCGTTTCGCCGGTGACGTAGAGGCCCTGCTTGAGCCGGAGGGCATCGGCCTCGGGCAGGAGATTGACATAGATGCCGGTGCGCAGGAGCCGCTTGTCGGGCAGCCCGTTGTCGGAGCAGGTGTAGACGACCACCCGCCCGCCCTCGTCGCAGAGGTAGAAGTCGGTGCCGCTCTGCCCGGCGGAGCCCTGCGCGGCCAGACCCGGCTCGGGGGCCGGCGTCTCTTCGCCGGAGTCGGCAGGGAAGGGGAGACTGGGCAGGGCCATCCAGAACAGGCTGAACACGATGGTAAAAATGCACAGCGCATAAAAAATGCAGAGCCAGACCTTGCGCATGGCAGTGGACTCCTTTCGGCTGAAATGGTGTTTCAGACGGTAGTATGTGCAAAAGAAAACTGCCTCAGACAGGGATGCAGAATTTTCACACCCGGATGCTGTACTTTGGCGGGGCAGATGTGCTATACTAACATCGTATCCCGTCGATTTCCCCCTTGCGGAAGCGGGCGGCGCGGACTATAATGTGTTATTATGGCTGTGGGCCGTCTGGCCGCAGCAGGAACAGCAAACGGCATCGTCAGAGGATGCTTTGAGATGCAGAACAGTGAAAATTGCGATAGGAGGCGATCCTTATCTCAAACAATGAAAGACGGAGACTCCACAGTGATGGTGCGCTCCGGGAGCAGCGGCCCGCAGCGGAGCAGAACCGGCGGGTCCGTGAGGCCCGCGGGCCGCAGGAGCAGGGAGAAAAGCACGGCCATCCCGCTCTCGGATTCCTGGGCCGGACCATCGTCACCCTCGTCTGTCTGGGCATTATGGCGGGCAGTCTGGTGGCAGTGGGCGCTGTGTATTATGTGGTGCAGGCTACGGCCAGTGACGGCGACCTGCTGGACCTCGACAACATCGAACTGAGCCAGTCGAGCCTTGTGGTGGCCACCGACCCCGACACCGGCGCACAGGTGGAGTACGCCACCCTGCGCTCCTCCAACAGCCACCGCGTCTGGGCGGACCTCGAGCAGATCCCCACCAACCTACAGTATGCATTCATCTGCACCGAGGACAAAGACTTTTACAGCGAGCCGGGCGTCAACTTCAAGCGTACCATCGGCGCGATGATCAATGAATACCTGCTGCCCATCTACAGCTCCAAGCAGGGTGCCTCCACGCTGGAGCAGCAGCTCATCAAGAACCTGACCAGCGACAAGAGCGCCAGCGGCATCGAGGGCGCACTGCGCAAGCTGCGCGAGATCTACCGCGCCCTCATCCTGAGCCGCAGCTACTCCAAGGAGACCATTCTGGAAGCCTACCTGAACACCATCAGCTTCACCGGTACCATCCAGGGCGTCCAGACGGCGGCAAACGAGTACTTCGATAAGGATGTCAGCGAGCTGACCCTCTGGGAATGCGCGTCCATCGCGTCCATCACCAAGAACCCCACCAACTATAACCCCTACACCAACCCCGAGAACCTCATCAACCGCCGGAACTTCCTGCTCTACAATATGTGGCAGCAGGGTGTCATCTCGGAGGAGGATTACCGCAGCGCCGCTGCCCAGCCGCTGGTGCTGGCAGAGACGGACAACACGAAGAAGAGCAGCTCCACCACCTCTTACTTCACCGATGCCCTCTTCAACGAGGTGGTGAAGGACATCATGGCCAAGGAGGGCGTGGACGAGTCCACCGCCCAGAGTATGCTCTACACCGGCGGCTATACCATCGAGGCAACGGTCAACCCCAAGATCCAGACCGCGATGGAGAACCTGATGCTCAACACCGACGATGCCTACTTCCCGGCCGGCTGGCATGAGGAAGAGGTGACCAGCATCTCCGACGACGATGTGCAGGTCTTCAATGAGGACGGCACCCCCAAGACCCGCACCGGCGAGGACGGTACGGTCTACTATTACCGCAACGTCCGCACCCAGGCGGCGATGGTCACGCTGGACTATGACGGCAATGTCATCGCCATGGTGGGCGGTCTGGGCGAAAAGACCAAGAGCCTTTCCCTGAACCGCGCCTACGGCGTCACCCGTCAGACCGGTTCTACCATCAAGCCCATCGGCGCCTATGCGCTGGGCATCGAGTATGGTCTGGTCAACTGGTCCACCATGCTCAACAACTCGCCCCTCTACCTCAAGCAGGACATGGTCATCCGTGACGAGGACTACTGCCGCCGGAACGGCCTCATGGGCCTGACGGACAAGCAGCTGAAAGCCTACCCCAACGCATGGCGCAGCTGGCCCCGCAACTACGGCGGCAACTACGGCGACGGCTCCGACCTGCCGCTCTGGAACGGCCTCGCACGCTCCCTGAACACCATCGCCATCCGCGTTGGCGACCTCGTGGGCGCGAACAACATCTTCAACTTCGTCTACAATACCCTGCAGCTCAGCACGCTGGACCCCGTCAACGACGTGGGCCTTGCACAGATGGTCATGGGCAGCCAGACCCACGGCGTCACTCCGATGGCGCTGGCGGCGGCGTTCCAGATCTTCTACGACGGCGAGTACACCACGCCTCACCTCTACACCCGTGTGCTCGACCGGGACGGCAACATCTATATGGAGAGCAACGACACCAGCTATCAGGCTCTGACGCCCCAGACGGCCTACGTCATGAACCGCCTGCTGAAGAACGTCCTGTTCTCCAGCGTCGGTACGGCCAGCGGCCGCTACCCCAACTCCAACGGCATGGAGGCCTTCGGTAAGACCGGTACGGCCAGCGATGAAAAGGACCTGTGGTTCGTGGGCGGTACGCCCTATTACGTCACCGCTGTGTGGTGGGGCTACGACGCGCCCTTCGATATGACCCAGACCCTCGGCAAGCAGCAGGCCAAGACCCGCACCTGTGTCATGGCATGGAAGGCCCTGATGGAGCAGGTCCAGGCAGACCTGCCCTATAAGGCATTCCCGGCGGCTGACGGCGTCGTGGAGCGCAGCTACTGCACCCAGAGCGGCCTGCTGGCCAGCGGCTCCTGCCCGAGCACGGCAGTGGGCTACTACCGTGCCGACGACCTGCCCGACGTCTGCAATTATTCCCACGGTCAGGCAGCTGTCGCCAGCCAGCCCCTCGCGCCTGAGCCAGACACCACCAATCTGGACACCGACTGAGGCAAAAATCATACTTTTCGGCACATCGGGTTGCAGATTCGGTGCGCTGAAGGGGTACTTCACGGCTCAAAACTGGATAATCTGACAAAATAGCATCCGACCTCTTGCAATGCAGGGAGCTGGATGCTATTATATTTTCTGCAAGAACACTTGTGTTTGAGAGGTGAACAAGTTGGAACGCCGTTTTTATCTGGTGGATGCGCAGGTCCTGCCGGAAGTCTTCCTCAAGGTCGTCCGGGCCAAGGAGCTTCTGGCCAGCGGAGAGGCACGCAGCATTTCGGCTGCGACCCGCAGCGTAGACCTGTCGCGCAGTGCATTTTATAAATATAAGGACTGCATTTTTGACTCGGAGAATGGCCGCGAGGTCATCACCGTCATGGCGACCCTGCGGGACGAGACGGGTGCGTTGCAGAGCCTTCTGGCCGGCATCAGTGCCGCCGGTGCCAGCATCGTGACCATCAATCAGTCTACCCCGGAGAACGGAGCCGCGCTGGTGGCTGTCACCATCCGCACCGACACCATGCAGATGACCCCCGAGGAGCTGACGGAAAAGCTTTCGCGCCAGCGGATGGTCGTGGGCGTACACTGCGGATACAATCTGTGACAGTACATTCATAGAAAAAAGGAACGAGGGCAGTATCATGGCAAAAATCGCGATTCTGGGCTTTGGCACGGTGGGCAGCGGCGTGTACGAGGTGCTCTGCCGCAACGCCGCAGGCGTCTCCCACCGCGCAGGCGAACCGGTGGAGGTCAAGTACATCCTTGACCCCAAGGACTTCTCGGATCATCCGGCCGCACAGCTGTTTATAAAGAATTTTGACGCCATTCTGGAAGACCCCGAAGTGAAGGTCGTCGTCGAGACCATCGGCGGCACCCGCTTCGCTTACCCTTACGTCAAGGCCTGCCTCGAGAGCGGCCGGAGCGTCTGCACCTCCAACAAGGAGATGGTGGCCACCTACGGCGCGGAGCTGCTGGCTCTGGCCAAGGCACACAACTGCGCCTTCCTGTTCGAGGCTTCCGTGGGCGGCGGCACGCCCATCATCACCCCGATGCACCAGTGCCTCGCGGCCAACGTCATCACCGAGGTGGAAGGCATCGTCAACGGCACCACCAACTTCATGCTCACCAAGATGGCGCGGGAGGATCTGGGCTTTGACGAGGCTCTGAAGATCGCCCAGGAGCTGGGCTACGCCGAGACGAGGGACCCCGGCGACGATGTGGACGGCCGCGACGCCTGCCGCAAGATCGCCATCCTGTCCTCGCTGGTCTGCGGCCACCAGATCTACCCCCAGAACATCCCCACCCGCGGCATCCGCGGCATCACGGTGGATGATGTGGCTGCGGCAGAGAAGCTGGGCTGCGTCATCAAGCTCATCGCCTGGATGAAGCGGGGCGAGGACGGCAGCGTTGCCGCCGGTGTCGAGCCCTGCCTCGTGCCGAAGGCAAACCAGCTGGCCGGTGTCGATGACGTCTTCAACGCCGTCCTCGTCAAGGGCGATATGCTGGGTGACGTGGTCTTCTACGGCAAGGGCGCGGGCAAGCTGCCCACCGCCAGTGCTGTCGTGGCCGACGTGGTGGACGCCCTCAAGAACGGCGTCAAGGTCCACGACAGCCTGTTCTGGCAGCCCGCCGAGCCGGTGGAAGGAATGCTCACCGACCCCGCTCCCGCCGCATACTATGTGCGTGTGGAAGGCATCGCCCCGGCGGTGGCCGAGGCCATCTACGGCAAGGGCCATGTGGTGGAGGAGCATTTCGACGGCTGCTCCTACTTTGTGGACAGCGCCGACGGCAAGGCTCTGGCCGAAGCGGCCCGCAAGGTAGAGGCCATGGGCGGCAGCGTGAAGCTGGTGCTCCGCCGCCTGCCTGAGGACGTCTGAGCGCGAGAGAAGAGGGAACTGCGATGAAGATAAAAGTTTCCGTCCCGGCCACCAGTGCCAACATCGGCTCCGGCTTCGATGCGCTGGGCCTGGCTGTGACCTTGTACAATACCGTGACCTTCGAAGAGAGCGACCATCTGGACATCTCGGCGGCGGACGGCACCCGCATCCCCCGCGGCGAGACCAATCTGGTCTACCGCTCGGCCAAGGGTCTGTTCGAAAAGGTCGGCAAGACCATGCCGCCCCTCAAGCTCGTCCAGACCAACGCCATCCCGATGGCCCGGGGCCTCGGCTCGTCCTCGGCCTGCATCATCGCGGGCCTGCTGGGCGCGAACCGGATGCTGGGCGATGTGCTCAACACCCGGGAGCTGCTGACGCTGGCCACCTCCATCGAGGGCCACCCGGACAATGTGGCACCGGCCCTTCTGGGCGGTCTGGCCAGCAGCGTTTTCGAGGACGGCGTCGTCTACTCCGTCAAGCGGGATGTGGACGAGAGCCTCTGCTTCGCGGCCATCGTGCCGGACTACAAGCTGCTGACCGAAGCCGCCCGCGCGGCCCTGCCCAAAGAGGTCACCCACAAGGATGCGGTGTATAACCTGTCCCGTGCGGCCCTCATCCCGGCGGCGTTCTGCGAGGGCCGCCACGACCTGCTGGCCATTGCCACCGAGGATAAGCTCCACCAGCCCTACCGGATGCCCCTGATGCCCGGCTCGAAGGAAGTCTTCGATATGGCGCGGCTCTGCGGCGCCAAGGCGGTGTACGTCTCGGGCGCCGGCAGCACCGTGATGGCTGTGGCCGAAAAGGCCAACGCCGAGAAATTTTACTCCAAACTGGAAAAGGGCCTCGAGCTGCTGGAAGGTTTGGACGGATGTGAAGCATTTACACTGCTGCGGCTGGATGCCGACAACACCGGTGCGACAGTGGAATGATAAACAGGACCGGAAGTGCAAGACCGCTTCCGCCCGGTGTACCCCTCACACACTGAGGGAGCAAAAAGAGGAGAGTGACAAGATATGGCGTTGATCGTACAGAAGTTCGGCGGTTCTTCGGTGAAGGACCGGGACCGTATCTTCAACGTGGCCCGCATCGTGGCCAACACCCACAACGCGGGAAATGACGTGGTCGTGGTGGTGTCCGCACAGGGCGACACCACCGACGACCTCATCGCAAAGGCAGCAGAGATCACCCACAACCCTTCTGCCCGTGAGATGGATATGCTGCTGGCAGCAGGCGAGGAGATCAGTATCGCCCTGCTGGCTATGGCTCTGAACGAGCTGGGCTGCCATGCCACCAGTCTGACCGGCTGGCAGGCAGGCTTCCGCACCGACCGTGCCTACACCAAGGCCCGCATCACCAAGCTGGAGACCGAGCGCATCTCTTCAGAGCTGGAGCGCAACCGCGTCGTCGTCGTGGCAGGCTTCCAGGGCCTGAACAAGCTGGACGACATCACCACGCTGGGCCGCGGCGGTTCCGACACCAGCGCTGTCGCCATCGCAGCGGCGCTCCACGCCGACCGCTGCCAGATCTTTACCGACGTGGAGGGCGTCTACACCGCCGACCCGCGCAAGGTGCGCAACACCCGCAAGCTGGATGAGATCACCTTCGACGAGATGCTGGAGCTGGCATCCCTCGGCGCACAGGTGCTCAACAACCGCAGCGTGGAGCTGGCTAAAAAGTATAATGTGGAGCTGGAGGTCCTCTCCAGCCTGAACCCCGTGCCCGGCACGGTCGTCAAGGAGGTTGTAAAAGACGTGGAAGGTATGCTGATCAAGGGTGTCGCAAAGGACACCGACGTTGCTGTTATCACGATCCTGAATGTTCCCGATGAGCCGGGTACCAGCTTCAAGATCTTCGGCCTGCTGGCCCAGAAGAATATCAACGTGGACATCATCCTGCAGTCCACCGGCCGCGAAGGCAAGAAGGACATCAGCTTCACCTGCGCGGAGAGCGAAGCTGAGACTGCTCTGCGCGTCCTGCGCGAGAGCGCAAAGTTCGACCAGGTCACCTGCGACGAGACCTGCGCCAAGGTGTCCATCGTGGGTGCCGGTATGCAGAGCCACAGCGGCGTGGCCTCCAAGATGTTCGAGGCTCTGTCCAACAGCAACATCAACATCAAGATGATCTCCACCAGTGAGATCAAGATCTCCTGCATCATCGACCGTGAGGACGCCGACAAGGCTGTCAGCGCCATCCACGATATGCTGTTCGAGTAAGACGCGGCTTCAAAGCCGCCGTGCCGTGCGTCCTGCGCCGGTGCGGCGGCTTTTTGCGTACACAATTTTTTTACAGCCCCTGCCGTTTACACCCAGATAAAAGGGGTGTATAATATTATTATCTGCCTGTATCCAGGGCGAACGTCAAAAACAGGAAGGAAGCTGCATCATGGAGCAAAATCGACCCGCACCCCGCCGCGCTCTGTCGCCGAAAGAACGCCGCCGGAGACACCGTATCCGCCTCGTGCGCAACTGGACGGTCTTTCTGCTCAGCTGCGGCGCGGTCATGGCTGTGATGACCGGCGGCATCCTCTGGCTGCTGCCCAGGGCCTATGCCCTCATCGCACCGCCGACGGCCTTCGAGGCCCGGGAGTATGAGGGCGGCGCGGAGACGGACCTTTCGGATAAGCGCCTCGTGCTGGTGAATGCAAACCTTCCCCTGACGGAAGAGCCGACGCCGGAGCTGGCCGTGGCCGATGATGCCACCGGTGCTTCGCTGGAAGCCGAGGCCGCCGCAGCCTACCGCGAGATGGCCGAGGCCGCAAGGCGGGATGAGATAGAGCTGGTGCTGACGGCAGGGTATCAGGATGCCGCCGCCCGCCAGAGCGCCTATGAGGCCGCGGTCCAGAGCTGCCGGGAGTCCGGCTGCTTGGAGGAAGAGGCCGCTGCCAGGGCTGCGACCGTCCAGCCTGCGCCGGAGGCCAGCGAATATGCCACCGGCTACGGTGCCGACATCCTCGCGGCGGACAGCATGGAGAAGGACACCGGCTTCGCCGACACCCGCGCCTATGAGTGGCTGGAAGCCTATGCCGCAGAGCACGGCTTCATCCTGCGCTGGCCGCAGGAGCGTCAGGCCGCCACCGGCATGGTGTTTGAGCCGTGGCACTGGCGGTATGTGGGCAGGGACAACGCCCTCGCCATCCGGGCCTCCGGCCTCTCGCTGGAAGAGTATCTGGCGCTGGAACAAACGAAATAATACAAAAGGACGATAGAACATTGAGACGATCCCAAATCGCGCCCGGCGTCCATCTCTCGTATGACGCCGCGCAGAAATTCAACCGCTGCCGCATCAGCATCCACTTCGCGTTCCCGGCCCGCCGCGAGACGGCCACGGCCCACGCGCTGCTGCCGCTGGTGATGGAGCGGGGCTATGCCGACTGCCCCGACATGACCCAGATGACCAAAAAGCTGGCCCGCCTCTACGGTGCCGACCTGACCGTGGACGCCCGCCCCATGGGCTGCAGCCACAACCTCTGCGTCAGCATCACCGGCATCAAGGACCAGTTCGCACTGGAAGGGGAGAAGCTGACGCGGGAGTACGCCGCACTGGCCCTCGGCACGGCGTTCCACCCCTATTTTGTGGGCAGCACCTTCGACCCCGAGGCCGTGGGCATCGAAAAGCAGATGCTGAAGAAGGCGCTGGAAGACGAAGTGAACGACAAGCGCCTTTACTGCCAGCGGCAGGCCAACCGGGAGTTCTTCGGAGACAGCCCCGCCGGTGTCCGGCAGGAGGGCTACTTAGAAGAAGTGGACGGCCTGACGCCCGAAGCGCTGACCGAGGCATACTACGAGATGCTGCGGACGGCGAACATCGAGCTCATCGTGCTGGGCTGCGACGAGGCCAGCACCACCGCCGTGAAGGACGCCCTTCTGACGGAGCTTTCGGCCATCGACCGCGCCCCGCTGCCCCGGGCGGAGAACATCGCCATGCCCCGGCGGGAGCCGGTGCGGAAGGTGGAGCACTTCGACACCACACAGGCCAAGCTCTGTATGCTGTTCACGCTGGGCCGGCCCATGCAGCCCGAACAGCTGGCCGCTGTCCGGCTGGCGATGGCCCTCTACGGCGGCAGCGTGACCAGCCGCCTTTTCCTGAACGTCCGGGAGCGCGACCATCTGTGCTACTACTGCTCGTCGTCCTTCCAGAGCTTCACGGGCAGCATGGCCGTCAACAGCGGCGTCGAGCACACCGACGCGGCCCGCGCTGAGCAGGCGGTGCTCAAAGAGCTGGCGGACCTCTGCGACGGCCCGATCACCGACGAAGAGCTGGAAAACTGCCGCCGGGGCCTGCTGGCCGGGATGAACGGCCTGGAGGACACGCTGGGCGGCATCGAGACATGGTACTATATGGAGGTGCTGCGGGGCGGCCCGGTGCAGACGCCGGACGACGCCCGCCGCGCCCTGCTGGCGGTGACCAGGGAGGATGTGCGGGATATTCTGAAGCAGTTCACCCTGTCGGTGAGCTGTCTGCTGACGCGGGAGGAGGGGAACGGAAATGGCTGAGAACACCCGGAGCGTGCTGGAATGCACCGCCGCTGACCAGTGGAAGGTTCTGCCCTCGGGGCTGACCGTACTCGTCCGCCCCATGCCGGGCTACTCCGGCACCCATGTCATCTACGCCACCCGCTTCGGCTCCATCGACCGGGATTTCCGGCTGGGGGAGCGGGAGGTGCATCTGCCCGCCGGTGTGGCCCATTTCCTCGAGCACAAGATGTTCGAGGATGAGGACGGCGACGCCTTTGCAAAGTTCGCCAAGACCGGCGCGAATGCCAATGCCTTCACGGCCTTCGACCGCACCTGCTACCTCTTTACGGCCACGGAACAGCTGGACGAGAGCCTTGACGTGCTGCTGGGCATGGTGGGGCATCCCTACTTTACCGGGCAGACCATCGCCAAAGAGCAGGGCATCATCGGGCAGGAGATAAAGATGTACGATGACAGCCCCGACTGGCGGCTCATCACCGGCCTGTGCGAGTGCCTGTATCACAGCCACCCCATCCGCAGCGATATTGCGGGAACGGTGGAGAGCATCGCGGAGATAACGCCCGAGATGCTCTACGACTGCTGCAGGGCGTTCTATGCGCCGGGCAATATGGTGCTGGCCGCAGCGGGCAGCACCAGCATGGAGCAGATCCTGGCGGCCTGCGCCCGCCACGGCCTGATGGATGAGCGCCCGGCGGAAAAGGTCGAGCGCCTGCTCCGCCCCGAGCCGATGACGCTGGCGGTGGCCGAAAAGACCATCACCATGCCCATCGCAAAGCCCTGCTTCGGTCTGGGCTTCAAAGAAGAGCCGCTGCCTTTCGGCGATCTGCGCAGCGAGATGCTGTACGAGCTCATCCTCTGCTGCATCTGCGGCGGGATGTCGCCGCTCTACCGCCGCCTCTACGACGAGGGCCTGACCGACCCGGGCTTCGGCGGCGAGGTGCTGCGGGTGGACGGATGCTGCTGCATCCTCTTCACCGGCGAGAGCGACCGGCCCGACACCGTCCGGCAGCTTCTGCTGGACGAGATCGAGCGGGTGCGCAAGGAGGGCGTGGACCGGGAGATCTTCACCCTCTGCAAGAACGAAAAATACGGCCAGCTCATCGAAAATCTGGAAAACGTCGAGGATTCGGCCAGCCAGATGGCAGATTTCGCGCTGGCAGGTCAGACTGTGGCCCAGCAGATCACCATGCTGGCGGGCCTGACGGCAGAGGACGCCGACGCGGCATTGCAGCACATCCTGCGGCCTGAGCGGATGGCCGTGATGCACATCGAGCCGGACGGCACTGCCGTTGAAGAGGACGAAGAAGAGGAGACGGAAGAATGACGAATCTGGTACAGTTCCCGGGCCTCGGCCTCAGCTTTGAGCTGAGCCGGGTAGCCTTCAGCATTGGCGGCATGGATATTTATTGGTACGGCGTCTGCATCGCCTTCGGCCTCTGCCTCGCATTGGTCTTTGCGTTCCGCCGCTGCACGGAGTTCGGCATCGACGCCGATTCGATGGTGGATGTCATCCTCATCGGCGTGGTGCTGGGCATCGCCAGCGCCCGCCTGTATTATGTGGCGATGGCACCCTATGATTACGATACCATCTGGGATGTGCTGGCCGTCCGCGACGGCGGTCTGGCCATCTACGGCGGCATCATCGGTGCCTTTGTGTTCGGCGGCCTGGCCTGCAAATGGCGGGGCGTGCCGGTGCTGCCCATGTTCGACCTGGCCGGCATGGGCTTCCTCATCGGACAGGGCTGCGGCCGCTGGGGCAACTTCTTCAATCAGGAGGCTTTCGGCTGCAACACCACCCTGCCCTGGGGCATGTTCAGCGAAGCAACGGAAGATTACCTGATGGGCAGCACCGTCACGGTGCCGAAGGGCGTCACCATCGACCCCGCCATGCCCGTCCACCCCACCTTCCTCTACGAGAGCATCTGGTGCTTCGTGGGTCTGGCCCTGCTGGCGGCGTACATCAAAAAGCGGAAGTTCAACGGCGACATCGCCCTGCGCTACCTTGTCTGGTACGGCGCAGGCCGCTTCTGGATCGAAGCTCTCCGCACCGACAGCCTGCTGCTGGTGCCGTCGCTCGGTCTGCGCGCTTCCCAGCTGGTGGCGGCTGCGGCCGTCGTGGGCGGTGTGGCACTGGAGATTTTCCTGACCCGGAAATATAAGTCCAAGCCTCTCATGGTGACGCTGGCTCTGACGGCAGAGAACCGCAGCCTGCTGGCGAAGGTGCGCAAGGCAGAGCCGGAATTTACGGTGGAGAGGGAGGAGCTGGTGGCTTCCAGCCCCCGCAAGCTCTTCCTCGAGCGCACGAATGCCTATAACGAGCGGGTGAAGCAGCAGCTCAAAGAGAAACTGGCGGAGAAAAAAGACGCCTGATCAGAATATTTCAAAAGAGCCGCAGCGCAGAGAGCCTTGCGCTGTGGCTCTTTTTGGTGTATAATATAGCCACAGAACATAAAGGGGGCATTACGATGCAGATCATTCCGATGAGAGAACTGAAGAATACCGTGGAGATCGAGCGCCGGTGCGCCGAGGAGAACGGCCCGGTCTTTGTGACGAAGAACGGCTATGGCCGCCTCGTGGTGATGGATATTGATTACTATGAGCGCACCATGCAGGAGATGGAAGAGGCAAAGCTTATTCTGGAGGGACTGGATGATGTGGAGGCAGGACGCACAGTCGATGGCCCGACGGCGATGGCAGAATTGAGGGAAAAGTATGGACTGTGAATATCACTATCGCCTGACCCGGAGAGCGGAAAAAGAGCTTGACGACATCCTTGATCATATCGGAAACACGCTGGATAACGCAAAGGCGGCAGCAAAACTGATGGAGGACATCGGCCGCTGCATGGAGACGGTATGCGTTTTCCCGGAGGGCGGGGCACTGGTCACCAATGCATTCCTGCCAAGAAAGATCATTCGGAAAAAGGTCGTGGGCAATTATCTGCTGTACTACCGTGCGGATAAAGAACGAAAGACGGTCTGGCTTCTCCGCATCGTCTATGGCCGCCGGGATATGGATGAGGTGCTGAAGCACGTGAACAGCTGAAAGAGGAGAAAAACTGAAAATATTTCCGCAAAAGCGGGATTTTCCTCTTGAAATCCGCACATTTTTTTGCTATACTATTCTAGCCGCTTGGTGTGGGCGCCTCAAATGGCCCCTGTGAGGGCCTGCCTTTACGACCAGCGAGTACAACGAAAAGGAATGAACAAAATGTACGCAATCATTGTTACCGGCGGTAAGCAGTACCGCGTGGAGCAGGGCGACATCGTCTACATCGAAAAGCTGGACGTTGAGGCCGACTCCGAAGTGAAGTTTGATCAGGTTCTCGCTATTGGCGAGGAGGGTTCGGTCAAGGTTGGCGCTCCTGTTGTTGAGGGCGCTTCCGTTTCTGCCAAGGTCATCAAGAATGGCAAGGGCAAGAAGCTGAACATCATCACCTATCGCGCAAAGAAGCACAGTGCTCGCCGCATGGGCCATCGTCAGCCCTTCACCAAGGTTGAGATCACTGCGATCAACGGCTAAGTAGGAGGTATATTACAATGGCACATAAAAAGGGCGTAGGCAGCACCAAGAACGGCCGTGATTCTGCGGCTCAGCGTCTGGGTACCAAGCGTGCAGATGGTCAGTTCGTTCTGGCCGGCAACATCCTCGTTCGTCAGCGCGGCACTCACATCCAGCCGGGTGAGAATGTCGGCAAGGGCAGCGATGATACCCTGTTTGCTCTGGTCGATGGCACCGTTCGTTTCGAGCGCGTGGGCAAGAGCGGCAAGAAGTGCAGCGTCAAGCAGTAACTTCTTTCTAAAATCTGCAACACAGAGAGCCGGACCCTCGTGGCCCGGCTCTTTTTGATGAAAAAACAGGAGGGCCTGTATGGCAGCACAAACCAATTTTATCGACATCGCCACCATCTGGCTCCATGCCGGCAAGGGCGGCGACGGCGCGGTGAGTTTTCATCGTGAGAAGTTCGTGGCCGCCGGCGGCCCGGACGGCGGCGACGGCGGCCGGGGCGGCGACATCATCTTCGTCGTGGACGACCACCTCACCACTCTGATGGACTTCCGTTATAAGCGCAAATACACCGCCGACGAGGGCGGCAAGGGCGGCGCAAGCCTCTGCCACGGCAAGAACGCCGAGGATCTCGTCATCAAGGTGCCTCTGGGTACGGTCATCAAGGACGCCGAGAGCGGCCTTGTCATCGCCGACCTGTCCGACCACACCCCCGTCACCATCGCCAGGGGCGGCCGCGGCGGCTACGGCAATGCGCATTTTGCCACCCCCACCCGCCAGATCCCCAAGTTTGCAAAGCCCGGTATGCCCGGCGAGGACATTCAGGTGACCCTCGAGCTGAAGCTCATCGCGGATGTGGGCCTCATCGGCTTCCCCAATGTGGGCAAGTCCACCCTCATCTCCACCATCAGCGCCGCAAAGCCGAAAATTGCAAACTACCACTTTACCACACTGGTGCCGACGCTGGGCGTCGTGTCGGTGGGTGAGGGCGCAAGCTTCGTCTGCGCCGACATCCCCGGCCTCATCGAGGGGGCCAGCGAGGGCGTCGGCCTGGGCCACGACTTCCTCCGCCATGTGGAGCGCTGCCGTCTGCTGCTGCACGTCGTGGACGTCTCCGGCAGCGAGTGCCGCGACCCCATCGAGGACTTCGAGCAGATCAACGAGGAGCTGGCAAAGTTCAGCCCGGCTCTGGCCGAGCGTCCCCAGATCGTGGTGGGCAACAAGTGTGACCTCGCCACCGAGGAGCAGATCGACACCTTCCGCAAGTATGTGGAGGAGAAGGGCCTGACCTTCGTCCCCATCTCCGCCGCCACCATGCAGGGCGTCAGGGAGCTTCCGGGTCTGGTCTACAACCGCCTGAAGGACATTCCCGCCGTCCCCGTGTTTGCCCCCGAGTACAAGAAGCCCGAGGCAAAGGCCGGCGGCCGCGAGTTCACCATCAAGCGGATGGAGGCTCATGTCTGGAGCGTGGATGCACCCTGGCTGGAGTATATCCTCGCGGGCAGCAACGTGGACGACTACGAGAGCCTGCAGTATTTCCAGCGCCAGCTGGGCGAGAGCGGCATTCTGGACGCTCTGGTGCAGAAGGGCGTGCAGGAGAACGATACCATCCTCATCGGCGAGTATCAGTTCGATTATATCTTCTAAGAGGTCAACGGGCTTGCACTCTCAGCCTCACGCGGTTCGGCAGCTCTCCCAAAGGGAGAGCCGGAACGCAGCGGTCAGGCTTCTGCCTCTCCCTTTGGGAGAGGTGGCATTGCGCAGCAATGACGGAGAGGGCAAGGACGCTGATGAAAGGAAAAACCCTTCTATGAACGAACCCGAAAAGATCGACCCCCGGGAGCTGAGCCCGCTGGCACTGGCCTTCGTGGGTGACAGTGTGCTGGAGCTTCTGGTGCGGCAGCGGCTGGTGGAGCACCACCGTCTGTCGGCGGGAAAGCTCAACGCCGAAAAGGTCAAATACGTCTCGGCCCGGGCGCAGTTCCGGGAAGAGCAGCTGTTGGAGCCGCTTTTCACCGAGGACGAGCTGGCTGTCTTCAAGCGGGGCCGCAACGCCAGCAAGGCCAGTGTGGCCAAGCACGCCTCCCCGGAGGAGTACCGCGCGTCCACCGGCTTCGAGTGCCTGCTGGGCTGGCTGTATCTGAACGGCCGGCTGAGCCGGGTGCATGAGCTGTTCGAGACGCTGTGGCAGTCGTTCGACCCCAACGAAAAATAACCGGAACACGCGAAAGCCCACTGCTTTCCGCACTGGGAAACAGTGCAAAGAGAGCAGCGGGCTTTTTGTTGTCCCGCCGGATGGTCCGTTCAGGCGGGGCGGCGCTCAGCGCAGAGGCTCAGCGGCTGTTGCGGGCGGAGTTGCGAGCCGAGTTCTTGCCGCCCTCGTCGTCGGCACCCTTGGTGTACTGGTTGGGGTGCTTGTGCTCGTTGGCAGCAGAGTTCTGGCTGGAATTGGTGGTGCGGTTGGTGCTCTGATCGCCGGTGCGGTCCTGAGTCTGGTTCTTGCAGTTGGTGCTGCGTTTCTCACTGCGATTTTCCATCGTATCGTCGCTCCTTTCGATTTCGGGAGACGCTCTGCGCTCCCTGCCCATAGTTTGACCGGCTGCGGCGGCTTTATGCACCGCAGCTCGAAGGAGGTCTCATAAAAATGCCTGCCGAATATTTTGAAGCCCGGGAACGCGCCCTTCTGGGGGAGCGGTACGACACGCTCTACGCCGCCCCGCAGGAGACAGCGGCCCGCGGCGTGACCGTCTCCGCTCTCCGCACCACGCCGGAAGGATTTGCGGCCCGGGCAGACTTCCCGCTGCGGCCCTCGCCCTTCTGCAAGGCGGCGTTCGTGGTGGAACAGCCCGACTTCAAACCGGGACGCCACCCCTACCATCACGCAGGTGTCTTCTACTCGCAGGAGCCGTCGGCCTCGTCGGCAGCGCCGCTGCTGGGCGTCAGGCCCGGGATGCGGGTGCTGGATCTGTGTGCTGCCCCCGGCGGCAAGAGCAGCCAGCTCGCCGCCGCTCTGCAGGGGCAGGGCCTGCTGGTGAGCAACGAATATGTCGCAGCCCGTGCAGAGATCCTGAAGAGCAACCTCGAGCGGATGGGTGTGGCCAACGCCGTCGTGCTCAACGAGACGCCCGCCCGCATCGCGGCGGTCCTGCCGGAGTTCTTCGACCGGGTTCTGGTGGACGCGCCCTGCTCCGGTGAGGGGATGTTCCGCAAAGAGCCTGCCGCGCTGGCCCAGCACTGCGAAGCGCTGGTGAAGCAGTGCGCAGAGCTGGGCGCGGACATCCTCGACAGCGCCGCTGCGGCCCTCGCGCCGGGCGGCGAACTGGTCTACTCCACCTGCACCTTCGCGCCGGAAGAGGACGAGGGACAGGTGGCCGCATTCCTGCAGCGCCACCCGGAGTTCACGCTGGCCGATGTGCTGGGCCATGTGGACTACACCTTCGGCAGCGAGGGCGAGGCCAACCGCACCGGTGGTCTGCCGCTGGACGTGAGCAGGGTGCGCCGCATCTGGCCCTGTCAGGGCGGGGAGGGACACTTCATGGCCCGGCTCATCAAAGCCGGTACGCCCCGGGCTCTGCCGGCTCCCGGCGAGTACACCCCCGAAGAACAGCTCTGGCTGGCCGCCGCCGAGGCCGGCAGGAGATCCAAAGGCGGCAAGCCCCAGAAGGCCGCAAAGCCTGCGGATGCCCGCAGCGCCCGGCGGGAGAACAGCCGGGCTTGCCGGGAGGCCGTGCAGGGCCGCAGCTCCCGCAGCCGGGACGCTGGGGCAGGGGATGCATCGCCCGCCCAGAGCCTCGCTGCATGGAGGGAGTTTGCGGAGGAATATTTCCCGGAGCTGGCAAAGCGCCCTGCCGTGGTGCATGGCGGCGGCGTCCTGCTGCCGGCGGCTTTCCCGCAGACGAATCTTCACGTTTTGCGTGCGGGCGTCTTCGTGGGCAGTGTGCAGAAGGGGCGCTTTGTGCCGGAACATCATCTGTTCACGGCCTTCGGCGCGCTCTGCCGGAACCGTGAGGAACTGACCCTCGCCGACTCCCGAACCGTGGAATATCTCTCCGGCCGGGAGATAGAAGCTCACACCGCTGCCGACGGCTGGTGCTGCGTGACGGTGGACGGCTGGCCGCTGGGAGGCGGCAAGGTGTCCGGCGGCAGGGTCAAAAACCATTATCCCAAGGCACTCCGTCTGCTGTAAAACGTAGTTTTGGGCAGAATAAACCGGAAAACCATCGGTACAAGGCTTGAACGCCGATGGCTGTTGTGATAAAATAACAGAGTTAGATTTTGTGTGCTGCCACGATGCGGGCGACCACAGCCCGTCTGCCCGCAGGCGGAGATCACTGATAAAATACAGGAGGCTCTTTCCCATGTCTGGACATAGCAAATGGAACAATATCAAGCGCAAGAAGGAGAAGACGGACGGCGCAAAGGCAAAGGTCTTTACCAAGATCGGCCGCGAGATCAGCGTTGCCGTCCGTACCGGCGGCCCCAACCCCGCTTCCAACAGCAAGCTGGCGGACCTGATCGCCAAGGCAAAGCGTATGAGCGTGCCGAACGATAACATCCAGCGTATCATCAAGAAGGCCGAGGGCGGCGATAAGACCGAGTATGAGGCGATCACCTACGAGGGTTACGGCCCCGGCGGCGTGGCGGTCATGGTCGAGACTCTGACCGACAACCGCAACCGTACCGCTGCTGACCTGCGCCACTACTTCGATAAGAACGGCGGCAATCTGGGCGCTATGGGCTGCGTGGGCTTCCTGTTCAGCCAGAAGGGCGTCATCGACATCTCTCTGGAAGACAAGGACGCCGACGAGGCCATGATGGACGCGCTGGATGCCGGTGCTGAGGACTTCGATGCAGGCGAAGATGCCGCTGAGATCACCACCGACCCCGAGAACTACTCCGCTGTCGTCAAGGCAATGGAGGAGAAGGGCTACGAGATCCTCTCCGACGACCTGGCCATGGTCCCCATGACCACCACCCGTCTGACCGACCCCGATCAGCTCAAGCTGATGGGCAAGCTGCTGGATGCCCTCGAGGATAACGATGACGTCCAGAACGTCTGGCACAGCCTCGAGAACGAAGAGGACCTGCCGGAATAAGCTTCCGCAAATCTTAAGAATGACGTGATCAAAGCCGCTTTTTGTGCTGTGAGGCACAGAAAGCGGCTTTGTTGTTTTATGGCGGCCTGCGATAAAGGTGTGCCTGCTGGGGCATGGAAAATAAAAAGAACGGTACCATTCTCCCGTCGGCTATGTTATAATAAACAGAACAAAACATCACGGGGAGGGGCCGACATGGAGCAACGGCGCATTTGTCCATATTGTATGCAGGAGCTGGAAGCAGGGGAGGAGCAGTGTCCCCACTGCGGCCGGGAGCTTGCAGGGCGCAACCCGTCGGGCAGTCTTCCGGCAGGCACTGTGCTGGCAGGCCGGTATACCGTGGGCGACATCCAGAGCGTGGACGGCGAGGGCATCCTCTACCGGGGCGTGGAGAACAACGGCCCTTTCCGGGTGACCATCAAGGAGTATATGCCCCTGACGCTGGCGGCAGAGCGGGGGAGGGACTGCATCCTCCGCCCGAAGCCGGGCAGCGAGGTGCTGTTCAAGACCACCCGGATGGATTTTGCCGACCTCTACCGCTTCATCCAGCGCATCACCCCGGCCAACGGCCTGGAGGCCGTGCTGGACGTCTTTGAAGAGAACAACACGGTCTACGCCGTCATGGAGAACCCCGGCGGCTGTCCGCTCCAGAAGTGGCTGGAGGAGCACGGCACCGTGACGCCCCAGCAGGCCTGCGCCATGCTGGAACCGGTGTTCAACGGGGTGGAGGCCATGCATCAGGTGGGCCTCGTACACCGGGGCATCTGCCCGGCCAACATCCGCATCATGGACAATGGCCGCGCCCGGCTCACCGGCTACGCGACGGTGGGTCTGCGCACGGCGGGCAGCGGCCTCCACGAGCAGCTGTACGAGGGTTATTCCGCCCCGGAGCAGTATTCCACCGCCGAGTTCGAGGGCCGCTACACCGACGAATACAGCCTCGCGGCGGTGTTCTACCGGATGGTCTGTGGGCTGAGCCCCGTCCCGGCGGCACAGCGCCTCGTCTCCGACTCCAACCCCAAGGCCCGCACGGTGACACCGTCGGTGCCGGCTTACGTCTCCGAGACGCTGTATCTGGGCCTCCGGCTCAAGCCGGTGGAGCGCATCCAGACGGTGCAGCAGCTTTTCCGCGCCCTCTCGGAGCGGGAGTATGCGGAGGAATTGTCCCGCAGCATGGAAGCGCTGGACCCGCCCGCCCCCGCGCCGCAGGAGCCGAAAGCGCCCGCGAAGGCTGAGCTGCTGAGCGTCCGAAATCTGCTGGCGGGCATCGTCATTCTGCTCGGCGTCCTCATCCTGCTGACCCTCTGGGGTCTGCTGAGCCATCAGAGCGAGAAGCCGCCGGAGGTGACCGCTCCGGAGTCCGTCAGCGAGGCGGCAAGTGAGCCGGCAAGTGAGCCGGTGAACGAAAACGTCACCCTGACGCCGGATCTCGTGGGCCGCGACTATGACGCCGAGGTGCGCAACAACCGCAGCTATATCGACGAGTATCTCTTCTACGTCACGCTGGAATACAGCGACACGGTGGAGAAGGGCCGCATCATCCGGCAGTCGCCGGAGGCGGGCGAGGTCATCCAGAAGGGGGACACCGTCAGCCTCGTGGTCAGCCGGGGCCCCCAGATGATGGAGATGCCCGACATCATCGGCCAGACGCAGGACAGCGCCGTGCAGGAGCTGGCCACCAAGGGTCTGAACGCCACCTGCTTCACCGTGGTCAACGACGGCTCCGAGGCGGCGGGCTGCGTCGTCTCGGCCAGCGAGGACGCCGGGAGCATGGTGGAGGTGGGAACCACCATCGTGCTCTATATCGCGGGGGATGTCCCCGCCGATGCCCCGGCGGGACCGGAAGCGCCTTCGGATACCGGGACGCCCGCCGGCGGGGATGCCGCGCAGGGCGGCGTGGAATACGATACGGATTAAACAAAAAGAGGCCGCTGGCTTCAACCTCTCCGTCACGGCTTTCGCCGTGCCACCTCCCCTATCGAGGGGAGGCTTTGGCATGGCGGAAAGCTTACCTCTTCGCCAGAGGCTCCCCTCGGTAGGGGAGCTGTCTGCGAAGCAGACTGAGAGGTTGTCCAACAGCCTCTTATCTTTTTATTGAAAACTCAGAAAAAGCTCTTCATGAACGCAAGATCGCTGGCGGCGCGGGCCGGGACAGCCTCTTCCCGCAGGACGGGAAGGAGGGGCTGGGGCAGGGTGCGCAGCATCTCGAAGCCGCCCCTGTAGTCCACACAGGAGTCCTCGAGGCTGGTGGAGCAGAGGGTGCCGTCGGGCTTGAAGCTCTGACCCTTGAAGTGGACGGCCGCGATCTTGTCGCCGTACCAGCTGCCGACTTTGTCCCAGAGGCGGCGCTGTGCGTCCACCGAGGCGTTCTCGGGGCCGACGTAGTTCGCCAGATCGCAGATGACCCGCAGGTTGGGGCTGGCGATGGTGTCCAGCACCATCCTGACGGCCTCGGGGGTGTTCATGGCGTGGTAGTAGACGCACTCCACCGCAAAGAGCACACCCTGCTCCTCGCAGACGGGCAGGATCTCGCCCAGGCTGCGAAGGAGTGCTTCCTGCGCCTCCCTGCGGCTGACGGTGGGCTGCTTTGCCATGTTGGTGGTCTCGCTGCCCATGCAGCCGGCGCGGAGAGCCTTTGCCACCGGCACCTGGCTCAGGGCTTTCGCCACCTCGGCGCGGCGCTTGTCCTCGTCCGCATAGCCCAGCTCAACGTAGGTGCCGTCCACGGCGATGGACACGCCGCTCTTCCGGACGGCGGCATTGGTGGCGGCCACCAGCTCAGGGGTCACGTCTGCATAGCTCTTGACGCCCTCCACGGCCTTGGTGTAGGCCAGCTGGGTGCAGCGGAACCCTGCGTCCCCGATGGAGCTGAGCAGTTCCTCCACGCTGTGACGGCCAAAATCGTGGCCCCGTGCGCCGACGATGAATTCAGACATCCCGCATCCTCCCTGCGCTCAGCCGAACAGACGCTCGGCAAACATCCCGAACTCCTTGCCCCACCAGTACCAGTCGTGGGAGACGTCGCCGCCCCAGACTTCGAGGTGGCAGGGGAAGCCGGCTTCGCTCAGGGTGTCGGCCAGAGCCTGGGTGTCGGCGAGGGCGTCGCCCTCATAGCCGCCCTGACCCACGCAGAGCAGCAGACTGTTCTCCTCGGCCTTGGACAGAACATTCCTGTCGCAGATGCCGTTCTTGCGCAGGGCGGCGAGGGGGCTGCTGCGGAGGACGAGGTCGTCCTCTGCGCTGCCGAGGAAGCGGCCCATATCGTAGAGGCCGGAGAGGCCCATTGCACCCGCAAAGGTCCGGGGACGGCGCAGGCGGCACTGGACGGCCTGATAGGCGCCGGTGTCCACGCCCACGCACCAGATGAGGGGCTTCTCTTTGCGCTCGGGGGCGTTCAGCTCCGCGATGCGCGCGGCCAGCTCGCTGGTGAGGTAGACGAAATACTTCTCCTGCATCTCGGCCCGGCGGCGGGGAGACTCATTGCCGGTCAGCAGGCTCTCGCCGTCGATGCTGTCGGCGCAGAAGAGCTGGATCCTGCCCTCGTGCAGCAGACGGGCCGCCGCGTCGGGCATCCCGTTGTTCTCCCAGTCGTAGAAGCGGCCGCCCCGGGCGGGCAGTGCCAGCACCGGCACACCGCCGTGGCCGTAGACCTTGAACTCCATCTCGCGGTCGAGCACCGCGCTCCACTCCTTATAATAAGTGCCTTCCATCATGAAAATGCTCCTCCTGTCAGATGAATTGATTGCGTGCCGCGTCGTAGGCATAGCCCACGGCGGAAAGTGCCTTGCACAGGGCGTCCCTGTCGGCGTCCATGTCGTCGCAGAGGGCGTCGAGGCTGGGGTAAAAATCGCGCAGTTTCAGGTTGACCACGCTCAAAAGCATGATCGGGTCGCTCGGCAGAGCCATCGTTTGTTTCCTCCCATGTTCCGAGATAAAATAAAAAGCCGGCCACTCGACAAAGTGACCGGCAATACGCATCAGCTTAGACAGCGCGGGTGACTTTGCCAGCGCGCAGGCAACGGGAGCATGCGTAGATATACTTGGGAGAACCCTCCACGACCGCCTTGACACGACGGACATTCGGCTTCCAGGTACGGTTGGAACGGCGATGAGAGTGGGAGACCTTGATACCGAAGGTAACACCCTTGCCGCAGCATTCACACTTAGCCATGGTACTTGCACCTCCTACAGTGAAGTATGGAATCAAAATAATCAGCTTGACTATTTTACCAGAACTGCCGCCAAAAAGCAAGTCCCTTTTCGATTTTTTTGCGGCTTTTTTTCGTCTATGGCCCAAACGCTTGTCTAAAGGCGAAAAAAATAGTACAATAAATGCGTATATCTTATAGAAAACAGGAGAACACCATGACCCCAAGAATGTTTTATACCCTCGCACGGGTGCTGGCCGCCCTGACCGTCATCCCTTTCCACGAGGCGGGCCACGCGCTGGCCGCATGGCTGCTGGGCGACCCCACGGCCAAGCAGCAGGGGAGACTGTCGCTGAACCCCTTCCGCCACTTCGACCTGCTGGGAACGCTCTGCATGGTGTTCGCGGGCGTGGGCTGGGCAAAGCCTGTCTCCACCGACCCCCGCAACTTCAAAAACCCGAAGCAGGGCATGGCCCTCACGGCGCTGGCCGGCCCGGCGGCAAACCTCATCCTGGCCTACCTTGCGATGGTGGTCTGGAAGCTGCTCTATTATTGGGCGCCCGTCAACGATGCGACGATTTTTCTGGCGCTCTTCCTGCAATCCTTAGTGTATCTGGATGTGAGCCTCGCGGTGTTCAACCTCATCCCGGTGCCGCCGCTGGACGGCAGCCGCGTCCTGCTGGCTGTGCTGCCCGAGCGCATCTACTTCGGCATGATGAAGTATGAGCGGGTCATCCTCATCGTCCTGCTGGCGGCGGTCTGGGGCGGCTTTCTGGACGGCCCCCTCAGCGTGATGAACAATGTGGTGTGGGACCTGCTGGACAATGGCACCCAGTACATCGACACCATCGCCTACTCGGCCTACTATGCGTCTGCAGGGGCGGTGATCTGATGGCGGAGGAGCTTACCTTCCATCTGGAAGAGTTCGAAGGCCCGCTGGAGCTGCTGCTGGCGCTGGTGTCAAAGCACAAGATGGACCTGCACAACATCCCCATCCTCGAGCTCATCGACCAGTACACCCGCACCGTGGAGGCCGCGCAGGCCACAGACCCCGACATTTCCAGCTCCTTCATCGAGATGGCAGCCCACCTCGTGGAGATGAAGAGCTATCTGCTGCTGCCCCGGAGCACCGAGGGCGAGCGGATGAAGCAGGAGCTCACCGGCCAGCTCATCGAGTACGACCAGTGCCGCCGGATGGCCTCTGCCCTCCGCGCCGCTGCGGAGGCGACGCCCACCTTCGTCCGACAGCCGATGCAGCTGGAACGGGACGAGACTTACGCCCTCAACCATCTGCCTCAGGTGCTGGCCGACTGCTGGGAGAGCCTGATGGGCCGTGCGCCTGTCCGGCGGATGCCGACTCAGGCTGTCTTTGAGCCGCTGGTGACAGCCCCGCAGGTGTCGGTGAGCAGCCGGGTGGTGTACATCCTGCGCCGCCTCATCGCGGGCGGTGCGGCCCGGATGAGCCAGCTTTTCGCCCGCAGCCAGAGCCGAAGCACCAATGTGGCTACCTTTCTGGCCCTGCTGGAACTGGTGCGCGGCGGACGTGTCACCCTCGGCCCCAAGGGGGAGCTGACCATGCAGCGCGGACGCCTGCCCCGTGAAAGGGCAAAGGAGGAAGAATGAACCAGAAACAGATAAAAGCCGCCGTAGAGGCGATGCTTTTTGCGGCGGGCGACCCGGTGAGCGCCGATAAGCTTGCCGCCGCCGTCCAGCTGCCCCAGACCACGGTGGAGACCGCGCTGGAAGAGCTGCGCGTCCGCTACGCCCGGGAGGACTCCGGCCTCTGCCTGCTCCATCTGGACACCCGCTGGCAGCTGGCGACCAGGACCGAGTGGGCCGACTGCATCCGCCGTCTGCTGGACGCCCGGCGCTCGGTGCCTCTCGGCCCGGCAGCCATGGAGACGCTGACGGTCATCGCCTACAACCAGCCCGTCTCCCGCGCCTTCATCGAACAGGTGCGCGGCGTGGACTCCTCGTCCAGCGTCAGCGGCCTGCTGCAGAAGGGCCTCATCGAGGAGGCGGGCCGTCTCGACCTGCCCGGCCGCCCGGTGAGCTTCCGCACCACGGATGTTTTCCTGCGGTGCTTCGGCCTTTCCTCGCTGGCGGACCTGCCGCCGGTGCGCGGAGATCGGGAAGGGGAGGCGGCGACATGATGGGAGTCCTGATGGCTCTGGGCTGGCTGCTGCTGACCCTGCTGAAGCTCGCAGGCGTCCTGCTCCTGATCCTGTTGGTGCTGCTGGCCCTCGTCCTGCTCTGCCCGCTGTGCGCGGACGTCTGCTGGGAGGGCGGCGTCCTGACCGTCCGGGCCGGTGCGCTTGGGCTCACCCTGCCGGTGTTCCAGTGGCCTGAGCCGGAAAAGCCCGCCGGATCCGAAGAACCGAAAGGCTTCTGGGGAAAACTGAAAGCGAAGCTCCGCGCCCGCCGCGAAGAGCGCAAACGGAAGAAAGCTGCCGCAAAAGAGGCGAAGAGACCGAAAAAGGAGACCGCTCCGCGCGGGAAGGCAAAGCTGACGCTGAACATCCTCGTGACCATCCTGCGGGGTGCCGGGCGGCTGACGAAAGCCGTCTTCGGCTCGCTGCGCGTCACCAAGATCCGGGTCTGCCTCGGCGTCCGGGGCGAAGACCCCGCCGAAGCCGCCCGCGCCTATGGCAGGCTGAACGCATGGCTCTACCCGTCCCTCGGCGTCATCGACCGCTTCGTCTACCTCGATTTCGACGAGCTGCGCATCCTGCCGGACTTCGGCAGTGCCGAGCCGACGGTGGCCGACCGGGTGTCGTTCCGCCTCAGCGCAAGGCTGCTCTTCATCGTTGCGGCCGCTCTGCGCGTTTTGTATGAGTTCTGGCGCGAAAAAGTGCTGGACGTCTTCCTGTGAGGCAGAATGCAGGAATTGAAATGGACGGCAAAACGTGTTATACTGATAAAAAGGAGGCGATTGCTATGACGACTCTCAGCATTCAGGTCGATGAAAAAGTCGAAAAGGAAGCAGAAAAGCTCTTCTCTGATTTTGGCCTTGATATTTCTACCGCGGTAAATATTTTTCTGCGTCAGTCGATTCGGGAAAACTGCATTCCCTTCAACATCCAGAAGGAAGTTCCGAATGCGGATACGCTCGCAGCAATGAAGGAATCCGAGGATATGATAGCGCACCCGGAAAAATATAAGAGCTATCATGATGTGGATGAAATGATGAAGGACTTGCTTGCATGAAATACGAGATCAAGCCGTCGTCTCGCTTCAAGCGGGATATGAAATTGGTCAAGAAACGCGGCTACGACCAGCGCTTGATCGAAAATGTCATCAGAACGCTCGCTGCCGGTGAAGAACTGGACAAAAAGTACAGAGACCATCTTCTGCTCGGTGACTATGCCGGTTTTCACGAATGTCATATTACGCCGGACTGGCTGCTGATCTATCAGATCTACGAGGAAGAGCTTTATCTGCTGCTTTCCAGAACGGGGTCACACAGCGATCTGTTCTGACCTGAATGGGAAAAACGGCATACAGACAGAACGTCCTGCAAATTTTTGCAGGGCGTTTTCTTTTGAAAGACTGGACGTCTTCCTATAAAGTGTGTTACAATAATAACGTATGGTGTATACTCCTATCCAGAGGGAGTTTTCCCGGAAAATAATAGTAGGAGGCCGATTTTATGGCTGAGCATCCGATTCAAGGTTTAATGAACGTCACGATGGACAAGATCCGCCAGATGGCAGATTCCAACACCATCATCGGCAAGCCCATCAAGACCGACGACGGCACCACCATCCTGCCGGTGTCCCGCATCTCCTTCGGCTTTGCTTCCGCAGGCACCGACTTCGACGGCAAGAACGCCGCCAACAAGGACCTGTTCGGCGGCGGCTCCGGCGCGGGCGTCAACATCCAGCCGGTGGCCTTTCTGGTGGTGAAGGACGGCTACGTGCGCACCATCCAGCTGTCCGACGGCTCCAACACCGTTGATCGCGCCCTGACTATGCTGCCCGAGCTGGTGGACAAGGTCAGCGCTCTGCTGAAGAAAGAGGAGAAGAAGGACGCCGCTGCGCCTGCCGCTCCCGCGGCAGAGAAGTAAAACCACAACGCCGTATCTGCTGCCTGTCCGGGCAGCAGTTATTGAACTGAGGCTGCTGTAATTAACCTCTCAGTCTGCTTCGCAGACAGCTCCCCTACCGAGGGGAGCCTCTGGCGAAGAGATTAAGCTTTTCGAAATGCCAAGGCCTCCCCTCGATAGGGGAGGTGGCACGCCACAGGCGTGACGGAGAGGTTTTGCCGCAGCCCTATTTGAGCGCCGGGAGGCGCACAAGGAGATTTTATCATGGCAGAAGAACGCATTCAGAAAATCATGAGCGAGCAGGGCCTGTGCTCCCGCCGCGCCGCCGAGCAGATCATCGCCGAGGGCCGCGTGAAGGTCAACGGCCACCCCGTGAAGGTGGGCGACAAGATGGACCCCAACCGCGACGTCCTCCATGTGGACGACGAGCGCATCTATATCCAGAAGAACCAGCAGATGTACTATCTGGCTCTGTACAAGCCCCGCGGCTATGTCACCACCGCCAGCGACGAGCTGGGCCGCAAGACGGTCATGGAGCTGGTGGCCGACATCCCGGCCCGCCTGTACCCCGTGGGCCGTCTCGACAAGGACAGCGAGGGCCTGCTGCTGATGACCAACGACGGCGCTTTCGCACAGGCCGTCACCCATCCGTCCGGCGGCATCTCCAAGCTCTACCGCGTCACCGTCCAGCCCCGGGCCGATGAGGCACAGCTCCTGAAGCTCAGCTCCGGCGTCGTGCTGGACGACGGCACCAGGACCCTGCCCTGCGCCATCAACGTCGTCACCGACGAGCCGGGCCGCACCGTCATGGAGATGACCCTGAAAGAGGGCAAGAACCGCGAGATCCGCCGGATGTGCGAGGCCGTGGGCCTCGAGGTCATCCGTCTGAAGCGGAACGCCGAGGGCGTCGTCAAGCTGGGGATGCTCCAGCCCGGCAAGTACCGCGAGCTGACCAAGGCAGAGGTGAACGGCCTGCGCGCCGCAGCCGCCAAGGGCCGCGCCCAGACCCGCTCGGCCGCTTTGCAGTCCAAGGCTGCTGCCCGCCGTCCCCGGGGCCCTGTGGGCGGGAACAAAGCCGCTGCGGGCAAAAAGCATAAGTGAGCAATGTGTCTGAAATTTCCGCTCCTTTTGCCGGATTTGTAACATTCTCGGAAAAAAAGGAATGGAACAAGGCTTGAGAATCTTGGAAAAATCGGGTATAATATACCTAATTTTGAAACTCACACAGATAAGCAGGAGGTCTTACCATGGCTTCAAAGAGTACCAAAGGAGAAATCCTCGCCAAGTTTTTTGATGACGGGGAATACACCGCTCTGTTTGCGGACGGTGCGGTGAGCGCTGCCAGCGGCTATGCTGCCGGTCAGCAGGCTTACGCCGTCTTCCAGAACGGCGAGGCTGTTTCCGTCAAGGACGTTGAGAAGAACATCAAGGTCCTCGAGCTGGCTGCCCAGACGGGCTGCCCGGTCGTCACCTTCTACGACTCCGTCGGCGCAAAGCTGGCTGAGGGTCTGGACGTGCTGAACGCGGCTGCAAAGCTCAACGCCGCCATCGCAAAGGTGTCCGGCGTCGTGCCTCAGGTGGCCGTCGTTCTGGGCGTCTGCGGCGGCACCAGCGCTCTGAGCGCTGCCAACGCAGATGTCTGCATCATGGCTGAGGGCGCAGAGCTGTTCTTCACCGCTCCCTTCACCGCCGCCGCCAAGGGTGACAAGGTCGCTGACGCCGGCTCTGCTGCCGCTGCCGCAAAGGCAGGCGTGGCTGCCATCGTGGCCGCTGACGCTGCCGAGGCTGCTGAGAAGGCTGCCCACATCGTGGGTCTGCTGCCCGCCAACAACCTGACCGGCCCGGCCATCTTCGAGTTCGAGCAGCCCACCGCTGTCCTGAGCGCCAACGCCGAGCCTGCAAAGGCTGCTGCTGCCCTCATCGATAAGGACAGCGCCGTGGAGATGTACGCCGGTTTCGGCAAGAACGTCTACACCGCCTTCGCTACCATCGGCGGCAACGCCGTGGGCGTCGTGGCCACCGGCAAGGAGCTGTGCCACAACTGCGTGGCCAAGGCTTCCCGCTTCGTCCGCCTGTGCGACGCCTTCAGCGTCCCCGTGCTGACCATCGTGAACACCGAGGGCTTCGTCCCCAGCACCTCCGATGACATCGCCGGCGGCATCCGCGAGGCTGCCCGTCTGGCTGCTACCTATGCCGACGCGACCACCGCCAAGGTGGCTCTCATCGCCGGCAAGGCTGTCGGCCCCGTCTACACCGCACTGGCCGCTGCCGACCTGAAGATCGCTGTCAAGGGCTGCACCATCAGCGCTCTCGAGCCTTCCGCCGCCGTCTCCGTGCTGTACAAGGAGGAGATCGATGCTTCCGACAACATCGTCGCCGCTACCAAGGCCAAGGCTGCTGCCTACGTCGCCGAGGTGTGCAGCGCTGACGCTGCTGTGGCCGCCGGTTCTGCCGACATGACCTGCGAGGCTGCCAACGCCCGCGCAAGCGTCGTGGCCGCGTTCGAGCTGCTGAGCACCAAGCGTGCTGCCCGTCTGCCCAAGAAGCACGGCAACATGGCTCTGTAAGAAAACGTACATCTAACGATATAGATTGATTCAGGAGGACTCTTCCATGAAGTACTACAATATTTCCGTCAATGGCGTTGCTTACAGCGTCTCTGTCGAGGAGACCGCTGCCGGCGCTGCACCCGTGGCTCCTGCTGCCGCACCCGCACCCAAGGCCGCTCCGGCTCCCGCTGCCGCTGCCGCTCCTGCCGCACCCGCCGCTCCTGCTGCCGCAGGCGCTGTTGAGGTCAAGGCTCCGATGCCCGGCAACATCCTGGACGTGAAGGTCGCCGCCGGCGCTTCCGTCAAGGCTGGCGACGTGCTGGTCATCCTCGAGGCCATGAAGATGGAGAACGAGATCGTTGCTCCTCAGGACGGCACCGTTGCTTCCATCAATGTCCATAAGGGCGACACCGTCAACTCCGGTGACACTCTGGTTTCCATGAACTAAGAGAGAGGTGACAACAATGGCTAAAAAGCCCATCAAGATCACGGAAGTCGTCCTGCGCGATGCCCACCAGTCCCTGCTGGCCACCCGTATGACGATGGACGAGATGCGTCCCATCCTGCCCGAGATGGACAAGATCCCCTACTTTTCCGTCGAGTGCTGGGGCGGTGCGACCTTCGACAGCTGCATCCGCTTCCTCGATGAGGACCCCTGGGAGCGTCTGCGCATCCTGCGCAAGGAGCTGCCCCACCAGAAGCTGCAGATGCTGTTCCGCGGCCAGAACATGCTGGGCTACCGCCCCTACGCGGACGACGCCGTCGAGTACTTCGTGAAGAAGTCCGTTGCAAACGGCATCGACGTCATCCGCATCTTCGACGCACTGAACGACGCCCGCAACCTGCAGACCGCCATCAAGTCTGCCAACAAGGAGGGCGCACACGTTCAGGGCTGCATCAGCTACACCCTGAGCCCTGTCCACAACAACGAGTACTACGTCAAGTACGCAAAGACTCTGGAAGAGATGGGTGCAAACTCCATCTGCATCAAGGACATGGCCGGTCTGCTGACTCCCTACACCTGCTACGAGTTGGTCAAGGAGCTGAAGAACACCCTGTCCATCCCCGTGGACATCCACAGCCACTACACGGCCGGTCTGGCTTCCATGTCCCTGCTGAAGGGCATCGAGGCCGGTGCTGACATCGTCGATACCGCCATGAGCCCCCTGAGCGGCGGCACCAGCCACATGGCCACCGAGAGCCTCGTGGCCGCCCTGCAGGGCACCGATTACGACACCGGCCTCGACCTCAAGCAGCTGAACGTCGTGCGCGCATACTTTGCAAAGCTACGCGAGAAGTACATCGCCAACGGCCAGATCAGCCCCAAGTCTCTGGGCGTGGACGCCAACACCCTGCTGTATCAGGTGCCGGGCGGCATGTTCTCCAACATGCTCAAGCAGCTGAAGGATGCCGGCAAGGAAGACAAGCTGGACGAAGTGCTGGCTGAGATCCCCCGCGTTCGTGAGGACGCAGGCTATCCTCCGCTGGTCACCCCCACCAGCCAGATCGTCGGCACCCAGGCTGTCTTCAACGTCATCCTGGGCGAGCGCTACAAGATGGTCACCAAGGAGTTCAAGGGCCTGGTCCACGGCGACTACGGCAAGACTCCCGCTCCCATCAGCGCCGAGTTCACCAAGAAGATCCTGGGCGACGAGAAGCCCATCACCTGCCGCTTTGCCGACACCCTCGCTCCCGAGATGGACAAGCTGAAGGCTGAGGCCGCAAAGTGGGCGATTCAGGAAGAGGACGTCCTGACCTACGCCATGTTCCCGCAGGTCGCGCCCAAGTTCTTCGAGAAGCGCAACGCCAAGGCTCAGGGCGTGGACGCGGACCATGCAGATTTTGCAAATAAGTCTCACCCCGTCTGATAAAACAGCATAAGGCTTTTCAAAGCCCCCCGCAGGGATGCGGGGGGCTTTTTGCGCGCCCTCTCAGTCTCACTTCGTTCGCCAGCTCTCCCAAAGGGAGAGCCTTTGGCATGTCGGTCAGGTCTATGATGGACGAGCAAAGCACGATGTCTCGGGAACAGTAGTGCGCTGCTGCCAAGATTCACGGCAGCTTGACAAGGTGCGTTGTCCAGAAGCCGCTGGCCCCGTAAGCGAGGCCCGCCCTTTTGCGCCATATCGGGCCTCAGGCGTCCAACTCAGAGTGGCCCGGCCTGCCAAAGCCTCTCCCTTTGGGAGAGGTGTCACCGAAGGTGACGGAGAGGGCAAGGATGCTGACGGAGATGTAAAAGCACAGCGATAGTATCGCTCTAACAAAGAATCTGCTTATCGCCGCGCAGAAGCTCTTTTGTCCCGGGCTTGCCCTCTCAGTCTCACTTCGTTCGCCAGCTCTCCCAAAGGGAGAGCCCTTGGCACGTCGGTCAAGCTTTTACAGAACGGGGAAAGCTCAATTTTTTGCGCTCCCGACTTGCAAAAAAGCGGTCATCAGAGTAGAATAATAACATATGTATCGTAACATGGGCCTGTATACCCAAACGCGGATACATATACCGTAATTTGTCCGCATATCCACCCATCAACAGAGAGGAAACGTGGAGCATATGATCCTGAGCATGACCGGTTTTGGCCGGGGGACTGCTGTATTGAATGGCCGCGAGATCACGGTCGAGCTGCGCAGCGTCAACTCCCGGTATTTCGAGTATTCGTCCCGCATCCCCCGCAGCTGCAGCTACATGGACAGCCGCCTGAAAAAGCAGCTCAACGAGCGGGTCACCCGCGGCAAGGTCGAGCTGAGCATGACCATCCAGAACGTGGAGGCCGCCGACGCAGAGGTGACCGTCAACATGGAGCTGGCCCGCAGCTACCAGAAGGCCCTGCGGAACCTTTCGGAGAAGCTCTGCATCAAGAACGACGTCACCGTCTCGACACTGACCCGCTTCCCGGACGTGCTGGCCACCCGCCACGCCGACGTGGACGAGGAACAGCTCTGGGCCGACGTCTCCGCCGTGACGGCTCAGGCGCTGGACAACTTCATCGCCATGCGCGCCGCCGAGGGCGCCAAGATGAAGGCCGACGTGGAGAGCCGCCTGTGCTTCCTCGAGGAGCGGGTGGGCAGGGTGGAGACCCTGAGCGCAGGCCGCGTCGAAGCCTACACCAGCCGCCTCTACGAGAAGCTCAGGACCATCCTCGAGGACCGCAGCATCGACGACGCCCGGGTCCTGACGGAAGCCGCCATCTTCGGCGACAAGACCGCCGTGGACGAGGAGACCGTCCGTCTGCGCAGCCACATCGCCCAGTACCGCTCCATTCTGGAGCTGGACGAGCCGGTGGGCCGGAAGCTGGACTTCCTGACTCAGGAGCTGAACCGTGAGACCAACACCATCGGCTCCAAGTGTCAGGACCTGGACATCACCCGCACGGTGGTGGACATGAAGGCGGAGATCGAGAAGATCCGCGAACAGATCCAGAACCTCGAATAAAAACAGTACGGAGGAGTTCAGATGAAGCTCATCAACATCGGCTTTGGCAATCTGGTCAGCGCAGGGCGGGTGGTGGCCGTCGTCAGCCCCGACTCTGCGCCGGTCAAGCGTCTGGTGAAGGAGGCGCGGGAGCGGGGGATGCTCATTGATGCGTCCTATGGCCGCAGCACCCGGGCCGTGCTCATCATGGACTCCGACCATGTAGTCCTTTCGGCCCTGACGCCTGAGACGGTGGCAGGCCGCGCTGCGGGCCAGCCGGAAGGAAAACCGACAGAGGAGCAGTAAAAAATGGAAAACGAAAAGTACCTGTTTGTCGTCTCCGGTGCCGCCGGTACCGGCAAGGATAGTGTGGTCAAGGCCCTGCGCGAGGCCCACCCCGAGATCGAAAAGACCGTCTCCGCCACCACCCGCGCACCCCGCCCCGGGGAGCAGGAGGGGGTGGACTACTACTACCGCACCCGGGAGCAGTTCCGGCACCTCATCGACACCGATCAGGTGGTGGAGCACAACTTCTACAACGGCAACTACTACGGCACCCTCCGCGAAGAGGTGGATAAGCGCCTCGAGGCGGGCAAGCTGGTGGTGCTGGTCATCGACGTCCACGGCGCGGCCAACATCCGCCGGATGTTCCCGGGGGCTACCACCATCTTCCTGCTGCCGCCCTCCGTGGAGGAGCTGGAACGCCGCCTCCGGGGCCGCGGCACCGAGACGGAAGCCAGCATCCTCGAGCGCCTCGACACCGCAAAGAAGGAGCTGGCCGAGCAGGAGAAGTTCACCCTCACCCTCGTGAACGACGAGGTGAACGCCTGCGCCGAGAAGCTCTACGGCATCATCCGCCAGCGGGCCGGCCTCGACAGATAACAAGGAGCCGCGAATGCCAAAAACGGTAGGCGTTGCCGTGAGCAACGCGACCTTCCACTTCGACAAACTCTATACCTACGCCGTCATGCCCGACCAGCAGGAGGCCGTCCGCCTCGGCAGCATGGTGCTGGTGCCCTTCGGGCGGGGGAGCAAGGCCCGGATGGGCGTGGTGCTGGCCTGCGACGAAGAGCCGGAACACGCAAAGCTCAAGTACCTCTTCGACGTGGCCCCGGCCTCGGCCTGCCTGACGCCGGAGCTGCTGCGGCTGGTGCATTTCCTCAAGGAGCGCACCTTCTGCACCTACTACGAGGCCGTCAAGGCGGTCATCCCCTATGGGGCGCAGTATAAGCCCGCCCTCGCGGCGGACGGCGTGACGCCGGTGCTCCAAAAGCAGCTCACCCGCCACACCGAGAACAGCTATAAGCTGGTGGGGGCTTTGCAGCAAAAGCCCCGCCCCACGGCCAAGCAGCTGGCGGCAGTGGCCCTGCTGAGCGGGGGAGAGCGCACCCAGAACGAGATGGAGGCCCACGGCATCACCAAAGCCGTGCTGGATAATCTCTGCGCCAAGGGCGTCGTCGAATGCAGCAAGGTGAACAAATCCATCGACCTGTATTCGTCTATCCCGCTGAAAAACGAGCCCATCACCCTGACGGCAGAGCAGCAGGCGGCCTATGACGCCCTGCTGCCCGGCCTCGAAGACACCGCCCCCCACTCGGCGCTGCTCTACGGCGTCACCGGCAGCGGCAAGACGCTGGTGTTCTTAAAGCTCATCGAGCGGTGTCTGGCGCTGGGCCGCCGCGCCCTCGTGCTGGTGCCGGAGATCAGCCTGACGCCTCAGATGATCCTCCGCCTCAAGAGCCGGTTCGGGCGGCGGGTGGCCGTCCAGCACTCGGCCCTCAATCACACCGAACGCCTGCTCCAATGGCAGATGATACAGGACGGCGGCGCCGACATCGTGGTGGGGACCCGGAGCGCCGTCTTTGCCCCGCTGGAGAACATCGGCCTCGTCATCATCGACGAGGAGCAGGAGCACACCTACCGCTCCGAGTCCGCGCCCCGGTACGCCGCCCACGAGGTGGCCCGGCAGCGGGCGGCGGAGAACGGCTCCCTGCTCCTTCTGGCCAGCGCCACCCCCAGCACCGAGAGCTTTTACGCCGCCCGGAATGGCCGCACCCAGCTCGTCCGGCTCACCCAGCGCTACGGCGGCAACCCGCTGCCCAGCGTCCAGATCGTGGATATGCGGGCAGAGCTGGCCTCGGGCAACCCGAGGGAGATCAGCCTTGCCATGGAGGACGCCATCCGGCGCAACCTCGACGCGGGCAGGCAGACCATCCTGCTGCTCAACCGTCGGGGCTACCAGACCATGGCCCAGTGCGACGACTGCCGCGAGGTGCTGAAATGCCCCAAGTGCAGCGTCCCCATGGTCTACCACAAGGCGGGCCATAAGCTGCTCTGCCACTACTGCGGCACCCAGCTCGACCCGCCCCCCAAGACCTGCCCCGCCTGCGGCGGCAGGCTGCTCTACCGGGGCTTCGGCACCCAGAAGGCCGAGGAGGAGCTGGCTGAGCTTTTCCCGGAGGCGAGGGTGCTGCGGATGGATCAGGACTCCACCGCCGCCAAGGACGCCCACGAAAAGCTGCTGGCGAAGTTCGCCCGGCATGAGTACGACATCATGGTGGGGACGCAGATGGTGGCCAAGGGCCTCGATTTCGAGGACGTGACCCTCGTGGGCGTCCTCGGCATCGACTCGCTGCTCTTTGCGCAGGGGTTTCGGGCCTACGAGACGGTGTTCAGCCTCATCACTCAGGTGGTGGGGCGCTCCGGCCGGGCGAAAGACCCGGGCTTCGCCATCATCCAGACCACCGACCCCGACAACCCCGTCCTCAACCTCGCCGCCGCCCAGGACTACGACGCCTTCTTCGAGCAGGAGATCGCCTACCGCAGGCTGGGCCTCTACCCGCCCTTCTGCGGGCTCTGCGTCGTGGGCTTTTCCGGCCCGAAAGAAATTGAGGTGGCCCGGGCCGCCGCCCGGTTCTCGGCCCTCTTAGGCCGTCAGGCCGCGCAGCAGCCGGACCTGCCCCTCCGGGTGCTTGGCCCCACCCCCGGCAACATCGAAAAGATCAACGAGAACTACCGCTACAAGCTCACCATCAAGTGCCGCGCCGACAAACGCTTCCGCGACCTTGTCCGCCAGACCCTCGGCCTCTACGAGCAGGAAAAGCTGCCCAGCAAGGCCACCGTGGTGGTGGATATGCATTCTGACGGTGATATTTGATAAGATCATTTGGAGGTATACTTCATGGCTATCCGCAACATTGTAAAAGAGGGCGACCCCATCCTGAACAAGGTCTGCCGCCCGGTGACCAGCTTTGACGACCGTCTGGCCACCCTGCTGGACGATATGCGCGAGACGATGATCGCCGCCGACGGCGTGGGTCTCGCAGGCCCCCAGGTGGGGATGCTGCGCCGCGTCTTCGTGGTGTGGGACACCACCGACGCCCCCGAAGAAATTCCCGAAAACTACGAGTACAAGTTCATCGACTTCGTCAACCCCGAGATCCTCGCCGTGTCTGAGGACGAGGAGACCGCCTACGAGGGCTGCCTGTCCTTCCCGGGCCACAACGGCGCCGTGACCCGCCCCGTGGCCGTCAAGGTCCGCGCACAGGACCGGAACGGCGAGTGGTTCGAGCTGGAAGCCGAGGACCTGCTGGCCCGCTGCATCCAGCACGAGAACGACCATCTGGACGGCATCACCATCATGGAGTCCAGCGAGTTCTTCTATGAGGACACCGAGGAGGGCCGCGCCGCTGCCGCCAAGAAGAAGGAGAACGACTGATGCGCATTCTGTTCATGGGGACGCCGGACATTGCGGCGGACTGCCTGAAAGCCCTGTATGAGGCGGGCCACGACATCTGCGCGGTCTACACCCGACGCGATAAGCCCGTGGGCCGCAAGCAGGTGCTCACCGCACCCCCGGTGAAGGAGGTGGCGCTGGCCCACGGCACCCCCGTCTTTCAGCCCCGCACCCTGCGGGACGGCGGCGAGGACGAGAACATCCGCGCGCTGGCTCCGGAGCTCATCGTGGTGGTGGCCTACGGCTGCATCCTGCCCAAGTCGGTACTGGAAGCGCCGAAATACGGCTGCATCAACCTCCACGTCTCCCTGCTGCCGAAATACCGGGGCAGCGCCCCCGTGCAGTGGGCGGTGCTGAACGGCGACGCCGAGACGGGCGTCTCCATCATGCAGATGGACGAGGGCCTCGACACCGGCGACGTGCTGGCCTGCGAGAGAATCAAAATCGACCCCGAGGAGACCAGCGGCCAGCTGTTCGACCGGGTGACTGCCGTGGGCGCACGGGTGCTCTGCGAGACCCTGCCGGCCATCGAAGCCGGGACGCTGAAGGCAGAGCCTCAGGCCCGCGAGAACGCTTCCGTCGCCCCCATGCTGAGCAAGGAGATGGCCCAGTTCAAGCTGACCGACAGCGCCGACCACATCCACAACTGGGTGCGGGGCATGAACCCCTGGCCCGGGGCATGGTTCGTGACGGCGGGCGGCAGGAAGGTCAAGGTGATGGAATGCCGCGTCGCGGAAAGCCACGGCGAAGCCGCCGGCACGGTCCTCGCCACCAAGCCCCTGACCGTGGCCTGCGGTGAGGGCGCTGTTCAGCTTCTGCATGTCGTGCCGGATGGCAAGAAGCCCATGGACGGCACCTCCTTCGCCGCCGGACTCCGCCTCAGGGCGGGGGACAGCCTGTGAGCGGCCCGAACCCCCGCGGGGCGGCGGTGGCGGCGCTGGTGCGGCAGGAGCAGGACGGGTTTTCGAACCTCATCCTCGACGCAGAGCTGCGCCGCCAGAAGCTGGAGGGCCGCGATAAAGCATTTGCCAGCGCGATATTTTACACCGTGCTGGAGCATCAGGGGACGCTGGACTATATCCTGAGCCGGTTTCTGCCCAAGGGCCTCGCAAAGCTCGACCCGCAGGTGCGGGAGATCCTCCGCGCTGCGCTGGCGCAGGCCCGCTATATGCAGGTGCCTGCTTCGGCGGCGGTCAACGAGGCCGTCAAGCTGACCCGCACCTTCAAAAAAGCCAGTGCCTCCGGCCTCGTGAACGCCGTGCTGCGCCGGGCCATCGGCTATGACCTCGGCTCTGCCGTCTTCGCCGACGAGGTGGAGCGGCTGATGGTGCTGGGCTCGGCGGGCCGGGACGTGGCGGCCTTCCTCCACGAGCACTACCCCGACGAGGCGCTGGACATCCTGACCCACACCGCCGACGGCGGCCTGACCAGCCTCCGGGCCAACCCCCTGAAGGGGACGCCGGAAGCCCTCTGCGAAAAGCTGCTGGCTTCGGGCGCGAAGACCGCCGCCCCGGGCCTTGTGCCGGGCAGCGTCTTGGCCCGCTTCGAGGGGAGCCCGGCGGAGAGCGGGCTTTTCCGGGACGGCTTCTTCCATGTGGAGGGGCAGGCCAGCCAGCTTGCGGCCCTCTGCGTGGAGGCAAAGCCCGGCGATACCGTCCTCGACCTCTGCGCCGCCCCCGGCGGCAAGAGCCTGCTCCTCATCGAGGAGATGGGGGACGAAGGGCGGCTGGTGAGCTGCGACGTCAGCGAGAACCGCGTCCAGCTCATCCGCAAGGCCGTGGAGCGGATGGGGTTCCGGAACGTGGAGCCCCGGGTCTCCGACGGCACAAAGCCGGACGCCGGCCTGCCCATGGCGGACGCGATTTTGGTGGACGCCCCCTGCAGCGGCCTCGGCATCCTCGCCAAGAAGCCGGACATCCGGTACAAGACCCTCGAAAAAGCGCGTCACGATGAATTATTGGCCACCCAGTCGGCCATTCTGGATACAGCCGCCGCCCACCTGAAAGAGGGCGGGCGTCTGGTCTACTCCACCTGCACCATCGACCCTGCCGAGAACGAAGAGCAGGTGCGGGCCTTCGTGGGCCGACACCCGGAGCTCCGGGTGGTGACGCCGGACGTCCGCTTCCCGGCCGGGATGACGGTGGGGGACTGGGGGGCGCTTTCCGTCCCCACCCGCACCGGCATGGACGGCTTTTTCCTCTGCGCGATGCAGAAACGTGATTCCTGACAAAAGGAGATTTTCATGGAGACGAAACGCTGTATATCCTCCCTGACGCTGGAACAGCTGACAGCGGAGCTGAAAGCGATGGGCCAGCCCGGCTTCCGGGCAAAGCAGCTCTTCCACTGGGTCCACCAGAAGCTGGTGACCGACTTTTCGGCCATGACCGACCAGCCCAAAGCCCTGCTGGCAAAGCTGGAGGAGGCATTTTACATCGCCGCGCCCATCATCGAGCGGCGGCAGGAGGCCAAGGACGGCACCGTGAAGTACCTGCTGCGGATGGCCGACGGCAACTGCATCGAGACCGTCGTCATGCGCTACCACTACGGCAACACGGTCTGCGTGTCCACCCAGGTGGGCTGCCGGATGGGCTGCCGCTTCTGCGCCTCGACCCAGGCGGGCCGGGTGCGCAACCTCGAGGCGGGGGAGATCTGCTCCGAAATTTACACCGCCCAGAAGGACATCGGGGAGCGCATCTCCCACATCGTGCTGATGGGCATCGGGGAGCCGCTGGATAATTTCGACGAAGTCATGCGCTTTCTCGAGAACATCTCCTCCCCCGAGGGGGTGAACATCGGGATGCGGAACATCAGCCTCTCCACCTGCGGCCTCGTGCCGAAGATCGACCGGCTGGCCGGGAAAAAGCTCCAGCTCACCCTCTCCGTCTCTCTCCACGCCCCCAACAACGACATCCGCAGCGGCATGATGCCGGTGAACGACGCCTACCCCGTGGAGGTGCTGATGCAGGCCGTGCGCCGGTATCAGGAGACGACGGGCCGGAGAGTGAGCTTCGAGTACTCCATGGTGCGGGGGGTCAACGACTCCGACGCCTGCGCCCGGCAGCTGGCCGACCTTATCCGGGGGATGGGCGCTCACGTCAACCTCATCCCCATCAACCCGGTGGACGGCAGCCCTTATTCGGCTACCGACGCCGCCAACGTCCGGCGCTTCCAGCAGAAGCTGGAAAGCCTCGGCGTCAACGCCACCGTCCGCCGCCGTCTGGGCAGCGAGATCAGCGCCGCCTGCGGCCAGCTCCGCCGCGACGAGATGAACGGCAAAGCTTGAGAAGGAGAATCCTATGAAACTTGCAGGAAAAACAGACGTCGGCAGCGTCCGCCCCGAGAATCAGGACGACTACCGGGCAGGCGAGCTGAACAGCGACGCGGCCTGGGGCCTCGTGTGCGACGGCATGGGCGGTGCGCGGGGAGGCCGTGAGGCTTCCATGAGCGCCTGCGACGTCATCGAGCACATCTTCCACGAGCAGTACGCCCAGTGCCTGCCCGGCGACGAGGAAAGGTTTTTGAAGCGGGCGCTCATCAATGCCAACCGCTTCGTCTTCCAGAAAGCCTCCCGGGAGGAGGAGCTGGCGGGCATGGGCACCACGGCGGTCTGCGCCCTCGTGCGGGGCGGCAGCGCCTTTATCTGCCACGCGGGCGACTCCCGGGCCTACCTCGTCCGGGGCGGCAGACTCACCCAGCTCACCCACGACCACTCCTATGTGCAGGAGCTGGTGGACTGCGGCACCATCACCGCCGAGGAGGCCGAGCATCACCCCCAGAAGAACATCATCACCCGGGCGCTGGGCGTGGACTACCGCCTCGACCCCGAGTTCACCAGCCTGCCGGTGCAGAAGGGCGATATGCTCCTGCTCTGCACCGACGGCCTCACCAACGTCCTGCCCAAAGAAAAAATCGAGGAGATCTTCACCAAGGGCGGGTTCTATGACATCCCCGACCGGCTGGTGGACGCCGCCAACGCGGGCGGCGGCCCCGACAACATCACCGCGCTGCTGCTGGGCGTGGAGCCGCTGGAGGTGAAGCATGGATAATCTCATCGGCAAGACGCTGGACGGGCTCTACACCATTCGGGAGCTCATCGGCGCAGGCGGCATGGCCAACGTCTACAAGGCCGTGGTCTCTGCCCCCGGCGGGCCTGTGCCGGAAGGCACGGTGGTGGCCGTCAAGGTGCTGCGTCAGGAGCTGATGCATGACGCCGACCTCGTCCGCCGCTTCAAGAACGAGTCCAAGGCCATCTCCCTGCTCAACCACCCCAACATCGTCAAGGTCTACGACGTCTCCGTCAGCGAAAACCTACAGTATATCGTCATGGAGTGCGTGGAGGGGATGACCCTCCGGGAGTACCTCAACGAGCGGGGCGGCAAAATAACCAGCCGGGAGACCGTCCACTTCATCGCCCAGATCCTCCGCGCCCTCGACCACGCCCACCGCAACGGCGTCGTCCACCGGGACATCAAGCCCCAGAACATCATGCTGCTGGACAACGGCCAGCTGCGGATGATGGACTTTGGCATCGCCCGCATCTCCCGGGCCGAGAACCAGATACAGAACGGCAAAAAGACCATGGGCAGCGTCCACTACATCAGCCCCGAGCAGGCGAAGGGGGAGGAGACCGACCCCAAGAGCGACATCTACTCCGTGGGCGTCATGATGTACGAGATGCTCTCGGGCAGGCTGCCCTTCGACGCCGACGACATGGTGGAGGTGGCCCGCAAGCAGATACGGGACACCCCGAAGCCGCTGGCCGAGCTTGCCCCGGACGTGCCGCCGGGCCTCGTCCAAATCACGGAGCGCGCCATGGCGAAGCTGCCGGTCAACCGGTATTCCAGCGCCGCAGAGATGCTGGAGGCGCTGGACGCCTATGTGCAGGACCCCTCCGTCACGTTCCAGTATCAATATGTAAAGGAAGAACCCGAAAAGGTGGTGAATGAACCCATGCCGCAGAAACGCAGCATCCGCAGACCCCCGGAGAGACCGGCGGCAAGTCCCGCCCGCCCCAAGGCCAAGGCGAAAAAGAAGAAGCGCAGCGGCTTTATGCCGGTGCTGCTGGGCATCACGACGGCCTTTGCGCTGGCCTGTGCGGCCCTGTGCTGGACCATCCTGAACGATTCCAGCAACATCATGACCGACCGCGCCGACATCGTGCTGGGCGATTTCAGCGGCATGACCCAGGACGAGGTGAACGCCTCCCAGCAGGTGGCCTCCGGTCAGGTGGTCGTCAACTGGGAAGAGGAGTACAGCAACGACTACGCCGCGGGCTATGTCTACAAGCAGTCGCCGGTGGCGGGCCGCACCGTCCGCGAGGGCCAGAGCGTGACCCTCACCGTCAGCCTCGGCATCCACTACGTCACCGTCCCCGACCTGACCAACTATGTGCAGGCCGACGGCGAACAGCAGCTGAAGGACCTGGGGGTGTCGGTGCTGGTCACTCAGGCCGTGGATGAGTCGGTGGCCGCAGGCTCCATCATCCGCACCGACCCCGCCGCGGGCAGTCAGGTGGCCGCAGGCACCACGGTGGTGATCTACGTCAGCCGCCCGCAGGTGGCCACCACCACCAAGGTCCCCAGCCTCATCGGCATGAGCGTGGAGGACGCCCGCACCCTGCTGGTGCAGCGGAAGCTGGGTCTGGGCAGCCAGACCGAGCAGTACAGCGACCAGCCCGTGGGCAGCATCATCAGCCAGAACCCCGGCGAGGGCGCATCGGCCAAGCTGAACACCCGGGTCAGCGTCGTGGTCAGCGCAGGCCCCGAGCCCGCACCGGAACCCGAAGCACCCAGCGAGAGCACCGCCAGCAGCGGCTGGCTGGGCGGCCTCTTCGGGGGCGGCAGCTCTTCCAGCGAGAGCACCGGCGCCAGCTCGTCTTCTTCCACCACCGGCGGCGGCGGTCTCAGCGACTGGTGGACGTCCTGGCTGGGCTGAGGGAGTAGGTATGACAGGTTATATCACAAAAGGCATCGGCGGATTTTATTACGTCAAGACGTCGGAAGGCATCGTGGAGTGCAAGCCCCGGGGCATCTTCCGCAAGCAGAAGATCACCCCCGTGGCGGGCGACGTGGTGACGCTGGAGACCGAGAACGGCGGGGCGGTCATCGCGTCCATCGCGCCCCGGCGGAACGTCTTCGTCCGCCCGCCCATGGCGAACCTCGACGTGCTGTTCCTCGTGGCAAGCACCACCCAGCCCACCCCCAGCACCCTCGTGCTGGATAAGCTCTCGGCCATCGCGGTGGACAAGGGCGTCCAGCCCGTCATCGTCTGCACCAAAGGCGACCTCGCCGAGGCGGAGTTTCTGCGCAGCGCCTACGAAAAATCGACCCTGCCCTTCATCCGCATCGACTACGCCACCGGCGAGGGCCTCGACGACATCAGGCACTGGATCAATGGCCGTCTCTGCGCCTTCTGCGGCAACTCCGGCGTGGGCAAATCCACCCTGCTGAACGCGCTTTTGCCCGACGTGGAGCGTCAGACCGCCGCCATCAGCCAGAAGCTGGGCCGAGGCCGTCACACCACCCGCGAGGTGACCATCTTTGAAGCCTTCGGGGGCCGCATCGCCGACACCCCGGGCTTCGCCAGCCTCGAGGCCAGCCGGGCGGGCTTCATCCCGAAAGAAAATCTGGAGCACGCCTTCCCGGAGTTCGGGCCTTACCTCGGCGCGTGCCGGTTCACCGGCTGCTCCCACCGCTCCGAGAAGGGCTGCGCCGTCCGCGCCGCCCTCGCGGAGGGCAAGCTCTCCCAGACCCGCTACGACAGCTACTGCGCCATGTACGATGAGGTCAAGGATGTGAAGGAGTGGCAGAGGCCGAAGGGGATGTGAGGAAAGGCTTGCCCGTGAGCCAAAGCCTCTCCCTCTGGGAGAGGTGTCACCGAAGGTGACGGAGAGGGCAAGCCCGGCACGAAAGAGCCGCTGCGCAGCGATAAGCAGTTGTTTTGTCAGAGCGATATTATCGCTGTGTCAGAGCTGTTTGGCAGCGTCCTTGCCCTCTCAGGCGCTCCGCGCCAGCTCCCCCAAAGGGGGAGCCATTGGCAGGCCGGGCCACTTCTTACTGGATGCCTGAGGCCCGATATGGCGCAAAAGGGCGGGCCTTGCTACAGAGGGCAGCGGCTTCTGGACAACGCACCTTATCAAGCTGCCGTGAGCCTAGACAGCGGAGCACTACTGTTTCCGGGACATCGCGCTTTGCTCGTTCAGGCGAAAGCTGCCCGACACGCCAGTGGCTCCCCCTCTGGGGGAGCTGTCACCGAAGGTGACTGAGAGGGCGCCTTCCGGGCCAGCGCTCTAAAAAATGCCCAAGAAAGAAGGAATCCCATGTCCCGCTGTGTTATCATTTCCGCCTGCCCGGTCAGCGCCTCGCTGGCGTCGGCCCTGCGGCCCGGCGACACCATCATTGCCTGCGACGCGGGCTACCGCAACTGTGCGCCGCTCCGCTGCCGCCCCGACATCATCGTGGGCGACTTCGACACCGCGCCCTGCCCGGCGCAGGAGGGCGGCGACACCATCATCCTGCCCCACGTCAAGGACGACACCGACACCGAGTACGCGGCAAAGCTGGCCTCCGAGAAGGGCTTCGACGAGGCGCTGCTGCTGGGTGTACTGGGCGGCAGACGCCTCGAGCATACGCTGGCCAACCTCTGCACCGGCCTCGGCCTCGAACAGCGGGGCGTCCGGGCCACGCTTCTGGACGAGCGCAGCCGCATCACCTTCGTGATGCCCGGCGAGACCCGCCGCTACCCGAAGGATGGGTATTTCTACCTCTCGGTCTTCCCGATGGAGGGCAGGGCAGAGGGGGTCTCGGAGCGGGGCTCCTTCTACGAGCTGACCGACGCCGTCCTCACCGCAGGCTACCCCCTCGGCGTCAGCAACGAGTATGCCGAGGGCTCCGACTGCATCACCATCTCCACCCAAAAGGGCGCGCTGGTGGTGGTGGAGACGGTGCCGGACGGGCCGATCCTGAGCTGAACCGGAACATTCCGGGCGCAGACCGCCTATAATGGCGTATCAAGCGACGAAAGGTGGTCGGCTCTATGCAGGTGGTCGTTCTCAAAAGCCCCAAGTGCCTGAGAGGCTTGCTCCGGAGGCTGTTCGGCATAAAAAAGGAGAGAGAAGAGTGAAGTGTGATTTCAACCAGGCAGATGCCATGCAGGCCGCAGCAGATGACGATGTGCTGGCCTCTTCGCTGAAGCTGATGGACCGCAACAAGCACGTATATGAGGAACTTGCAAAATGAAAGCAGCAGGCTTGTAAACTTTCTGTGCAACGCTTGACTTTTGCGGGGAATGGCATATACTAAAGATGGAATTGTGAGGATATTCCATCCGGTACACCAAAAAGAAAAGCCCCCAAGGAGTTGCGACCTCCCCGGGGGCTTTCCGTTTAGTCGGGCTTGCGGTCCTTGTCGAATCTGTCAAGCCACTTGCAGATGTAATGCGACATTACATCTGCTACGACAGACTCCAAAATCGTGAGGATATGAATCATCAGGTACACCTCCCTTCCCAAGTAAGATGGGCGGGATGAACCGCAAAACAAGTATAGCATAAACTTCGGCAAAAAGATACAGGAAACGATGCGGACTGCCAAAGCCTCTCCCCTTGGGAGCAACGGCGACGACCGCCGCCAGTGGCGGAAACAGGGAGGAGCTGTTGGGGCCGCGGCCAGCAGGATGCGAGCGGCAGCGAAGCAGACGCTGGGAGCCGCAACCCGGGCAGTGGCATTGCGAAGCAATGACGGAGAGGGCAAGCCCGGCACGAAAGAGCATCTACACAGCGATAAGCATTGGCTTTTGATAGAGTCATCTTATCGCTGTGTTTTTGTTTTGTCTCAGCGGCCTTGCCCTCTCAGTCTCACTTCGTTCGCCAGCTCCCCCAAAGGGGGAGCCTTTTTCAGCCTCAGCCCAAAGCCTGCATGAATCGCCCCGAAAACGACATGGAACGACCTTGCCATGAAAAAGGGGGGGGGGGGGTATAATAGTGGTAGAGATAACCCCAGAAAAAGGAGGAACCACCATGAAACTGAAAAAGCTTCTTGCCCTCACCCTGACTGGCGCGGTGCTGACGGCGTCCCTGACAGCCTGCACCCCGCTGGACGCAGCCGAGCTCGTGTATGATTCGATTTTTGGCGGCGGTTCGAGCAGCACCGGCAGCGGCAATAACGGCTCGACCGGCGGCAATACCGGCGGCGGCTCGACGGCGGAGGACGCCGAAAACCGCGCAGTCGCGGCGGCCTATGTGCAGTCTTTGCAAAAAGGCACGTATACCGGCCCGACGTATGCAAATATCGATCCGGTCTATGACATTCCCTATCTGGAAGATTTTGTTAAGGCAATCGATGTGTACTGCACGGAAAAGTGCAAGACGAACGGAAAAAGCTGGGAAGAAACCGTACATACCTTGTCCAAGGAGGAACTGAAAAAACTTGCAACAGTGTTGCATAAAGAAACCTATGGAAGCGCGGATGCATCGCTCCAATTCGGGAAAGACATTCAGGGAACTCCGGAGCAGAAGCTGAACTTGTTTATCTGTAAATCGTTCTGGGACGCTCAACCGTATCCTTACAAGGGCAAGGCATGGTTTGATTCCGTCGTGCTGACCCGCGCGGACGGCTCTACCTATCGCTTCCTGCTTTCCATCTGCCATGGTTAAATTTTACCCCTTCGGAGCAGCCGCCCCGAGGGGTTTTTTCTCTTTTTCTGCGCCAAAATACGCAGAAAGCTTGCGTTGACTGCACAACCTTTCGTGGTTATAATGAAAGCAACAAAACAACCAATGAAAGGAGTTTTTATGCAGAAAAACATGACCGACCGCACCCCGGGCAGCTACGACGACTTCGTGGCCTACCTCGGCACGGTGCGCACCGAAGAGGAGCTGTTCTCCCGGCTGACCTACTGGTTCGCCGGGCAGAACCGCCCCGAGGACGTCCTCAGCCGCTCCGAGCTGGTGGAGGCGAGGGCGAAGGAGCTGGGCTTCTGGCAGGGCCTGACCTTCCGGATGGAGCGCTGGCTGACCGACGGCAAGAGCGAGCTGGAAGCGGTGGGCCGGGAGGAGTTCCAGAGCCGCATCGCCGAGGACTACGCCGCCTACCGGGAAAAGGCCGACGCGGCCCGGGCGCGCTTCCGGGACCGCCGCCGCGCCGCGCCCCTCAGCTTCACCCCCGACTGCCTCGAGAACGTCCCCATCCAGAACGTGAGCTGGCTGGTGGAGGGGCTGCTGCCCATGGGGGAGGTGTCGCTTCTGGGTGCCGACGGCGGCACCGGCAAGGGCATCTGGCAGGCCCGGCTCATCGCCTATGTCACGGCGGGCCGGACCTCCGGCTTCTTCCCCCAGCCGCCGGAGAAGACCGGCAGCGTCCTCATCTTTTCCGGCGAGGACGACCCCGGCAAGGTGCTCAAAGCCCGCCTGACGGCGGCAGGGGCCGATATGAGCCGGGTGATGGTGGTCACCAGCGACGCCTACTTTGCCCGCACCGGCAGCCCGCTCTGCATCCCGGACACCAGCTTTGCAAAGTACGTGGGGAAGGCCGCGCCCGCCCTCGTCATCATCGACCCGCTGCAGAGCTTTCTGCCTGCGGGGGTGGAGATGGCCAGCCGCAACCAGATGCGCGGCGCACTGCTGCCCCTCAAGGCCCTCTGCGCAAAGCACGGCTGCGCGGCCCTCATCTCGATGCACACCAACAAGCGCGCCAACGTCTCGGGCCGCGCCCGTCTGGCCGACAGCTCCGACATCTGGGACATCGCCCGCAGCGTCCTCATGATGGGCCGCGACAAGAACAGCGAAAAGCTCTACCTCAGCCACGAGAAGAGCAGCTACTCCGCCCCGGCCCGGACGGCCCTGCTCCACATCGAGCAGGCGCAGGTGGAGGGCGTGAAGACAGCCGTGGCCGTCTTTGACAGCCGCACCGACAAGAAGGACGCCGACTTCGTGGAGGAGCGCCGCGTCCGCACCGCCCAGACCAAAGAGGATACCGCGCAAACAATCATTGACATTCTGAGCGAGAGCAAAACTGCCAGCATGGGCAGCGAAGAGCTTTGTGCAGAAGTGCTGAAGCAGATGAATTGCAGCAAACGTACTTTTGACAATGCGCGGGCAGAATTAAAACAAGCAGGCAAAATCAAGACGGTGAAGCTACGCGAAAGAGACGGACGAAACAAAAATTACATTATGCTGTCCTACTGTGGTGAAACATCTTGCGATGTTCGGAATATTTGATATAGATACGTATAATATTGGAACTTCGCAAGGTTTGCGATGTTCGGGTCATTTGCGATGTTCCAACTTCGCACGAAAGTCCAACTTCGCAAAGCTTGCGATGTTCGATTTCAAACGAACTATCGCTAAAAAAGCGGAACTTCGCAAAATATCCCGCCCCTCTCGGAGCAGCCATCTCCGAAAGGTTTTTTTGCGCCTTCCGGCCTGCCAAAGCCTCCCCCCTTGGGAGAGGTGGCATTGCGAAGCAATGACGGAGAGGGCAAGCCCGGCACGAAAGAGCCGCCGCGCAGCGATAAGCAGGCTCTTTCTCAGAGCGATACTATCGCTGTGTTTATGCTTCTCTCCTGGCATCCTTGCCCTCTCAGGCGCTTCGCGCCAGCTCTCCCAAAGGGAGAGCCTTTCCATACCGTCAGGCAGCAAAAAGCTCCCCCTTTCGGAGGAGCTTGAAGTGCGGTTTATCAGGACAGGATCATTCTGTCATTCGCAAACTCACCGCCGCTGGCGATCTGGAACTTTGCCAGCAGGTCGGAGACCTGCAGATTCTTCTTCTCCTCGCCGGAGACGTCGTAGATGATGTGACCCTCGTGCATCATGATGAGGCGGTTGCCGTACTTGATGGCGTCCTTCATGTTGTGGGTGATCATCATGGTGGTCAGGTGGTTTTCCTCGACGATCTTCGCGGAGAGGGTCAGCACCTTGAGGGCGGTCTTGGGGTCGAGGGCGGCGGTGTGCTCGTCCAGCAGCAGGAGCTTGGGCTTGTTCATGGTGGCCATCAGCAGAGTCAGCGCCTGACGCTGGCCGCCGGACAGCAGGCCCACACGGGCGGTCAGCCGGTTCTCGAGGCCCAGATCGAGGCTCTTGAGCAGTTCACGGTACTGCTCCCGCTCCGCCCTGGTGATGCCGATGCGGAGCGTACGGGGCTTGCCGCGGCGGGCGGCGAGGGCGAGGTTCTCTTCGATCTGCATGGTGGCGGCAGTGCCGGTTATGGGGTCCTGAAAGACGCGGCCAATGTAGGCGGCGCGCTGATGCTCGCTCAGACGGGTGACGTCCACGCCGTCGATGATGATCTTGCCGCAGTCCACGGGCCAGACGCCGGCGACGGCGTTCAGCATGGTAGACTTGCCTGCACCGTTGCCGCCGATGACGGTGACGAAGTCGCCCTCATTCAGCTTCAGGTTCAGGCCGTTCAGGGCCGTCTTCTCGTTGACGGTGCCTGCGTTGAAGGTCTTGGAAACATTTTGTATCTCAAGCATTGTTTGCGCCCTCCTTGTTTGCCTTTTTGGCCGCAGGCTTTGCGAAATATCTGCCCTTCCAGTACGGCACGGCGAGGAAGACAGCCACAACGGATGCGCTCAGCAGCTTTAACAGGTTTGCGTCAAAGCCGAGGGTCAGCACCAGCTGGATGACGATGTAGTAGATGATGGCACCCAGCGAGACAGACACCATCTTGAGGGCGAAGTTGTGGAAGATGCGGCCAAACACAGCCTCACCGATGATGACAGCGGCCAGACCGATGACGATGGCGCCGCGGCCCATGCCGACATCCGCAAAGCCCTGATACTGGCTCAGCAGAGCGCCGGACAGCGCCACCAGAGCGTTGGAGACGGCCAGACCCAGCACGATGTTGAAGTCGGTGTTGATGCCCTGTGCGCGGGACATGGCGGGGTTGGAGCCGGTGGCGCGGATGGCGCAGCCCAGCTCGGTGCCGAAGAACCAGTACAGCACGGCGATGACCACAGCCGACACCAGAATGACCATGATGATGGGGTTGTGGAGCGCGAACTCCTTGACCCAGCGCAGGGAGATGAGCAAGTCATACTTGTCCACGTTGATGGACTGGTTGGCCTTGCCCATGATCTTCAGGTTGATGGAGTAGAGGGCCAGCTGAGTCAGGATGCCGGACAGGATGGCCGGGATGCCCATAAAGGTGTGGAGCAGGCCGGTGACAAGGCCGGTGGCGAGGCCCGCCAGCACGGCAGCCAGCAGGGACACCCAGACATTCTGGCCCGAGAGCAGGCACATGACGCAGACTGCGCCGCCGGTGCCGAAGGAGCCGTCCACGGTCAGGTCCGCCACATCAAGGATGCGGTAGGTGAGGTAAACGCCGATGGCCATGATGCCCCAGATGAGGCCCTGTGCGCACGCACCCGGCAGAGCACCGGGCAGGTTCGCCAGTCTTGCAAGCATTTCCAAAATGATTCCTCCTAAATTACACTTTTTTACAGACCCGTTTGATACGGGAAAGCGGAGAAGGGCGGGAAAACCGCTCTTCTCCGCTGTAGCCCTCTCAGTCAAAGCTTATCAGCTTTGACAGCTCCCCCAAAGGGGGAGCCTCTGGCGTGCCGGTAAGACATCTGTTAACTGAGAAAAAGCTTTTTGCCTTTATAAACTATAGTGCTCCGCTGCTCAGGACAGCATCAGCTGGCCTCTGTCGCAGGGCCCGCCCTTTTGCGCCATATCGGGCCTCAGGCGTCCAGTAGAAAGTGACCCGATTTGCCAAGGGCTCCCCCTTTGGGGGAGCTGGCGAGCGGAGCGAGACTGAGAGGGCTCAGCCCTCGATGGCCTCATAGCCTTCGGGAGCGGTCAGGCCCAGGTCATCGCAGATGGTCTTGTTGTACTTCTTGGTCACATCGGTGTACTCGATGGGCATATCGGAGACATCGGACTCGCCCTTCAGGATCTTGACGGCCATCTCGCCGGTGGTGTAGCCCAGGTCGTAGTAGCTGATGGACAGGGTGGCCACGCCGCAGCCGGAGCAGATGCCCTCCTCACCGGCGAAGACGGGCTTCTTGGCCGGGCGGCAGATGCCGTCCACGATGCCGGTGTTGGCGGCGACGGTGTTGTCGGTGGGGACATACAGAGCGTTGTTCTCGTCAGCGGCCTTCTGGCAGACGGAAGACAGGTCGTTGGAGTCGGAGAAAGCGTACTGGGTCGCGGCGACGCCCTTGGCCTCCAGATACTTCTGGACCTCGTCCACCTGATACTGGCTGTTGGCCTCAGCGGAGCAGTACAGCAGGCCGACCTTCTTGGCGTCGGGCATCCACTCCACGATCATATCGGCCTGCTGGTCCAGCGGAGCCAGGTCAGAGGTGCCGGAGATGTTGCCGCCGACGGTGCCGGAGAAGTCGGTCAGGCCCAGAGCCACGCCGTACTCGGTGACGGAGGTACCCAGAACGGGGATCTCGTTGGTGGCAGACTGTGCAGCCTGCAGAGCGGGGGTGGCGTTTGCCATGATGAGGTCAACGCCGGAGGAAACGAAGCCGTTGGCGATGGTGGCGCAGGTAGCGGAGTCACCCTGTGCGTTCTGGAAGTCGAACTTCACGTTGTCGCCGAACTCTGCGGTCAGAGCGTCCTCAAAGCCCTGCGTTGCAGCGTCCAAAGCGGCGTGCTGCACCAGCTGGCAGATGCCGATGGTGTAGGTGTCGCCGGAAGCGGCAGCGGAGCCGGCTGCGGCAGAAGATGCCACAGAAGAAGCAGCCGTGGAGGATGCAGAAGAGCCGCCGCAGGCGGTCAGGGCAGCAGCAGCGCCGCAGACAGCGGCAGCAGCCAGAAACGAACGACGAGTGATTTTACGCATAATGATTACTCCCTCATTTTTCCATATACGCGGCAGCAGGACGCCGCGCCGAAAAGCATTTGAATGTCCGGCAGAGAGCCTCTGCTTTACACTCGTGAAGTATATCACGATTTCCCTCCGATGGCAACGCCGTTTCGGTTCTAATTATCTATTAAAATGAATATATCTATCACTTTTTTCGATAGGTGTTTCTTCTCTGCTGATAGTCCGTCAGTTTTTGGAGCTCTGCGCCCAGCCAGACGAGGTTTTCTTCCAGCTGAGGGAGGTACACTTTCTCATAGTCGAACTTAAAATAGAGTGCCTGCCAGAGCTTCGCCTGCATCCGGCGGCGCAGGGGCGGCTCGAGGGCGGCGTCTAGCGGCTCCACCACGTCTTCCAGGTCCATGCAGGTCTGCGCCCAGCGGACGTCGGTCTTTTCCCGGGCAGGGACGTCGTAGCGGGCCAGATAGTCCTCCACTTTGGCCTCGACGACACGCCCTCCGCAGCCGGTGGGCTGCAAAAAGTAGCTCACCTCCCCTTCCCTGCTGATCTCCTGCGCCAGCGGGTAGAGGGCGCAGACCAGCGGTTCGGCGTCGTGGATGGCGCAGTGGTTCTCGGTGAGGAAGGGGCAGTTGTTCCGCTCCTCCTTCACGGGGGCCAGCCGCAGCACCGGCAGATGGCTCACCTGCCCGATGGACGCGCGGCAGAAGGCCCGGGCCACGGTCTGGGGCGGCAGGCGCAGCCGACCCGCGATTCGCCAGAGGTCGAAGCCCGACAGCACGATGTCCTCCCGCCCCCGGCAGCAGCCGCCGCAGCCTGCGCAGGCAAACGAGAACGCCTCGTCCCGCGCCAGCAGCGGTGTCGTGCGGGCAAAATCCACCCGTCCGCAGAGGTCGAGCTGTGAATCCTTGAGCATGTAAGTTTCTCCTGTATACTGTAGTAGATCATGTGGCGAAGCGGCAAATAAATAATATAGCTATGTTATATTTTCACACTTCGCCAACTTGGCCAAGTGACCCCCATTGGCCAAGTGAGTCACTTGGTCAGCATCGCCCATTTGGCCACCTTGGCCAAGTGACTTTCTTGCCGATGCATCGTCGATAATTTGTCACTTGGCCAGATAATATGCGGGTCTCAGAGAGGGGTGTCCTCTGTACGACCTCTCAGTCTCACTTCGTTCGACTGTTTCCCTAGCAGGAGAGTCTCTGGCGAAGAAATCAGGCTTTCCGCCATGCCAGAGCCTCTCCCTCTGGGAGAGGTGGCATTGCGGAGCAATGACGGAGAGGGCAAGGATGCTGACAGAGAAACTCACGCGCGGCGATAGTATCGCTCTGACAAAGGGTCTGCTTATCGCTGCGTGGCGGTTCTGTCACAACGAGCTTGCCCTCTCAGTCTCGCATTCGCTCGCCAGCTCTCCCAAGGGGAGAGCCTTATCTCCCTCACTCAAACCTCTTCGCCGGTATCACGATTGCCCCGAACAGCGAGGCGATATACACCACCAGCACCGCGCCCCCCACCTGCCAGCCGGTGGCGCGTTCAAGCAGGACAGCCCCCGCCGTGCAGGGCGGCACCAGCACCAGCGACGCCATCGACCAGACCCGGAACGCCCGCAGGATATGCTTCCAGTTGCGGTTGTTGTAATAGATGCCCGGGATGTTGATGTGGAACGCACCCTGTGCAAAGTTGCAGATGCGGTTCTCGTCGTAGTAGCGGGGCAGGGTCTCGGCCATCCAGAACATGGCATAGGCCCCGTAGACGACGCCGAAAACCACACTGACGATGAGCAGAGCCAGCGCTCCCTCGGTGTCGGCCAGTCCCGCCGCCCAGACGGCCAGCGCTTCTGCGACGCCCAGCACGCAGCAGATGACATACACCGGCAGATACTTCTTCGTCCGCACCTGACGGCGCTCCGGCGGCTCTGCCGAAAAGGTCAGCGCCTTGCGGATGAGGTCTTCAGTCTCCTCGCGGGTGAAGCGCCGCTCCTCTTCTACCCAGCGTCCCTGCAGAAGCTCGGCCACCGTCACGTTCAGCTGCTCGGCCAGCGGCACCAACAGCGAGATGTCCGGCACACTCAGTCCCCGTTCCCACTTGCTGACGGCCTTGTCGGACACGTACAGCGTCGCGGCAAGCTCCTTCTGGGTCATCCCCTTTTCTCTGCGCAGCTGTGCCAGAAAACGGCCAAATGCAGCCTTATCCAGTTCGTACATATCTTCTGCCTCCTTGCGGGCGTCTGCCGCCCCTTTCTGGCCTTATTATACCGGGCCGCACCCTCCCGCGCAACCGACGGGCGGTAGAATCATCGCCCCTTCGTTTCTTTTATGAAAAAGCGCCGCACAGTTTCCCGTGCGGCGCTTCGCCGTTCTATATCGATCGTCCGAAAGGCCGAGCAACCCGATAAAATAGCCTTTCATGCCCCGGCAGAGGGCCTGCTCGATCAGGCCCTCCCGCCGGAAGGGATCAAGTTCAGGACTCGAAGACCTTCCTGACCGCCGGGCTTGCCTCGATGATGCGGACCAGCAGAACGCCCAGCACGGTGCAGCTGATGAGCTCACCGATGCCCACGGAGATGCCGTTGGTGACGCAGGCCAGCCAGAGGGGTGCGCTGGAAGAGGGGTCCGGGAACATCACCGCGATCTCGATGCCGATGATGACGGCATTGAAGACCACCGGGGGCAGCGAGGCCGCAAGGGCCAGACCCTTGAAGCGGATGTTCCGCAGCTTGTAGGTCACGAGGCAGGCCAGCAGGGTGGCCAGAGTGCCGAAGATGACGTCCACGATGGTGGAGCCCAGCAGGTTTGCCAGGAAGCAGCCCAGCACCACGCCGAAAATGTACTCGGCACCAAACACGGGCAGCAGGCAGAGCGCCTCGGCCACACGCACCTGCACCGCGCCGTAAGAGAACGGCTGCAGTGCCATGCAGAGCACGACGTAAAGGGCTGCGACCATGCCGCAGCGGGCCAGTTTACGGACGGAAAGGTTCTGATTTTTCATCGTATAACTCCAGCGGTTTGATTTTGACCGCGCGGGGACCGCCAGCCCCCGTGGGTTTGGCCCGGCATGGTTCGAGACACGCCGGGGAGCCTAAAATCCTAAGTTGCTCTTTAAGGAGCCGTACCCGCAGGCACGGCGTGAAAAATTATACCATAGTTTGGGCCGGAATGCAACGGCGATACGAAAAAAGACTGCCGCACAGCAGCAGTCTTTCCGTGATATGCTCAGTCCCGGGGCTTGCCCACATAGACCAGCGCAAGGGTGTCGGGGCCGGTGTTGGCCGAGACGACGCCACCCAGATTGAAGGTAGTGAGCGGAGCCTTGCCGAAGGCTTTGCGGCAGGCTTTTTCCAGCTCAACGGCCTGGGGGATGGAGGTGTGGCCGATCATATAATCGAAGTCCTCCACGCCCTCGGTGCGCTTTTTGCACAGGTCGATCATGGCGGGGATGACCTTGTCGTCGCCGCGCACCTTGCTCTCCACCCCGGTCTTGCCGTCGATGAGGGTGATGATGGGGCGGATGCCCATCAGCTCGCCCATGACCGCGGCGGCGGCAGAGATGCGGCCGCTCTTCTTCATCTGCTTGAGGCTGTAGGGTCCGAGGATGACCTCCATCTTGTTCATCTGGGTCTCAAACTCGCTGATGACGTGGCGGAGCTCCGCGCCGTTCTGCAGCTTGCGGGCCATCTCGCACAGATACCAGCCGAACACCATCGAGTAGGTGTGGGGGTCGAGCAGATGGATGTTCAGGTGATGTTCCGGGCGCTCCTCCCGCAGCATCCCCTGGGCCATGACGGCGTTGTTGTAGGTGGAAGAGCCGGAGCGGTTGATGGGGACATGGATGACATCGGTGTAGCCCTCGTCCACATACTGGCAGTATTTCTCACAGAACTGGATGGGGGTGATGGCAGCCGTGGAGGGGATGCCCTTGGCGGCGCGCATCTTGTCGTAGAACTCCTCGGGGGTGTACTTTTCACGCTCCACGATGTCTTCGTCGTCCAGCAGGATGTGGAAGCCCATAATGTCGATGCCGTATTTCTCGGCCAGCTCCTGCGGGATGTCGCAGGAGGAGTCGGTCAAAATCGCGATTTTGCTCATAGTGTTCCTCATTTCCATTCGTAGTCTCGCAGGCGGCCGTGGTCCAGCAGCTCCGGGAAATCCCACTGGCGCAGTACCTCGTATACGCCCACGGCGACGCTGTTGGACAGGTTCAGGCTGCGGCAGGTGTCCCGCATGGGCATCCGGATGCAGTGCTCCTGATCGGCTGCCAGCAGCGCTTCCGGCAGACCGGCATCTTCCCGCCCGAACACGAGGTAAGCCCCGTCCGGGTAGGCGATGTCGGTGTAGCGCTGAGTCGCTTTGGTCGTAAAGTAGTAGAAAGGCCCATCGTTCTTCGAGAAGAAGTCATCCAGACCGTCGTAGTAGCTGATGTCCAGATAGTGCCAGTAATCCAGCCCGGCGTGCTTGAGCTTCTTGTCGTCGATGGCAAAGCCCATCGGCCCCACCAGATGGAGGCGGCAGGCCGTGCAGGCACAGGTGCGGGCCACGTTGCCGGTGTTCTGGGGGATACGCGGCTCCACCAGAACGATGTTCAGGGTCGGTTTTTCACTCATCGCTGTTTACTCCTCCCGCATCGGACACAGGCGGGGCAGCAGCGGCTCGAACCAGACGCCGAAGCGGGTGTCCTGGTCGCAGGGCGTTTTCTGGATGGCCAGCGCCACGAACTCTGCCGCGTTGTCTGCCGCCGCGCTCAGGGCGTTGCCCTGGATGAGCGAGCCGATGAGCACCGCACCGTAGAGGTCGCCCGTGCCGGGGAAGCTGCGGGCAATATGCAGCTTCTTGACCACGAAGCGGTCGCGGCCTGCACCGGCGCAGGCGATGTACTTGTCCAGCTGCAGGCCGGTGACCACCACGTTGGGGGTCAGCGACGCCGCCAGCTCGTCGGCCAGCGCCCGGGCGCTTTCCTCGTCCAGCTGGGCGGGCAGCTCTTTTTCCAGCAGCAGGCCGGCCTCGGTGGCGTTGGGCAGGATGAGGTCGGCCCGGCGGCAGAGCTGCCGCATCCGGTCGATGAAGGCCGGGGTCACGGTAGCGTAAGCCTTGCCGTTGTCGCCCATCACGGGGTCTACCACCTTATAGGCCGAGGGCCAGAGGTCAAAGGCCTTTTCGGCCAGCGCGGCCTGCTCCTCGCCTCCGAGGTAGCCGGTGTAAACGCAGTCGAAGCTCAGCCCCAGCTCCCGGTAATGTTCCAGTGCGGCCTCGCCGTAGGCGCAGCCGTCCAGACGGGCCGGTGTCCCGAAGCCGCCGGTGTGGGTGGAGAGCACCACCGTGGGCAGTGCCACCGGCTGGACGCCCATGACGCTGAGCACTGGCAGGATGACCGCCAGACTGCAGCGCCCCACACCGGAAAGGTCATGGATGCAGAGAACTTTTTTCGGTTCCGTTATCTTCAGCAAAAAAGAAGCCTCCTTCGCAGAATATGCCTTTTCCCATAAACCAAGCCAGCCCATAACCAGCCCAGTTTATCAGCATATGATACAGTATACCACATTTTCCTGCACAAAAAAAGCGTATAGTGAATCCTTTGGCGGAAATACTATCCTCGCAGCCCAAAAATTTTGATTCGAAGGGAGTGCCTCCTATGAAAAACGAACACACAAGCTCCACCGCCCCGCTCCTGATCGGCATGGCCGCCGGTGCCGCACTGGGTGCCGCCGGCGTCATGGCCACCAACACGAGCCAGCGCCAGATGCGCCGCACCGCCCGCAAGATCGCCAAGGGTGCCGAGCACGCCGTGAGCCAGCTGGACAAGATGGTGGGCGACTTCGTGGAGCACAAGATGGAGGGCTGACGGCCCCCGCATCGCGCAGAAAGGCCGGGACAGAGGGTTCTCCCCTGCCCCGGCCTTTTGTTGCAGCAAAAAAGCCAGCAGAGCCGGACAAATCCGAACTTGTCGGGGCAAGGCCCCTCCATCTTGCTTGCGCAAGACCGTTCTGTTGCTCAAAAGCCCCACTGGGGCTTTCGTTGCTTCGCAAACGCAAACTTTTTCCTCCGCAATCAGCGGTCAACGTGTCCTCAAACCGGACGGTTTGGGTGCCATCTTTGTATTTATAGCCGATGGTTCCTGTACCGCCGGTGCATTTTCCTTTCCGCGCATTCCCGAATCTGCCCTTCGATGGATTCCTCGCGCTGATTGTCCGACGAATAGCGGGCGTAAATTACGGCGGTCATGCGAACACCCCTTTCACTTCATTCTCCGCAGGCGGCGCACAAGGTCGTAGGCACTGTACAGCACACGAGCAACCGACACGGTATTTTCGCCCACGATGCAGAACACCGAGTAGTTGTCCACCAGTATCTGCCGCAGTCCTTGGGTGCGCTCCGGCTCACTTTCCACCAGCGCACAGCGTTCCGGCAGGATGTTCAGCGACTGGATGGCTTCTGCAATGCGGTTATACTGCCCCATAGCCGTGTCAGGCTCCAGCAGACGGTCGGCAATGTAGCTGTAGATCTGCTCCATATCGCTGAGGGCTGCACGAGAAATTTTCACGTCATACTGCTTCATCTGTGCTGTTCTCTGAACTGCGCGAATGCGCTTGCGGCATCCACGGTATCACCTGCCCACCTGCAAAGCTGCATGAAGCTGGTCATCGGTCATGGTGCCAGCGTTCAGAGCCGCAGGAGCTTTCGGCAAAGACAGTGAGAAGGGAATGCCGCCAGTCAGGGTGATCTGGCGCAGGTACATATCAATGGCGGTCGCCATCGGGATGCCGAGCTGCTTCAGCACGTCTTCGGCCTGCTGCTTGACAGTAGGGTTGACTCGAAGATTGAGCGTCATCGTTTTTTCCATGGTTATCACCTCGGATTTATTGTAACGCATTTTGCGTTATTTTGCAACAGAACTTATTGATTTCTGCGGGCTGCACAGAATTTGTCAAAAAATCTTGGTACTTGCCCGGACGGGCATCGTTCACCCCCCTCAACGAACCTTCCCTTCCGTAAAAAAGCGCAAAGGCAGTCATCTGCACACATGCAGACAGCCGCCTTTGGTTTTATGCTGTATTCTATTGGTCAGTCTCTGAAAATCTTATCCAGCTCCCTTTCCATGGTGCCCGCCTTGGCAAATTCCAGCGTATCCGCCTGACGGATATGGTGGGCGGTGATGCCGTGACCCTTTGCAAAGCCCAGAATGCAGCGGATGGCAATGCGGTAGATGATCTCAGTCGGGGCAAGCCCGTAGACCTGCTTGGCAAAGATTTTCTATCCTAATCATCCGTAAACAACCACATTTCAGCATTTTAGTTTTTTAATTTTACATTTCAGGTATTAGTATTTGAACGATTGTATATTTCATTATACTGACTTTTTAATTTCACATAAATACCGCCGGAATGTATCTTGACAGAAGAAAGAGAAGTACTTATAATATAATCATACCGTGAGTATGTTATTGGACGAGGTGGACACATGGCAAGAAATAAATATCCAGAAATCACAGTTGAAAGAATATTAGATGTGGCTCAACGACTCTTTCTGGAAAAAGGTTATGACAATACAACTATTCAAGATATTGTAAATGAACTCGGTGGATTGACTAAAGGTGCTATTTATCATCACTTCAAGTCAAAAGAGGAAATTATTGACGCTTTAGGCGAGAAACTTTTTTTTGACAACAATCCGTTTGTTACCGTACAAAAGCAAAAGCACTTAAACGGGTTACAAAAAATGCGCGAGGTCATAAAGTTAAACCATGCAGATATTGAGAGGACAGAAATTGGAAAACAAAGCATTCCTCTTTTGAAAAATCCCCGTCTATTAGCAGAACTTGCTGACACAAATAGGAGATTGATCGCCCCCCTTTGGCTCCAGCTTATTCAAGAGGGAATGGAGGACGGTTCTATCCAGACAAAGTATGCAACAGAACTTTCTGAACTTTTGCCGTTACTTACAAACTTTTGGTTACTTCCATCGGTCTATCCTGCAACACAGGAGGAACTGCTGTCAAAGTTTGCTTTTGTCAAGTATTTGTTGGACAGTATGAATCTACCGATTATTGACGATGAAATCTTCGGAATAGTGAAGAACTACCTTGAACACCTGAATGTGGGTGAGTAAATAAAATTGCCTTGTAAAAGGCAGTTTTATTTTCAAACAATACATTCATCCGTAAGGTATTATTTTTTAGAAATATACATACCGTCTTAATGTATGAAAGGAGATTGTTATGTCTAATGTAGATCAAAAAATCGAAAATGCTGCAAACAAAATTGAAAGTGCTGCAAATAAGGCATGGGAAAAGCGTTCATTCCGCATTGTATCAAAGTCTATATCTGCTGCGGCAGAAATTGGGCTGATGATAGGAGCTGCACATTTATCTGAAAAAGGCTATAAATCAGCAGCTACCTGTTTGTTTGGTTTAGGCGCAGTAGGACTTGTTTGCGATTTGCTCTTTAACAGAAAATAGGAGGAAACCCATTTATGATACGTTATTTGAAACAATACAAACTCTTGTTGTTCCTTACCGTGTTATTTACTGCGATCAGCTCCCTATCTTATGTGTTTATCGCTATCTTATTGCAGCAGGTTATGGATATTGTAGATATGGGCGATATGGACGGCTTCATCAGAATACTACTCTTTTCTTTAGTCTACTTTGCGCTTATGGGAATATTCATGTACCTACAATCTTTGTTCAGTAAAAAGTTTGTCTGTAAGATTATGAAAGCTGTCCGTTCTAAAACCTTTATAGGAATTGAGCGACACACGATTGAGGACTACTCCAAAAATCATACTGCGGATTATTTATCCGCAATTACGAATGATGTGAAAATGATAGAAGATAACTATTTACTTCCTCTGTTGCAAGTTATCCAGTACACGATTATTTTCATAGCGTCCCTTGGTGTAATGATCTACTTTGACATTATTGTTACGATATGCGTGATTATCGCAATCGCCATTATGCTTATTGTACCCAGCCTGTTTGGAGGGCTACTCTCCAAACGACAGGATAAGTATTCTGATATGCTATCCGTTTTTACAAACCATGTAAAAGATCTGTTATCCGGTTTTGAAGTTATCAAGTCTTACCGAATGAAAAACTATGTTCTTTCACGATTTGACGCAAGTAACGAGGACACGATAAAAGCAAAATATTCAGTTGATAAAGCGATTGCCGCAAATGAAGCGGTTTCTATGGTACTTGCGCTTCTTGTTCAGGTTGTTGTTGTTTTTCTTTCGGCATACTTCATTATCATTGGACGTATCAGCGCAGGAGCATTATTAGGCATGGTGCAGGTAAGCAGTAACCTTGCCAACCCCCTTTTAATTATTTTTAGTAATATCCCAAAAATCAAAAGCATAAAGCCGATTGCACAAAAGCTAAATCAACTTTCAGATTACGAGAAACAAGACGCAAATACGAAAAAATCTCCTACCTTCAATGATGCAATTTGTGTAGAAAATTTGCACTTTTCTTATGATAAAGAAAATGAAGTTATAGGCGGTATTTCATTATCCATTGAAAAAGGGAAAAAATATGCTTTTGTTGGTAAAAGTGGTTGCGGAAAATCTACGCTTATTAAGTTAATTGCCGGATATTATTCCGATTTCACAGGTAATGTACTATATGACGCAGACAGTCTATCAATCCTGGATATTGATAAAATAACTGCCCTATCGTCGATCATTCATCAGAATGTCTATATGTTCGATGAAAGTATTTTCGATAATATTTGCTTACATGAAGATTACAGCGAAAAAGAATTACAGTCTGCTTTATCTGATAGTGGTTTATCAAGTTTTATCAAGCAAGTACCAAATGGCCTTGAATATCATGTCGGAGAAAATGGTGCTAATCTTTCCGGTGGACAGAAGCAAAGAATTGCCGTAGCAAGGGCTTTAATCCGTAAAAAGCCACTCTTGATCTTGGACGAGGGAACTTCTGCAATAGATATGCAGACTGCTTATGATATTGAAAGCAGACTGTTGGCAATATCTGATTTAACGCTACTTACTATCACACACAATATGAGTAAAGACATTCTTGAACTCTATGACGAAATTATTTTTATGGCAGACGGAAAAATCATTGAACATGGCACTTTTGAAATACTTATAGCAAAACACGCTGCATTTTATGATTTCTACCAACTGAAAAAATAAGCATTTTATTTAAGGGGAGCCGCTACTGGTTTACCTTATGGCGGCTTTGAAATTTTATAACTCAAAGCCGCCGTTTTCTTTTTCAAAAATGAGATAACGGAGGGTGTATTAAAGTCGCCCTTTTTTGAGGATATGGCGGTATCAAGGGGGTATCGCCATGTCCTTTTTCTTATGTGTCTACTTTTTTACTCACAGTAGCTTATCAAAAAAAGCCCGACCGCCGCCGGGAACCTCTCTACCCTTGAATATGAACTGTCTAATCATCTAAATACTGTTTACAATACCTATGCGCCTGTCCGGGCTTTTCGGACAGGCGCATTTTGCTGCTCAAAAAATTTTTCATATAAACTTGATAGCGTACCGGGTGGCAGCAGCCTATTTCAAGGCAAACAACCTCACCAGGCTGCCCAGCCCGAAAAAGCTGGAAGCTGAGTATGCGCAGCTGGCATCCGAAAAGGCAAGGTTCTATGAACCGTACAAGGAAGCCAAGAAGGAACTGCTCAAGCTGAAAACCGCAAAGCAGAATGTTGCGTCCTATTTCCGGGAGGAAGAACAGGCGCAGATCGTGTCAAATTGACACAATTCCTCCCGCTGCCGCAGAAGCAGGCGTTCGTAAGCAGATTGCAGAGCAGAACAACGTCAGCGAATCCTACGTTGCCCGTTCTGAAAAGTTCATGCGCGGCATAGAGATCATGGAACAGATGGTGCCCGGTATGCAGGAGAAAATCCTGTCCGGGCAATTCAAAGTCCGTGATGCTGATATGCATCGCCTCGCCAGAGCTGATTTTCCGGACCGCAAGCAGATCGTGCACGAGATTCTGCACCCGGAAGACCGTTCGGCTTCGCAGTCGAGCTGCTCACACTACTCTGGAATCAACTACTCCGCGCTGGAAGTCGCTGTCCGGCGGATTCAGCAGGACTTTGATTTTCTCGCCCGGCTTTGCCGCGGTGGGACGATCAAAGGAGCGTGCGTTTGAACAAAAAGAAAAACTCTGGCGAAGGCGAGCGCCGCATCACCGGAAAAATCGCATGGATTTTACCGCAATTTGATTGTAACTTCTCTGGGATCATCTTATAATAATAGATACTTTCCTTCAATAAGTGAATCGAGGGCAATACCATGACGTATAAGGACATCAGACACAACAAAGAAGTCAACGAACTGCTAAAAAAGGGCAATCAGAATTTGGGCTTACTGGGCTACACCGACCACTCGCAGGATCATTGTGTCCGGGTAGCAGAAACCGCTGCGCATATCCTGAAAAAATTCGGTTATTCGGAACATGACATCGAGCTTGCCCGGATCGCAGGCTATATGCACGATATCGGAAATGCCATCAATCGGAACCGCCACGCCGAATACGGTGGGCTGCTGGCCAACGAGATTCTCAAACAGTATGACCTAATCATTCCGGACCGCATCACCATTGTGTCTGCCATTTCCAACCACGATGAATCTACCGGCGGAGCTGTGGACCCCATCTCGGCAGCCCTCATCATCGGTGACAAGACCGATGTGCGCCGCAGCCGCGTGCGGGAAAAGCCAAAGGCAACCTTTGATATCCATGACCGGGTCAATTACGCGGTGACAGACCAGACTCTGAAAATCAACACCGAGAAAAAGGTCATCTCGCTGAATCTGCAGATCGACACCGACATTTGCAGCATGTACGAATATTTTGAGATTTTCCTGCAGCGGATGCTGATGTGCCGCGGGGCTGCCGATATGCTGGGAGCAACCTTCAAGTTGACGGCCAATGGTGCCAAGGTTCTTTAATGTGCAGCCCCCTCCGCAATGAACCACCCCAAGATTAGTAGACATGAATAAAAAGCGCCCTGTGTAGGGTGTGCCTTAACCGGACTGACGAAGCGAAAGCGGAGACAGTCCGGTTTTTAGTTGAA
>ERZ894223.187-NODE-187-length-64780-cov-21.677976_pt1 | contig 64780 bp, 53 predicted proteins | sample MGYA00380293_ERZ894223 | MGnify/ENA primary metagenome ERZ894223 (study PRJEB32331, sample SAMN06328445) | human gut metagenome | biome: human gut microbiome; feature: stool | host: Homo sapiens | collected 2014-11-05 ...
TGTGATTATCTCATAAGGGCAAAAATAAGGGAAACTACATATCATTTCACTAATGGACAGGCGGGAAAGCCTATAAAATGGGGAAAGTTAGAGGAATAATTATATAAATTCCAGTTTGACAATTTCATATCCGTACATAAAAAGACACCGCTTAAGTTAAGGGTGTCTTTTTAGCGCTATTTTATTGTCATATCAAGGCTCAATCAATCGTGGTAAATTCGTGGTAAAATGAATGATTTTCTATACTTCAAAATACTTGAAAACATAGTATTTATGTGGATAATCTAAAAATAGATATAAAATTTAGATAAAATTTTAAATGTTGAGAATGGGAAGACAAAGGAATTTTTTCAGAAAAATTGTTATAGATATTTAAATTTAGAATATTGGGAAATAGATTTAGATCTATTTTATAAAGAATTTTCTTTAGAAAGTGATTTTTGTATAGATGGAATTACAATTTATCATATTACAACAAGATTAGAGGACACAATGAAAGAAAATTTTGTTATAGACAATTTGGAAACAGTGTTGTTAACAGAAAATTCTCTTACGAAATTTTTGAAAGATTATCAGATAGAATTTAATAAAAAAGAGGATGGCATAGATGTCTTTTATAATGGGGGAAAATGCCAATTTAAAGGATCTGAAAATGCAAGATTAAGAAATAGACTTTGTAAATTGAATGATTCGTGTGTTAATGGTTTTTTATTTAATGAAAAGATGGATTATATGTATATTGGATTAACAGGAATGCCAGAGATATTTTCCGATTTAATGAATAGTTTAGGAAGGACGGATTTAAAACAAGAATATTTGAAAAGAAGAAAAAGTTATGAAGTAACAATAAAGGTACCTATAGATGATTTGATTTTTGATGATGATTCACAGATACAGAATTGTTCAGAAAAGACAAAATTGATTTTAAAATATGTAACTAATTATTTGTGCTATAAAATGTCTAAAGGCAAATGTTATTGTTTCAACAATCCGATTATTAGATTGCCAGATGATAAGAATGTAGATAATGAATATATACATGCAGTTCGTTGTATAGAAGATGCTAAAGAAATTTTTAAATGGTAAATTAAACAACTTAAACGGAGAAAACTTGACCACATTGAATAACAGTTAAGATCCTAGAGCATGTCCTTAAGTGTTTGTGATATCTCAAAATGTCCAGGTGAAACTTAAGCTCCCAGGGACATTAAGAAATCACAATGCAAGAACTGTCCAGAAAGAATTAGAAAAAACTAGCATCGTGGAATGAAGGAGTGCAAAGAATGTTTGCTAGAAAAATGTAGTAAAGTACTAGCATTCTATTATTCTAGCAACACCCTAAGATAAAGCATTTACCACTTATGAGCTGGTTATAATTAGTGGGGATAAAATGAAAAGTAAAACAAAAGAATGGAATTTACCTAAAGATTTTACACATGATGATTATTTTAAATTATTGAATCAGTATTATAGTGAATTAAAACATAGAGATGTATTATTCTGGAAACAAGTATACATATATTTTTATGCAACATTGCTAGTGATAATTATTCCATATATTAAACCATTAGGCTTAACATTACCTAAAAATTATTCTAAACTCATATTTTTTATTATGGGATTTTTAATGACGATAGCGTTTGTATTTATTGCGATAGCATATGCTTATCGTTTAAAATGTATATCGGATACATATAATGATTTATTAGATTTAATGCCTCATTCAAAAGGAATTCAAAGAAAGAAATTAAAGCAAGTAATAAAGCATCCAGTTTTTGAAAGACAAATGGCTATGATTATTCCGATGATTATGGCAGTAATATTGATAAGTTTAAATATTAGTTTGATTTTGGTGAATTATATAATATAATTATAAATAACGTATAGTCTAAAGTTATTGTTAGAAACCATTGTAAATAGAATGCATAATCGTTCAAGAAAATATAAATTAACGAAGGTGAATAATCTTGGTATGATTGAGCCACCATTCCATTTTAGGTTGAGCCACTATTCCGAGAGAACTTAAGGTAAACGCGCAATAGCACGTACCTTTTTTTATTAAAATTACTCTGCTATCATTATCCTATACAAAATATAAAAAGTCAAAAAAGTTAAGTACTTAACTTTTTGTACTTGGATAGGAGATGATCACATAAAAACTCAACCAAGTTTAGTTGCTTCACAAGTCCGACTTCAGCAATGGGCCAGACTATTAGGATATACAATGGTAAAAGAAAAGATGATTTAATGAGGGAGAAAACGTGCTTGTTAAAAAGAAGACACTAGCAAATAAATTTTTAGTCGAGTTGATAAAAATTTTTAAAGAACATAATTGGGATGTTGAGACAAGTGAAAATGGAGAATATTCAGTATTTGATATGTTTTGTGAGAGATTAGAGGAGTTAGATGATGATTCAGATCGAGAATTGATGCTCGAGTTAACACATAATTATTTATGGGTAAATAGTTATGAATACGAAAAATATATGACAGAAGTATTTAGAAAATTTCTAGATACGAATAAAGAGTCAATGAAAAGAATTCAGACAATACATATATTCCCTGTTCAAGATAAAGATTATCCAAGCAAAACTAAAAGTGGAAATTTTATATGTTATTTGTTTCAAGGAACATTCAGTAGAAAGTTTAAAGAATTTCGTGATAAAAGGGTTAGAGTGATAGAAACATTTGATGCTATAGAAAAATATAAAGATGACATAGAATGTTTAATACTCATTGATGATTATGTTGGGTCAGGAGATACCTTATTAGGATGTGTAAGTTTGATTGAGGAAAAGGGGATAAAAAAAGAGGACATTAAAGCAATAACACTAGTGTTGCAAGAATCAGGAAAAAAGATTGTAGAAGACTATGGAATTGATATTTATAGTTCAATAATAAGAAATAAAGCAATTACAGATAATTATAGTAGTGATATTGTTGAGAAAAAAATTGAACAGATGAAAAGGATAGGTAAGAAGCTTAAGGTAAAGAAAAAAATGTATTTGGGTTATAAGGAATCAGAAGGATTAGTTACTATGATAAAAACGCCAAATAATACATTGCCATTTTATTGGTATGAAGGGAAAAGAGATGGTAAATTTATGATGGCACCATTTCCTAGACGGAATAATATAGGAGTAGATGAATAAAAGATGAATGAATTTGCAATGTATAAATTACTTGATTTAATTAATAAAAATGAGACAATAAGTGCAATGTTGAAATTAGGATATTCATATTCTAGTATTGCAAAGTATTTTATGGATTTAGAAGATTTAAAATATATACATACAGATGAAGACAGTTGTAGATTTATTACCACAAAAGGGAAAAATAAACTTTCTGAATTAGAAAAAAGATATAAAAATAAAGATATTGGAAAACTGGAGCAGTTCAAAATTAGGCCAATGTCGCTTGAAGAAATCTATTTACCTTGATATAATAAAATTATCTTGGGACTACTAGACTTAAGCACATGATTGTGCGTGGTTGGCGAGTCTGTCAACCTAAGAAGAACTTATTTTCAAGCCTGAGTAAGAGCAATCTTGATTTTGCAGGAGCAAAATCAAGATTGCTCTTATCGGGTCGAGAATTCGGAGAATTCTCTCATCATATCACTTTGTCAAATATATATTTGACAAAGTGATATGACAGATACACTTTAGTAGTAGTTCCAAGATAATTAATGGAGGAAAAAGTGAACTGGGTAGAATATTACACAGAGTTTAGAAGACGAGCAAAGCAGAGTGGACATGATGAAGTATATTGTGATAAATGGCTACAATATGCGAAAGCGTTATATAACAAGAGATTACCGATAATTTACAATCAAGAACATTTATGTTTATTATTAGGATATAGAGAAGAATATGTTTTTGCAGCAAGTAATTCACCAGAACTTTTTTATAGAAGTTATGAAATTCCTAAAAAGAATGGTGGGTTTAGAATGATTTCAGAACCATTACCAAGTTTAAAAGAGATACAAAGATGGATTTTAGATAATATTTTGACACAAATAGATGTTAGTGTGTATGCAAAAGCTTATATAAAAAAGAAATCAATTAAAGATAATGCAAGATTTCATAAAAGGCAGAAAATAGTATTATCGTTAGATGTAGAAAAGTTTTTTGATAGTATTACATCTGATAAAATATACGAATTATTTTTAAATTTGGGATATGAAAAAGATGTAGTAGTTATGCTTACTAATTTATGCTGTTTGGATGGTTGTTTGCCACAAGGGGCACCGACAAGTCCCATGCTTTCAAATATACTTCTTAAAGATTTTGATAATACAGTTGCAAAATTTACAAAAGAAAAGAAAATTAGATATACTAGATATGCAGATGATATGACATTTTCAGGAGATTTTAATGCAGGAGAAGTGATATCGTTTGTAAAGAGTAAATTATATGAATTAGGATTGCGGTTAAATGAAGAAAAAACAAGAACAAGAAAAAGTTGGCAATCTCAAGAAGTAACAGGAATTGTTGTAAACCAAAAAATGCAGTTACCGAAATCAGTAAGGAAAAAAATTCGCCAAGAAGTATATTATATAAAAAAATTTGGTTTAGAATCTCATATGCAATATTGTGGTATAGATAAGAATAATTATTTGCCACATTTAAAAGGAAAAATTCAGTATGGATTATTTATAAATCCAAAAGATTATGAATTACAGGGATATTTAGATTATTTGATGAAAATGTATGAAGAATATTGAAAAGGAATATTAGAGATTGAATTTATAGGAAGGTTAAGTTTGAAACAAAATAGTAGAGGACAGCCGAAAAACAAAGGACACGACAAATAAACCATCTATTAAGGTGGTTTTTGAAAGTAATATAGACACAACATTAATTAGCTAATAAAGATAGGTTCATCTTTGATGACATATCCTCTCTGTTTTAAAAGGTTAAGTGCCTGTAAAGCAGTAAGAACTTTTTCTTTGCTCACAGGACGTGGTTCAAGAAATCCTTTTGCTGTATAAGGCTTTAAATCTGTGAGTATGTGCCAGATAGCGGTCAGGATCATACGACAGATGGCAATGATGGCTTTCTTGTGTCCACGGCGTGCTTTTATACGTCGATAACGAGTTGAAAATTCAGGATGTTTCTTCGATTTGATCAAAGCATTTGCAACCTGTACCAAAACTGGTTTAAAATAAGAACCAGCACGGGAGATCCTAGTCGATTTGATCTTATGATTGCTCTGATCATTGCGGGGACAACATCCAGCCCATGAAACGAGGTTTTTAGCTGTGGGGAAAACAGACATGTCACCTCCGATTTCAGAAAGCACCTGAATAGCAGTCATCGGGTTCTTGTCGAATCCTGGTACGGTTCGGATAAGAGTAAGGATATCTTCGTATTTATCACTGAGACGAAAGATTTCCCGTTCTATTTCAGATTTGTGCATTTCTAATTCATCGATATGGTTCAGACATTGTCTGAGTTTTACCGCTTGTTCTTTGGATACAGCACCATCAACGGCAGCCTGTATTTCTTCAATAGGAGTTTTACATCTGCCATGTACAAAAGGTGCTACATCAAAGGTTTCCCCAGGGTGTTGTAAGATCTGTTCCGTAATGGAACGGGACGATCTGCCAAATATATCAGAAAAAACATCATCAAGTTTTAAATTGGAGACAGTAAGACAGTTATGGGCACGATTCTTTTCACCAGTGATCATACAGGTAAGTTTAAACCGGTATCTTACAAGATCTCTTAATTCATGAATATCAGCAGGTGGGATAAAGGAAGGTTTTACCATTCCACACATGTACAGATCGCAGATCCATTTAGCATCTTTACGATCAGTTTTGTTACCCTTTTGAGGTTTCGTATATTTTGGGTGGGAAAGGGTAACCCAGATGTTATTTTTTTCTAAGATATTAAAAACAGGGATTCAGTACTTACCAGTAGATTCCATACAGACATCGGTACAGTCATATTTAGCAAGCCAGTGACACAACTCCTGCAGGCCTTTAGTAAAGGAAGAGAAGCGAGCTTGCTTGTATACAGTACGTTTATTGGAATCAGTGATACCGATACAGGCAAAGATCCATGTTTTGTGGACATCAAGGCCACAACAGTTATTTTTTAAGATTTTAAAAGACAATAAGAATACCTCCTGAAAATTTATAGTTATAAGACTGACGGTGACTGGTCATCCGGCAAAATCGAGTCGACTTTGGAAGAGATAAGTTTACGGGCTATGGTAGTGCGCCAATCATTGATGTCTTAAACAGATGACCGACAACAAATAAATATGCGAGGTCGCCGCTATACAGCCCCGCCACTCACCTCCACGTGTTCTGTAGTATGTCAGTCTTATAGGTAAATAATATCAGAGGGAACAAGAATAGAAAACAAAAAGCGAAGGCTAACCAACATGTTTCATGACACATTGGTGCCTTGCGCAGAAAGGCGGAATATAAATATGAAATAGCAATAGAGAGATAATGGATGATTTTTTGAAAAATAATAGTATATTAAGAAATTAGTAGGAGACCAGCATGAAAGAGGCTTTAGCAAAACAATATCAAAATCTTCAATATAAAGGAGAAATTGTGAACAATTTAAGCTATTATGCAATTAAAATTGATTATAAAAAATTGTTTGAAAGTGAAAATTGTAACGAAGAATGTTATAAATTTATAGAACAACATTTTCATTGTGGAGAGAAAATGACAGCAATAAGCGAAATACTATCAACCAATGAAAATAAAGAAAAATTACGTGATAGTATAAGATGTGTGCATATGGTATCATTATATCTTTTGGGATATTCATTATATGAAAAATTTGATAAGGACTTAGAAAAATACTTTTCTAAATATATAAAAGAACTAAAAGAAATTACATCTTGGTATGATTTTAGATATACATGGTTTTTAATGGCTTTGTATCACGATATTTCATCATGTAAAGAAGAAGTTGATACAAGTAGCGAAATAGAAAGTGAAGAAGTATTTGAAAAAGTATTAAACAATGAGAAGAATATATACAATTATAAATTACAAACAGGAAAAAAGTTTATTCCTAAATTTTCGAAAGAGGATATTTTAAATTATTTAAAACAACGTAAGAAGGAAAATAGGATAGATCATGGAATTGTAGCAGGGTATGAATTTTTTTGTTCAATTTGTATGGAATTTGAGCGAAAATTGGGAGAGAAAAAATGTGTATTTGAATCCAGAGATAATCAGCATAAACTTAGATGGGATAGGACACATATGGATCATTTCGTATTTATTGCAGATGCTATTATTTCACATAATATTTGGTTTAATGCATTAAAGGATAAAAAAATAGAAAAATGGGATTATGATAGATATCCGTTGAATTTTATATTATGTTTATTAGATACAATAGAACCATTAAAACGAGTTTGTGGAGAAGAAGAGACAGAATTAAAATATAATGACGTATTGGAGAACATATCAATTGTTCAAAATGGAAAACGTAGTATAAAAATATCATGGAACGATATTGATATTATTAAAGAAAACAAAGGATATCAACAATGGATTAAAGATATTAAGGAGTTAGATCAATGGATGAATGTAAAAGTGAAGAATACTTATAAACAGAATTCTTTTATTTTAACATGGTAGATATTTTTTGAATTTCTCCTTTTATTGGTGTTTGTGCCTTCTTGTTATTATTGCCATTTTAAGCCGTTAGATAGATTATCAGATTTTACTAGGAGAGAGTTGGGACACTGAAAATTATATGCCAGATGGATGAAGATAAAAAGTGATTGAACCAAGTGTAGGACAGAAAATTAAAAATAAGGTACGAAATAAATTGAGAAAATGTAAGAGATTGGTTATGAGAAATTAGACTGATTTTGAGTTTTTATGATGCAGATAAGAGGAAAAGAATATGGAAAATATAACGAATAAGATAATAGGATTTATTGAAGTGTTTAATCCGAAAGATGATAAACATATTATAATATTGTCAATTATAATATGCTTATTTTTAGGACATTTCTTTGTAACAATCAGTGCTACATCAATTGAAGATACATATATAACACAAAAAAGTGAGATAAGAAACATATGTATAAAAATAATTATGCTAGAAATAGTGTTTGCTACGAAAAATTTTGTTTTGTTATTTGATAGTAAATTAATTGGATTTGTATGGATATGTGGATTTATATTTTCGGTTTTTTATGAAATTTATAAGGTGAAGGAAAAAAGAACTGCACAAGATATGGAAAATATAGAAGAACTTAATGATTACTATAAAGAGAAAGTTTCTATGAATGGGGTAATGTGCATTATGTGTATTATACCGATAATTGCATTTGTTATACATTTTAGAATAGGGAGTAATATTTCTGAATTAACTTGTGCAGTTATTGCGGGTATAATTGAGGTAGCGATAATTTTTATGTTTGATCCAGAATTCATTAAAAGAAAATCTATTAATTATTTTTTAGATAATGGTAAAAAAATGTATATTTATAGAAGGGTTGATGAAGAAACTGTATTGTGCGGAGATGACCCAGTTATGAATAAGGCTAAAAAGTATAAATCCATTAGTTATAATGAGTTTAAAAGATTAGAAATAAATCATGTTGTTTACAGAAAATTATCAAGCAGTAGAAAAAGAGAATTAAGGCGAATCTATAATGGCAGAAGAAATCAACGTATTATAAATAGAATTAAAATATGGTTAATTGAGCATTTGCATAAATGTCCTTAAGCACTCCTGGAAAAAAACTTAATGAAACTTAAGTTTCCTAAGGACATTAAGAAATCAGTCTACAAAGTAAATTGCAACATTAAACACAATTATTAAAAATATTCCAAACAAAATACACATTTAACGTATAGAATGGAAATAGCATATATTAAAATTTGGTGGAAAATAAATTAATGAATAATTGGCAATAATGTTGACAAAATAAAAATATGCGAATATAATAGTAGCATAAGATTAGGTCAGGAAGCGTACGGCGCCCTGGCCATTTTGTTTAGGAGATACAAAAGAATGAAAGAGGTAAGCGCTTTATCTAAGGGTGGATTTTCAATCTACACAAATCCTGTCATAATGATTGCTAGATGCTAGTGTTTTACTTCCATCGTTTGCTAGATGAATGAAAATGCTAGTACTTTACTACAATTATGGAGGAGTACAATGAGAGCAAAAAGACGTACCGAACAGGAACAGTATGAGATCATCAGTAAACGCACAATAGCACGTACCTAGACAAACAAAAGATCATTTTTTCATGACCTCTTGTTTGTCTTTTTGATCTCTTTTGGTAACTTTTCTGACCATGGAAGTAAGTCATCTAAAAATGAACGATCGGTATCTTCCATATGTTTTGGAATCTCTGTCAGCAAATGTTCAAAATATTCATATGGTTTCAGATCATTTGCTTTGGCTGTTTCTGCAATGCTGTAGATGATCGCTGAATTCTCAGCTCCACGGATCGTATCGATCAATTGCCAGTGCGATCTGTTTTACAATGATTGAGATGGCAAAAGCATATGATCTGAACGTGTATAAGTATTTAAATTTCTTATTGGAAAAACGTCCAAATGCGAGAACTGCCCAGAAAAAATTAGAAAAACTAGCACCGTGGAATGAAGAAGTGCAAAAGATGTTTGCTAGGAAAATGAAGTAAAGTACTAGCATTCTATTATTCTAGCAACACCCTAAGATAAAGCGCTTACCCTAAACGGAGTAGTTCACCGTGACGAACAAGAAAACCCTCAGAGCTGCAACTCTGAGGGTTTTCGTCTTGCCTATGGGAATTTACCGCATTCCTTAGCTATGCTCATTATATGCTAGAACAGAAAAAAATCAACTAAGAAAAAGAAAGATATTATTTTTGATGTCATACAGAGAAAAAATGGAGAAGAAAATAGATTAAGATCCCGTATTTTTTCATGGGAAAAGGATACGATAGAAGCAAACAAGATCACTCTGATCAATAATGGAACTGATGCTGGTAATTGACAGCGAAAAACTGAGTCAGCAGATTCACGAAACAGAATCAGATTATATGGAAAAAAGCAAAGAGGTACTTGCAAACGGTCAGGAAACCGAAGGCGCAAAGTACCAGGGGAAAGTGTTGAATCGGAAAAAGAAGTTATATTACGGTGTGCTTAGGATTATCATTCCCACAACCTGCACGCTCTGCTTTGCGGGAACTTCAGAGTTTGTATGAGAAAATAAAATTAATCCAAACGACAGGTGGGAATGCTGTTTCTGTGAGTATAAGAGCCTCATAGAACAGCATTTTTTTATTTGTAATAAGCTAAACAGATATGGTATACTTATGCTTACAAAGTGATATGTGGGGAATAATACATGAGAAAAGTAGATAAGAACACGCAGGATATAGATTTTGTTATTACCTGGGTAGATGGAAATGACCTGGAATGGAAGAGAGAAAAGGCTGCAAGGCTGGGACACACAGATATGGATATATCTGTAAATGCGGATGATAGAAAAGAACGGTACAGAGATTGGGATAATCTCCGGTACTGGTTTCGCGGGATGGAGAAATATGCGCCATGGGTGAGAAAGGTTCATTTTGTCACATGGGGACATATTCCTCAATGGCTGAATACAAAACATCCGAAATTGAATATTGTCTGCCATGAAGATTTTATCCCTCAAAAATTTCTCCCTACATTTAATTCACATACGATTGAATGGAATTTCCATCGAATTCCAGGGTTAACAGAACAGTTTGTCTATTTTAATGATGATATGTTTCTGTTAAAACCCGTTTATATGGAAGATTTTTTTTTAGATGAAAAACCGATAGATATGTTAGCACTTCAGCCGGATGTAGCAAATGTGGATGATCCGACAATGCCATACATTTACTTAAATAATACAATGTTGCTGGCGAAGTATTTTGATAAACGCAGTAATATAAAGAAGCAGCCATGGGCATATTTTCATATAGGATATCCTCCGATGTATTTTCTGTACAATGTATTAGAACTGGCTTTTCAACGATTTACAGGATTTTATACGGTACATGGACCGTCTCCTCTTAAGAAAAGTACTTATCAGAAATTATGGGAGCTGGAACCGGAATTATTGTCTGATGTATGCAGTCATCCGTTCAGACATAGGGAAGATGTGAGCCAGTATGTATTGCGGGAATATCAGAAACTGAGTGGAGAATTTGTTCCGGAGAATGTACAGAAAATATGCGGATATTATGATGCAGAGCAGACGAATGACAGATTAGTGCGAAGTATTCTCAGACAGAAAAAGAAAATAATCTGTATTAACGACAGTAATCATGAGATTGATTTTGAGAAAGTAAAAAAAGAAATTAATCAGGCTTTTGAACAGGTTTTTTCGGAAAAATCATCTTTTGAAAATAGTATCTGAGAGATACTTGAGTTACAAAATTAAGATAAGAAAGGTATAAAAATGAATATTCTGCTGGTCGGAGGCTCCTGCAGCCTGATAAACAGTATGATCCTGAAATTAAGAAAAGAGGGACACAGAGTTTGTCTGCTGACTGGAGATAAGTATAGACATAATAAATATGAAAGAGTATTTGAAAAATATGAGTTTTCTTATGATTGCGAGAATCTGAATGACATTTTGGAAAGTGTAAATGCAGATGTAACCATTCTTATGGGTGCATTTGATACAAATTACCATTGGGATGGAGAGGAAAGAGAGACAGTTCCTTTTATTTCCCATCTTGTTAACATTCTGGTATCTTATTCAATGACCAATAAAAAGAGATTAATCTTTCTTTCTTCTGACGAAATTTATAACGGAAATTATACGGAAGATATAAAGGAAGAAGAACCCTTTTCCGGAGTGGGAATCAGAGCAGGTGCACTGTCACAGGCAGAAAACATCTGTGAGAACTTTAGGGTGAACAGAGGTCTGGATATTATAACTCTGCGTCTGGATCATCTCTACAATATTCCGAAAGAGAGAAAAGACGTAAATAATATTTGTGCAGATATGTGTCTGAACTGCATGTGTGACGGGCATATTAAGGCAAAAACAGACCATACATTTTCACTTCTCTATGAAAATGATGCAGTAGAGTATATTTACCAGTTTATAAAAACCAGCAACCACAAATATAGTCTTTATAATTTATCTTCTAATGATGTAGTAAGTGAAGTAAAACTTGCAGCTATGATTCAGAAAGCTATGGAAATCGAATCGAATATTGTCGCTTTTTCCGACAGTAATGGAAGATGTGTTTTGTCGGGCAATCGTTTTGAAAGAGAATTTGGAGTTCATGCATTTGGTAATCTTGAGAAGAATATAAAAGACATGGTTTCTTATATGAAGAAACATGAATCAGTTTTCCTGAAGGGGGATGACTTAAAGCTTTCATGGTGGAAAAAGCTTTATGAAAAATGGAAATGGCTGATCAGGACACTTTTTCCGTTTTTCGAGAATCTGGTATGTTTTGTTCCGTTTTTCATGATGAATAACAGGACTGTGGGCAGTGAATATTTTGCAAATCTGGATCCGTTTCTTTTGTATGTGCTGCTATTTGCAATTGTATATGGGCAGCAGCAGGCGACGTTTTCTGCAATATTGGCAGTTGCAGGTTATATGTTCCGGCAGATGTATACCAGAAGTAGTTTTGAGGTACTGATAGATTATAACACTTATGTCTGGATCGCACAGCTTTTTATCCTGGGGCTTGTAGTAGGATATATGAGAGACCAGATACGAATCATGCGCCTGGAGAGTCAGGAACTGGAAGAACATTTGCACAGACAGATTGTGAATATCCAGGATATTAATGAAAGTAATGTCCGTGTAAAAGAGGTCATGGAGCAGCAGCTGATCGACCATAAGGACAGTATCGGTAAAATTTACAGCATTACAGCAGGACTGGAACAGCGTATGCCGGATGAGGTTATTTTCTATGCAGTGGAAATGCTGGGAAAACTTATGAAGACAAAGGATGTAGCCCTCTATAATGTGGTCAGTAAAGATTATGCCCGTATCTTTTCTGCAAGTTCCCAAAAGGCGAGAAGTCTTGGAAATTCAATCCGTTACAGGGAGATGACGGACATTTATGATGCATTAAAAGAGCAGAAGGTATATATTAATAAGAAAATGGATGAGCAGTATCCACTTATGGCAAGAGGAATCTACGAAGGTGAAGAGGTACAGATGATCGTTATGATGTGGGGACTAAGCTGGGAAAAAATGACCCTTGGACAAGCCAATTTTCTTACAGTCGTCAGCTATCTGATTCAGAATGCAGTCCTCAGGGCACAGAGATATATGCAGGCACTGGAAGAGAAGCGTTATAGCCAGAATTCCAGAATCCTGGAACCGGAAGCATTTGAGTCCCTGGTTCAGGCATATATGAAGGCAAAACTGAAAAATCTTGTAGAATGTGTATTAATTAAAGTAGATGTTCAGAACTTGGAATATCAAAAAACGGATGAGCAGATGTCCGGATATATGAGGGACAGTGATTACATGGGAATGCTGCCTGATGGAAATCTGTATGTCCTGCTTACCAACACAACCAGAGAGGGTGCTGTTATTGTACAGGACAGATTTGAGAAGAATGGCTATAAAACAGAATACGTGGAGATGATGTCAGTATGTCACAGAGAATGAAGTTGTTTATTTTCCTGCTGATCATAAATCTGATCGTGGTTGTGTTCTATCTGATCTGGAATTATATCTGCAGAAAAGAAAAAATCGGAAGTGTATGGATGAAGGCAGTTATGATGCTTTTATGTCCGGTGACAGGTCCTGCGTTTGTATTCCTGTCATTCCTGCTTTTTAAGTTATTTTCTTCCCAGGGTATGGATTTGTCGGACGTTGTATTTAGCAAAGACAGGAAAGAGAATTTCCTCCGTCCTGATGAGGAAATGGAGAGAAATATGGTCTCTTTGGAAGAAGCCCTGGAAGTTACAGATAAGAAGAGCCTTCGTACTTTGATGCTGAATGTGATCAGAGGAGATTACCGCAATTCTCTTGCGGCGATTAATCTGGCATTAAACAGCGAGGATTCAGAGACTGCCCATTATGCAGCATCTGTTCTTCAGGATGTATTGAATGATTTTCGAAGTAAAGTACAGACAGATTATCTTTTATGCCAGGAAGAAAATGAACAGCAGGTGGAAAATTGTATAAAACTTGTTGAATATATGAATCCGATTCTGGAACAGCAGGTACTTACAAATCTGGAACAGCGTTCCATGGCAGAGAGGATGCAGGAGGTGTTGCAAAAAGCCTGGGAATTTGATAAGATAAAAATCAGCAGTACTGTCTATGAAAAGGTCTGCCAGCGCCTGTTGGAAGTAAAGGATTATGAGAAATGCACACTGTGGTGTGACCGGGCAATGGAACAATATCCGAGAGTTTTGTCTAGCTATACCTGTCAGATGAAACTCTATTTCTCATGTGGAAAGAAAGAGAAGTTCTTTCAGGTTATGCAGGAACTTCGAGATTCGGATATTGCGATTGATAATGAAACCCTTGAACTGATCAGAACATTTATGTAGAGTAAAAGGATGAACAGATATGTCAATGACAACTCTGGTTATATTAAGATTTGCAGGTATATTTGCTGCTTATACAGGTTTAACAGTTTTGTTACCTGCGATTATGTTTCGTCGGATACTGGTAGGCAGAGGACTGTCAGAGCAGTTTCTGATGTGTTATACATTTGGAAATTTTTATATTATAAATATTGTGTTTGCAGTCCAGCTTTTGCATATTTCAGGTTTCTGGGCACTTGTATTGTTTACTGCTGTACCAGGGATTCTGATCTGGAGCAGGGTGAACAGGGTTTCTCTAAGAGAACTCTGCATAAAGACAGGAATTATCTGTAAGAAAATACTTCAGGGAAGTATGGGAATGAGGGGGGCTTTATACAGAGTCTGTAACAGGATTAAGGCAGTATTAAAACGCTCAGTCCGTCTGTTTTATTACAAAGTAATCTGTAATACGCTTCAGTGGATTCTGGTAGGGGCAGTTATTATAGCTTTGTTCTGGATTTATGGAAGAAACCTGTTGCTCACTTATGGATATTGTGCTTCAGATATACCGGTACATTTGAACTGGATTAATGAGATGGTCAGAGGAAATCTTTTTTCCGATGGTGTATATCCGTTTGGATTTCACTGTATGATATATTATCTTCATACAGTTTTCAGGGTTGATACGTATGCGATTCTGTGTGTGTTCTATCTTGTACAGGTATTCTTTATTCATATGGTACTTCTTGCTGTGATGAAATTGTTATGCAGATCATTGTATCTGCCATATGCAGGAGTGCTTGTATATATATTGGGAAATTTCTGGGCAAAACAGACATATAGTCGTTTTGGGGCATCACTGCCCCAGGAATTCGGAATGATTTTTGTGATTCCGTCTGTTTACTTCCTGATCAGTTTTTTTCAGACAGAGAAGGAGAAACTGAAAACCAGAGAAACAAAGTTGCTCTCAGGATGCTTTGCGCTGGCATTTTCGCTGACTCTGGCGATTCATTTTTATGGAACTATGATTGCAGGGCTTTGCTGTATTGGAATTGCTGTCGGTTTTTGTCCGCGCTTTCTGAATAAAGAGTATTTTAAACGAATTATGATGACTGGTATTATCAGTGTATTTCTGGCTGTGCTTCCTATGGGGATTGCATTTGCAGGAGGAACACCTTTGCAGGGCTCACTTGGCTGGGGATTAAGCGTCATCAATGGTGGCAAATCAGATACTGAGGATAAAGAAGCTTCTTCAGAGGATAAAACAATCCAGAATATAACCATGGAAGAGATGGCAGCGCGTCTGAATGAAAACTCGAAGAATAATATTAAAAGTAATAATGCGAAATCAATGAAGACAAAAAGGATTCCTGCTATGACGGAAACTCCTGAATCCACTTTTGCAGATAAAGTCAGAGAAATTTCGGAGAAAATAAAAAACATCTGGAATATGATGGCTCAGCGTATCGGGGAATTTATCATAAACTTGCCGAAACAATGGTGTGCATATGCGGTACTTATCGGAATTGCAGTTGTCATTCTGCTTGGTCTGATATTTATTATCCTGCGAAAGACTACTTATGGTGAGATGCTTATGTCAGCAGGATTCTGTATGGGAATTCTCACATTGCTGCTCTGTGCATCAGGGCTCGGACTTCCGATGCTGATGGATCCTGCCAGATGTAGTATTTATTATGTGTATCTTCTGATATTAACGCTGACAGTTCTGGTGGATGGAATTCTTTATCTGATTTTTATGTGTCGTTTATTTACAATTCCGCGAAATGTGTTATCTTTTATCTTGACTGTGTCCATTGTTGGGAGTATGATCCATCAGGGAATGATCAAAATGCCGGGATTTGGTTCAGATTATGTATCTAATGGAGCATTGACGTGTCTGTCGAATATTATTAAAGAAAATGAAGACAAGACATGGACGATTGTATCAGCAAATGATGAGACACAGATGGGGCTTGATCATGGCTGGCATTACGAGACAATTAGCTTCCTTCGAAATATGGAGTATATGAATAAAGACACTAAATTGATTATTCCGACAAAGAATGTATACTTCTTTATAGAAAAAATCCCGCTGACTTATGCGGTACTTTACTCAGGCAGTGGTCAGTCCATTTCGAAAAAGGCAGCCAGCCAGTCATTACCAAATTCAGGTGGAATAACTATGTATCAAGGGGAGGGAAGATGGATTCTGATGTCCCGGATGTATTACTGGGCACAGGCATTTAAGGAGAGATATCCCAATGATATGAAGGTATATTATGAATCAGAAGATTTTGTGTGTTATGTAATGCCACAAAATATGTATCATCAGTATAATTTTGCAATAGATTACGGTTATAATCAGTTCCGGACACAGGAGGATAAAAATTAATATAATGGTTTCCAAAAGAAATTTTTTCAGTATTACAATCATGATGTTTGTTCTTTTGTTTTTGTTTCAGTTTTCTATGGTTATCAGAGACAGACAGAACACATATGATGTAAATTCAAATTTCACGACAAGGCAGAAAGATGGTAAAAATGTCTGGAAAAATAAACAGATAGATCCTGTGGCTGTCAGAACAACAGACAGAAGCTATGCCCTTTTTGTAGGAGACAGTTCATCGGATATGGCTACAGCCGTAAGCAGATGGTGCATTTATGCAAAGTGGGATATGGCACAGTGCAGAAATCTGGAGGATTACCAGGAGAATGATAAGGCATTGCCGGGGATGCTGATACTGGAATCAGAGAAATATGCACTTGGTGATAATCTGGAAAAATTAGAGAAACTGGAACAAAAAGGTGTGATCATTGTTTTTGGATGTCTGGAAAATCCAAAGAATATTGAAAAAAATCAGGAACTGATGGATTTTCTGGGGATTTATAAGGTTGTGTCTGAGAAAACAAAACTGACAGGTGTGAAACTTTTTGAAGGTCTTCTGCTGGGCGGAGAAGTAGTCTATGAAACTCCGAAGGAAAAAGAAGAGAAAGAACGTCAGGATCTGCAGCTGGAGATACCATGGTATCAGGTAGGAAGCGGTACGAAAACATATATGGTCGGACTTTTGGATCATAGTAAACAAAAAACTCAGGTGGAGAATGAAGATCTTCCTACGATTTTGTGGAGAAATGGAATCAAGGGTGGAAGTGTTTTTTGTATAGTGGGAGACTATATGAAGGACAGCACAGCACTGGGACTGTTGAATGGTATGATAACAGAGGCTTCTGAGTATTATATTTATCCGGTAGTAAATGCCCAGAATCTCTCAATGATCAATTTTCCGGCATTTGCAGATGAGAATGATGAAGAAATGATGAAACTGTACAGTCAGTCTGTGACAGGTATGACCAGAGATATTATGTGGCCATCACTGATATCCATTGTAGAAAAAGGAAAGCTGAAAATGACCTGCTTTATGCAGCCACAGGCAGATTATGAAGATGGTATAGAACCGGATACAAAAGATATGATATTTTACCTGAAGCAGATGAAAGAGCAGGAAGCGGAAGTAGGACTTTCTCTTGAGTATAAAAATGCAGGTTCTTTGCGGGAAAAACTGGATCAGGATGCAGACTTTTTTCAGAAATCGGACAGCAGTTATAAATATGGAGCTGCTTTTGCGGAAGAAAGGGATTTGGATACGATAACAGGATTGATGAATACTGAATTGTTGAAAAATGTAAGTACACTGGTATGTGAATATACAGAGAAAGAGCCGGTGGTTTCTTATTGTACGGATTCTGTAACTTTACAGTCTGTGACAAGTGATGGGATGAATTACAGTTATAGTGATGATATTCGGATGAGAAGTATCCAGAGTTCGCTGGCATATACGAATGTTATGTTAAATATGCATGATATTTTCTGGCCGCAGCAGAAAACTGACAGATGGCAGATTATGCAGAAGCATTTTTCCAGTAATATCCTTACATATTGGAAAAAATTTACAGGTTTTGACAGTATGACTCTTTCAGAAAGCAACACTAGAATCAGAACTTTTCTGAATCTGGATTTCTCAGAGTCCAGAACAGAGAATGAGATTACGTTGGAAACTTCTGAGAAAGGAAGCTGGTTTCTTCTCAGGACGCATGGAGAAGAAATCGCAGAAATAGAAGGCGGTACAGAAAAGGAAATAGAAGATGGAACTTATCTGATCCAGGCGCAGGATACTACTGTGAAGATTCAGATAAAAACATCAGGACTTCATTATGACAGATAGCTGTTATGACAGAGAGGAAATGAGCAGAAAAGTATGAAAGTTTGTATTGTGGCAGAGGGCTGTTACCCATATGTGGTCGGAGGTGTTTCCGGCTGGATCAACAGTCTGATCAGATCTTTTCCGAATGTAGAATTTATATTGCTGGCAATTGTGGCGAACAGATCCTTCAGGGGGAAATTTGTCTATGAGCTGCCGGAAAACCTTACACAGGTTTATGAAGTATATCTGGATGACTGTGAATGGGAAAGCGGAAAGAGAAAAAGAAAATCTTTAAGGCAAGTCCATCTCTCTCATAAAGAATATGACGAAATGCTGAATATGGTGCTGAACCGGAGGACAGACTGGGGTGTGATTTTTGACCTGTTTCACAGAAAGCATCTTTCTGTAGATGATTTTCTTATGGGGGAGGATTTCTTCAGGATTGCCAGGGAGTGCTATGACCGTAATTATTCAAATATTAATTTCTCGGATTTCCTCTGGACGCTGCGTTCCATTTATCTGCCGATGTTCTGGACACTGAGAATGGATGTACCGAAGGCGGATTTGTATCATTGTGTGGCCACCGGTTATTCTGGAATTCTTGGAAGTATGGCAAAACATTTTCATGGAAGTTCATTACTGATCTCCGAGCATGGGATTTATACCAGAGAAAGGGAGGAAGAACTGATCAAAGCTTCCTGGGTAAGGGGAGTATATAAGAATATCTGGATTGAACAGTTTAAGAAGATGTCACTTCTTGCATATGAAAAGGCAGATATGGTAACCTGTCTGTATGACCATGCAAAGGACCTGCAGATAGAATTGGGATGTCCGCCTGAGAAGATCAGGGTGACACCAAATGGGATCAATACACAGACGCTTGCAGATCTTCCCGGCAAGACAGAAGAAGAGAAGCAGTTTATCAATGCCGGGGCTGTACTTCGTGTAACTCCTATCAAAGATGTTAAAACCATGATACAGGCATTTGCTTTTGCCAAAAAAAAAGTAAAAAATATGAAGCTCTGGATTATGGGACCGGCAGATGAAGATAAAAAATATGCAAAAGAATGTTATGATCTGGTAGAATCCCTTGGGGTTCAGGATGTGGAATTCACAGGAAGGGTTAATGTAAAGGATTATCTGGGCAAGATGGATTTCACACTGCTTACCAGTATCAGTGAAGGACAGCCTTTGACAATCCTTGAGAGTTATGCGGCTCACAAACCTGTAATTGCCACAGATGTGGGAAATTGCAGGGAACTGATCTATGGAAATAATGACGGATTTGGGGAAGCGGGAATCCTCACACACATTATGAATATAGAAGAGATCGCCCATGCAATGGTTACCATGTCTGTAAATGAGAAAGACAGAAGGCGTATGGGAGAAGCAGGATACAGACGTGTAAATGCACTTTACAGGATTGATCAGATGAAGGAAGTGTACAGAGAAATATACAAAGGATTTTCAGATAGACAGAATCTTTCGTGGACAGAGGAACCCTTTCAGATCAGTGTGTATGAAAAGATGATCTAAATGAAAGCATAATGTGACTGAGATCGGGATAACAAACATAAGATAAGCAATTACGGGATGGAGGGGACATATGGCAGGAATAGGTGTAAAACTTACAAATATCTATAAAAAGAATACGCTGACTACTGATATCATAGGTGCGGGATACAGTATGGTCGTTACAATCGCCCCCATGCTGCTGGTGATCGGTGCGCTTATGATCATGGAGTATTTTCTGGATTTCTCTTCAGTAGGTTATGTTACAAGAGAACTGTTTTCCTGTACGGTTCTGTATATATTTATTTTTTCCTTGCTTACGGCGTCTCCATTTAACTCTGTATTATCCAAATATATGTCAGATGTGATCTATGAAGAGACATATGAAGATATTTTGCCGTGCTATTATGTGGGCATGCTTTTGAATATTTCACTGAGTGCTCTTGTGGGAATTCCATTCTGTATCCGGGAGTATCTGGTTGGAAAAGTGGGCATTATTTATGTTTTTACAGGTTATTGCGGATACATTGCCCTGGTTCTTGTGTTCTATTCTATGTTGTACCTGTCTATCTGTAAGGATTACAAAAAAATATCATTCTTCTTTGCCGTTGGTATGACAGTGACAGTGTTTTTATCTTTTCTGCTTGTAAAAGTATTTCATTGGGGTATTACATATGGAATGCTGTTTTCGCTGACAATTGGATTTTGGCTGATCGCCTGTCTGGAAATGTCGGTAGTCCGGAGTTATTTTAAGGAAAACAGTGGAAAATACAGACAGGTTCTGGTCTATTTTAAGGAATATTGGCCGTTGGTGATTACAAATTTTCTTTACACTTTAGGACTTTATGTACACAATTTTGTTTTCTGGACAACAGATCTTCACATGATAGTAGTAAAATCTTTTGTATGTGTGACAACATATGATATGGCAACCTGTCTTGCAATGTTTACAAATATCTCTGCAAGTGTTATCTTTATCAGTAGAGTTGAGATGTATTTTCATGGCATATATAAAGCATACTCAGAAGCCGTTATCGGTGGAAGAGGAGCTGATATTGATATTACAAAGAAGGGGATGTTCCGTGCTCTTTCCGAAGAGCTTATGAGTCTTGCCAGAGTGCAGTTTATTATTACGCTGGTGATCTTTCTGATCTGTATGATTTTTCTTCCGCAGCTTGGTTTTGGAGGAATGACAATGAGGATATATCCCTGTCTGGCGTCAGGATATTTTATCTTGTTTCTGATGTATGCGGAGATTATTTTCATGTATTATTTTAATGACATGAAGGGTTGCGTATTGACGGGACTGGTGTTTTGCCTTATCACACTGGTGGGAAGTATAATATCTTCTCATTTTACAGAGATATGGTATGGGGCGGGGCTTGTTGTTGGGAGCTTTGCCGGATGGACAGTGGCTTATGGAAGACTTCAGTGGATGGAGAAACATCTGGATGTCCATATATTTTGTAACGGTCATCTGCTGAAGAAGAAAAAAGGTGATTGTCCGTCACCAAAAGTATTTGACAGATATGAATAGTAAGAAAGGAACGAAAGAAAAAAATGGAAGTGGGAGATATACTGAGGTTATTTGTGATCGTATCAGGAGTGTTTATGGTTGTGAGGGCAATTCTGTCACTTGCAAAGAGAAAGATGACAGAACCATTTTGTCTTGCATGGGTGTTTTTGTTTGCATTAATGATTCTTTCAGGTGCACTTTTAAATCCATCTCAGATGAAGCGTTATGTCAGTACACGCGGACTGATTCTGACTATAATAATTGTGTCAGGTGTTCTGTGGGGATTATGGTTTATCAGTACGCAGGTTTCTATCCTGAAAAGAAAAAATCAGGAGCTTGCCATGCAGGTTTCTTTATTAAACAATGATTACGAGAAAATCATCAAAGAACTGGAAAAATTAGAGAAAGAGAAATAAAAATATGAAAAGAGTACTGTTTGTAATTAATACTCTTGGAGGTGCAGGTGCAGAGAAGGCATTACTGGAACTGCTCAAAAGATTTACCCCGGACCGGTATGAGGTGGATCTGTACGTGCTTCTGGAACAGGGAGAACTGATCAGTCAGGTGCCGGGTTATGTAAATATTCTGAACAGGGACTATACGGCAGAATCAGTTCTTTCAGCAGAGGGAAAGAAAGAATTGAACAGAAAGGTTCTCAGACGATTATTTATACACAGGGCATTATTGAAAAATATACCATATCTTATAAAAAATACGTTTTCCATGCTTGGCAGAAAAAAAATATATCCGGACAAGTTTTTATGGCGTATCATGTCAGACAGTGGTATGAAACTGAATAAAAGCTATGATATGGCAGTTGCTTATCTGGAAGGTGGGGCTACATATTTTGTCCATGATCATGTTAAGGCCAGGAAGAAGTTCACATTCCTGCATGTTGATTATAAATATGCCGGCTACAGCAGAGGACTGGACAGGGACTGTTACCTGGACTTTGACAGGATCTTTACAGTATCAGGGGAAGTAAAGAGTGTATTTGACAGTGTATATCCGGAATGCCGGAATAAAACCTTTATTTTCCATAATCTGATCGACAGAGAGGAAATATACAGAAAATCAGAACTTCCCGGTGGATTCAGTGATACATACACCGGAAAGCGTATACTGACAGTGGGAAGACTGACTGCACAGAAAGCGTATGAAGTAGCTGTTGATGCGATGAAGCTCCTGAAGGATCAGGGGATAAAAGCGCGCTGGTATGTTCTGGGCGAGGGAGAATTACGAAATAAGCTTCAGCAGAAAATAGACAGTCTTGGACTGAAGGAAGATTTTCTGTTGCTGGGTGCGAAGGAGAATCCTTATCCATATTATAAGCAATGTGATCTGTATGTGCATGCGACCCGGTTTGAGGGGAAAAGTATTGCAATACAGGAAGCTCAGGTTCTGGGCTGTACGATTCTGGTATCTGATTGCAGCGGAAACCGGGAACAGGTGGAGAATGGGACGGATGGTATACTGTGTCAGCTTTCACCGGAGGATATCAGCAGGAAGATAGCTGAACTGCTGGGAAATGAAGAGAAATGCAGAGAATATGGAAAAAAAGCTACAGTCCGGATATCCGATGAACAGGGAGATATCCTGAAACTGTTTGAGATAGTATAAGAAGAGAGAGAGGCATCTATGGATAACAGAGAGAACGTCAGAAAAGAATCAAAAAAAGCAGTTTTAATTATTATTCCGGCATATAATGAGGAAAAAAACATGGTACCGCTTCTGGAAAAACTGGAACAGCCGGAGATTACACAGTTTGCAGATGTACTGGTCGTGAATGATGCGTCTCAGGATGAGACAAATCATGTGACTAAAAAGAGAAACCATACGGTGATTACCAATGTATTTAATCTGGGTTATGGGAGTGGTCTGCAGCTTGGTTATAAATATGCGGTGCGTAAAGGATACAGCTATGTTATACAAATGGATGCAGACGGTCAGCATGACGTATGTAACCTTCTGGAAATCTATAAGGAATTGCAGAAAGAGGATGAGAATGGGAAATTGCCGGATATTGTCCTTGGTTCAAGATTTATGGAAGGAAGTTCTGAATATACGGTCTCATGGGCAAAGAAAATTGCATTTGTATGGTTTCGTGCAATTCTGAAACTTGGAACAGGAAAAAAAATAACAGATCCGACTACAGGTCTTCAGGGACTGAACTGGAAAACTTTTCTTTTTTATTCAAAATATAATAATTTTGATGACAAATATCCAGATGCAAATATGCTTATGCAGATGTTGCTGCTTGGATTCAGAGTCAGAGAGATTCCGGCAGTGATGCATGTCAGAACTGCCGGTGTCAGTATGCATTCCGGCCTTAAGCCGATCGTCTATATGTTCAGGATGACTGTTTCTATTCTGACTGTGTGGATCAGGGAAAAGATTCTTAAGATGGATGAGGATAAAATACGTGAGCTGGAAAAATATAATGAATAAAAACAACTGGGTATTCCAACAGGTGGAACTCATCGAGAGTAATGTCTGTCTGGAAAATCCAGGCAGAGGATGGTATGGAATCTATACGTTTGTTGTTCAGGATTCCATAAATCCAGAAGAACTGAGATGGAGTCTGAGAGATGGAGAACTTCTTGCACTGGTATTGCTGGATATCAGTATATATCGCAGTATGCAACTGGATGAGAATGCCCTGAATAATATCAGAAGCATTCTCAGTTTTTTTATGTATTACAAAAAAGATGTGATTCTGCGGCCGGTTTATGATCGGGAAGGAAAAGGGCGTGAATGTGAGCCGGATAGTTTTGAACAGGTGCTGGAGCATTTACAGCAGATTGGTGGTTTGCTCCGGGATATGCAACATTCGGTATTCATCTTCCAGGGGATGCTTGCCGGAAGCTGGGGAGAAATGCATGATTCCAGATATCTGTCACCAGAGTGTATCAATCGAATGTGGAACTGTATGCGGCAGTATTTGGGAGATGAGATATATCTTGCTGTACGTACTCCGGCGCAGTGGAGAACTTTGAGAAGTGAAAAAGAATTCAGACAAAAGAAATATGCGCATCTGGCATTATTTGATGATGGGATTCTGGGTTCCATGACTCATCTGGGAACCTTTGGAACTGAACTCAGGGAGGCGGCAGGCTGGGCACAGGCGTGGACAAGAAAAGAGGAAATGGAATTTGTTAATTATCTTACGGAAGATATGCCATGTGGTGGAGAAGTAGTAGCCTGTACTGAGAACGACAGAATGTATGAGGCAAAGTTCATAGTCAACGAGTTAAAAAAGATGCATATTACTTATTTGGACAGTACCCATGATATGAAAGCACTGGATTTATGGAAAAGTATATCGTGGGATGGATTTGATAATTTGAAAATATGGAAGGGATACAGCCTCTATGAGTATATAGGAGAACACCTGGGATATCGGCTTGTAGTGCGAACTGTGGAGTTGAAACCGATTCGAAGAGGAAGAGCAGAATTTATGTTTGAAATTGAGAATACCGGGTTTGGAAGGGTATTTCAGGAAACAGAATTGTTTCTGATAATGAAAAACAGGAATGAGACCAGAGAAGTTCCGATATCCATGGATATGAGAAAAATCCAGGCAGGAACCAGGATATGTGGAAAAACAGTGATTAAATTAATGGAGGGCAGAGTATCCTTGAAACTTCAGAGAAAAAAAGATGGACGGATCATTCATTTTGCAAATAAAAACAGTACAGACACCCTTTACCTGGGAAGTCTGCACTGTGGAAAAATTTATCTTAGTGAAGAATAAGAGTACCTACAGGAACTGTCTTGCTGTTTTCTGCCCCCTGATTGGCAAAGTGGATAGAATTTTCTGTGTATGGATCTTCCATACGCAGTGAAATGGAGTAAGTTCCTTTTCTCAGGGAACGGATATCCAGATCTGTTTTAAATGTGGAGCAGTCATTGCCTGCTATGGTACGGTTGTCAATATTTGTTTCTATTTTCTTTGATTTTCCGGTACTTTCATCAGTGAGGAACAGAACAGTATCGAATCTGGTATATGCGGAAGAAAATCCTGTGTTTGCAATTGTTATATAAAGAGAGGCTGTGTCACTCAGGTCGGAGTGAAAATCAACAGAGGATTCTTTCATAACATACCGATAACCAAGGTGTGTACTTATATAATCGTACCCTGTACATCCGGAAAAAACGTCTGTCCGTGATCCTGTATAAGTGGAATTCTTCCATTTATCCAGAACTGCGGTATCGTGTTCGGAATTCAGGTAAGATATATGCATCTGTGAAAGGTCGGCAATCGCATTGTTCAGATCGTTATATTCATTATCAACTGTAACCTCACCCCCATTAGGAACATATTGGCAGAGTTTGTACTGGAAAAGAAGTTCCTCACTTCGTGTGCCTTGCTCATCCAGATTACTGTCCGACTGTAAAGGGGTATCATCGTAAGTACCCAGATCATAAACAGAACCAAGCATGCCGTCATTAAAAAGACTGAGTCTTGCCTGCAGGCTGCCATTGCCGGCATCTGTACTGGACAGGGGCGTTCTGGTGCGGAGTATGCCACGCAGCTGACCAGGAGTGCGGACTGCCAGAAAAATATCAGAGGAAATATTCTGATCAAGTGCTTCTATAATCTGTCTTATCTGATTAATATCTCCGTAATTGGAATGATTCATTTCTCCAGTATTTCCTGTCAGAGTACCCTGAAGAATATAAACACAGTCTGCATATTTGTTGACAGTAGAAGAAATCTGGGAAATATGATTCTTTATCTGAGGAAGGTCAGATGGTTCCGTGGACAGAGCTTGTCCATCCCAGTCATACAGAAAACGGAGGATAACTTGTTTTTTTGCCCGAACACATTCTTCCAGTATTTTATCCAACTGATTTTGGGCATTTGTGCTTATGCTGGTATTGGAGTAATTTTTCAGATTAATCTCCAGAAGCATTAGAGGATATGGATTGGAAGCGCAACTTTTTCTGCACCAGGCAGCAGATTTCTCCGGCTTCTGATTATCTGAAAGAATGTATCCGCTCAACTGATAGAAACCACGATATGGGTTGTCCAGTTCACGGGAGGATTCTTCTGTCATTGCAGGAGTGTATTTTACATTTAGCCGTCTGATGGAGATTATGTGGTAGAGACATAATACAGCCAGCACCGAGCAGATAACAAAAAAAAGACTGTGCAGGATGATTGATGATTTTTTTTTCATGACTATTTGCTCCTTATACTTGAAAATATCTATACATATAACTATGAATTGACTATAATGTATTATAACCAAAAAGAAAGGATAAGTGAAGAGTGAAACAGAAATCAAGGACAGAATATTCTGTTATGAATACGACGGTAGCTTTTTTGGCACAGACATTGGCAATTTTTATGGGTTTTTTTACAAGAGTTGTTTTTACCAGGACTCTCAGTGAAGGTTATGTAGGAATTAATGGTTTGTTTACAGATATATTAAATATATTGTCTTTGTCAGAACTTGGGGTCGGAACAGCAATCACATATGCTCTTTATGCTCCTATAGCCAGAAGAGATATAAAAAAACAACAGATCCTGATGCGGATGTTTCGGAATTTCTACAGGATAACAGCGGGCTTTGTTGTGCTTGCCGGCTTATGCCTGATACCATTTTTGGATATTTTGATGAAGGATCGTCCAGATGTGAATCATCTGATTATAATTTATCTTCTGTATCTGCTTAATTCCGTTGTTTCGTATTTATTGATTTATAAAAAAACACTGGTAGATGCCCATCAGATGAATTATATTACGGTGATGTATCATAATGGTTTTCTTGTACTACAAGATATCCTTCAGATTATAGTATTGTTTTTGACACGAAACTTTATCCTGTTTCTTGTTATTGCGGTTGTATGTACCATAATCGGAAATATCTGTATGTCCCGAAAGGCAGACAGGCTGTTCCCATATCTGAAAGAACCGTGTAAGGAGCAGCTTCCACAGGAAGAACGTCATGATATTTTAAGGAATGTAAAGGCAATGCTGATGCATAAAATTGGTAATGTAGTAGTAAATAATACAGATAATCTGCTGATCTCAAGTTTTGTGGGAATTATCAGTGCAGGGATTTATTCCAATTATTATCTGATCATAGGATCAGTCAGGCAGGTTCTGGAGCAGGCAATGCTGGGAGTTGCGGCAAGTGTGGGAAATCTTGGTGTGACGGAAGAGAACGAAAAGATAGGACGGATTTTTGACAGTCTGTTTTTTATAGGGTACTGGCTGTTTGGTTTTGCAGGTGTCTGTTTGCTGGAACTGCTGAATCCTTTTGTGAAGCTGGCATTTGGTAAAAAATATTTATTTCCAAAGGAAATTGTTTTGATACTGTGTATTAATTTTTTTATTAATGGGATGAGACGTGCAGTGATGATTTTTAAGGAATCTATGGGACTGTTCTGGAATGATCGATACAAAGCGATAGCTGAAGCAGTGTTAAATCTGGTAATTTCCATTCTGTTGGTTACACATTTTGGTGTGGCAGGAGTATTTGCAGGTACATTCTGCAGTACAGTACTTACTTCTGTATGGGTAGAACCCTATGTGATTTATAAATACAGACTGAAAAAGCCTGTTACCGGTTTCTTTGTAAAATATGCAGGATATCTGGGGGTGATGGCTGCAGTATGGGGAATAACGGAATATTTTTGCAGATTTATTTCCGGACAGGCATTTATGATTCTGGTATGCAGACTGGGAATCTGCCTGATTGTGCCGAATATTTTATTGTGGTTTGCCTACAGGAGAACTGCAGAGTGGAAAGTATTATGGAATTTACTGAAAAAAATTGTAGAAAAAGTTTTTATAGGAGATAAAAGATGACAGCTTTGGAAAAACAGCAGAAAAAGATTTCTGTGATCATACCTGTATACAATGCAGAAAAGTACATCAGAGAAACTCTGGACAGTATTATAAAGCAGAGTTATAAAAATCTGGAAATTATATTGATAGATAATGGATCAAAGGACAGAAGTCCTGATATTATACAGAAATATGAAGCAAAATACCCGGAGATCCATATGATTGAAGGATCGGGAAAGGGTCCAGGAGCTTCAAGAAACAGAGGGCTGAAGCTTGCGAAGGGTGACTACATTGTGTTTGCCGATGCAGATGATTATCTTCCTGATAAGGAGATATTCTGTAAATATATAAATCTTGCAGAGCAGACAGATGCGGATATTGTTGTCAGCAATTATGCAAGATTGTGGAAAGATAAAATATTGCCGGCTACTAAACATCAATCATTTGCATTATGTAGTCCATCATCTGAAGAATTCAGATTTCAGGGATTTTTCTCAGTAGGAACACTTTCTTATGCGTGGGGGAAATTATACAGAAGAGAGTTCCTGAGAAATCATCAGATTTATTTTGCGGATCTTTCTTATGCAGAAGATAAACTGTTTAATATGCAATGTCATATCTGTGATGCGAAGTATGCATTTCTGGAAGATATAGGGTATATTTACAGAAAAAATGATATGTCAGTTTCCTGGCAGTATCGTCCGGATTCTGTAGAAAACTGGTTCAAACTTGTATATGAACTGAAAAGCTGGATAGAGAAAAAAGACAAGGATCCGAAAGAATATACTTCACTGATTGGATATTTGCTTATTTTTGCGGCATTTTTTGACGGAAAAATGGAATATATGCAGTATAAAAAATCTCTGTGGGCTGTCAGAAAGGTTCTTAAGAAATATGGAAGCAATCCGATGGGGAGAAAGGCTTTTACAGAGTTGGCAGACAGAAGGAAAAAACTGCAGATCACGCAAAAATTGTGGAAGATTATGATCCGGACATTTTCGTTGGGAATGAAATGGAGGTGGTATCTGTTGATGTCTGTGGGAATAAAGATCTTGGTTTCCTGCCGGGTAGATGAAAGACTTTCTGATACTGGAATAAGGAAAAAGTAAAGACAGTGGCTCCTTGTCAGGAGTCACTGTTTTCAAAAATATGGATTAATTTTGTCTTCTGATTGATTTTCTTAAAGCTGTGAAGGGTCTGGTGGAATGTTGTATTTCGTACTGTGTAGGTGTTGCGGATAAAACAGATAAATGTGATACACCAGAGTGCAGGCCAGAGGACTGGATAATGGCTGGCTTTTGGAAAGCGGACCTTCATCTGGATGTGCCCTTCTTTGAAATAAGTAAGGAAGTTAACCTTCTGATACGAACTGCTTCCAACCAGTGACTGGGAAATATCGGTTCCCATATCGCCGTCTTTAAGAATCTGTATTATGAAATCATGGCAGTCGTGTGGATTGTACTGTGTCCTGGCGTCTATAGAATCCGAAAGACCCAGATATTTCCTGCAGCATTCCAGAATAATTTCGTACAGATGGCTGATGCGGGATTCTCTGCACCATTCATGAATCTGCCGGAAATTGATTTCTTTTTCATGACGCTTCAGATAAAAGGTAAAATCACAGAGAAGGCGGATACCGAATCCGCTGTACAGATAATGCTTCAGCATATGATGAAGCATATAGAAAGTATATTCTGTAGGCGGCAGGACTGTGTAAGTATATCCGTGGATTGTCTGGGTGGATGCTTTCAGACATTTCGGTGAGAAGACAGAATCCACAAGTTTGTTGGCGGGGCTGTACTGGTACTGGCCAACTACACGATAGTGAAGCTCCAGGAGAAAACGGCGCCCGGTTTTGGGAAATATATAACGGTAGGTTACATGGTGGTCACTGAGTTCATCCTCAGAGATATATCCGTTGCTTTCAAGAATTGCCTGTGCTCTGGTGAGGTCAGAAGGATCAGCCAGATATAGGTCAAGATCTCCAAGCTTACGATATTCAGGAACCGGATAGCAGTCAGCCAAACTCAGACCCTTCAGAAGATAACAGTCAATATTGTTCTTTCTTAAAAGAGAGACGGTAAGTCGGGTGAAATGCTCAATCTGATAATAATCCAGCATCATGCCTTTTACCTGCTGCTTCATGGCAGGATAGACAGAAGCAGACCGGAGATATGGCAGTACAAATGGGACAGTACAATGTTCCTGTGCCAGCTTTGCCAGAGCAGGAAGGTCTTCCGGATGTACGGAAACAGAATGATCAGAACCGGTGCAGATATTTTTTATTATTTTCAGATAAGTATTGTATATTCGTTCCATAGGAGTCTCCTGAAAGTGCGTAAAATGGGTACCGTTCAGAGATTGAATGGCAGTAATAAATAATAGTAAGTATATCATGTTATTGCGTGGAAATAAAGGAAAAGGAAGAGAAAAAGGGAAAATGAAAAAGATAGAAGGTTATGTAGTCAGGAGACTGGAGGATGAATATCTCGTACTTCCGTCAGGAAGAAGAACAGAAGAAGTCAATGAATTCTCCTATGAAAAATGGATGATCATGAGTGATGAAGCTTTCTGAGAAATGCTGACAGTTTAAAACAGAAGGGGCGAACAGGCAGCATAAAAAGCCACAGGGAAGAAACAAATTTGTAGAAAGGATTTCCTACAGTAAATTCTCTGCTGTTACGATTTATAGCAATCAGTTTTCCGATAATCTGATCCTGACGCAGAGGACCTTCCACTTCGTATTGGTTGTCGCCTACCATATAAAAGCCGTCAGATGTTATCCGGCAGATGCGGTGAAGCACGAGGATGCCCTGATCACGCCTGTAGAGGACTACATCATTCCTGTGGCAGTCTGTGTAGTCTGTCTGCTGGATCAGTGCTTCATCCCGTTCGGGAATAAAGAGAGGGTACATGCTGTAACCCTGAGGCTTGATGCGGATAATATTTCCCTCCCGGAGAAGCTGCTCCAGATCGATTTTAACTGGGTCTGATTTTGTGGTATTCATAGTATTTGTCCTTATTCCTGTTATAAAAATAGCTGATGTTCAGAAATAAAGTTCTGAACAGGCGTATTATAACATTAAGAAAACAAAAGGACAACAGAAAGTGTTTTCCAGTTGTAATAAAAAACTGTATGTTTTGCGTAAGCATACTTGACTTTCTGAGGGGATATGGATAAGATAAAGAAAAAGATAAAACCAATGTAAAGGTCATATTTCAGGAAAGGATGATTAATTATGAAAACATATAAGAAGCCGGTAGTAACTGTTGACGCAGGAATGGCAGAGGGTGTTTATGCAGCAAGTGGTGCAAGCCATGGAACATTAAATGTAACATATCATGGAGTATGGGACAGATGGGGAACTAATGGCGGCAAGGGTCTGGCAATGGCAGACTGGTCAGATCTTAATGGAACAATTACTTTAAATATCACTTTTAATGAGACAATAGATCAGATTGAGACAGATGATGCTTCTGTGAAGGCATCCTGTGCAGGTAATACTGCAACATTAACATTTGCAAGTACAGCATCAAATCCACTGACTATTGGAGTGCATATAGATCATGGAACAAGCATTGATGATCTTAAGATGACAGGATTTACTTATTCTGTGAACTAAAGAGAATATCTGGCTGACAGGAAAAGGGATTGAGTTAGAGTGTTTAACTCAATCCCTGAAATTAATTTTAAAATGTTTGTATCATTTCATGAATTTCCATGTCATTTAGTATCTCACATTTCTTATCCCGTATTGCATAAACCCTGTTACAGATATTCAGAACCGTAGGTCTGTGTGTGGTTACAATACAGGTTCTGGGATAGGTATCCTGCATGATATTTCGCAGGACTTTTCGCTCAGTAGCTACATCCAGTGCGGAAGTAGCCTCATCCAGCAGCAGGATCGGTGATCTGCGCAGTAATGCTCTGGCAATGGAGAGCCTCTGTGCCTGACCTTCGGAGAAACCGCCGCCCCGTTCCTTAACGATGCTTTCAATTCCATCCGGGAGTTTTTCCACAAAATCCCATGCGCAGGCAAGTTTCAGCGCTTCAATAATTTCTTCATCTGTAGCATCCTGTTTCACATTTCGCATATTTTCTGCAATTGTTCCTGAAAACATTGTATTTCCCTGTGGTACATAGGAGAATAATTTCCTTGTAGAAGGGGACATATCAATCATGTGTTCATGATCTGCTCCGGCACATATATGAGAAGAACCCTCCTGCGGTGTCAGAAGAGACAGGATCAGGCGCAGCATAGTTGTCTTACCTTCACCGGAAGGTCCTACCAGAGCCACGATCTCATGAGGATAAGCCTCTATGGAAGCATTGGCGAAAACAGCAGTACCATTATGATAGGTATAACTGAGATCCTGCATGTTCAGACCGATTCCTTCTGGCTTATGCTGCTTTTCGAAGTTGCGTACAGCAGAATCCTGACTGTAGTCCTCTTGCGGCATTTCCACGATATCCATCAGTCTTCCTGCCGAAATAGTCAGTGAGATGGCTGACGGAATCAGACTTACCAGAGAATTTACCGAACTTGTCAATGTACCGGATAAAGACAGAAACATGGTCATAGTTCCGTAACTGATTGCATTGCTCCATACACGGTAAATTCCCCATCCATAACAGCTGTAGGATACGATAAATCCGATAATGGACATGAGAACAGAAGTCAGAATGGACATCTTCTGGAAGTCCAGTCTCATGTTAATATAATCTTTCTGAAGAGATTTCAGTTTCTCTGTATAAAAGTGAATCAGGTCGAAAGCCTTGATCGTCTGGATATTGGAGAAAGCTTCCTGGTTAAATCCATAAAGCTTTGCATTCATAGCTGCACTTCTCTGATTGTTATCACGCATTCGTTTCAGCAGCGGCTTTGAAAGCAGAGCACTGAAGGGAATTCCAAGCAGAGCAAAAAGTGCGAAAGTAGGGTCATAATAAAGCACGATTGCCAGTGCACTGATAAAACGAAAAGTATAAATGATCAGGTTGGGAATCCAGTTCAGGATTCCGCTTGAAATATTGGAGGCATCGGAACTCCAGCGTGTCACCAGATCTCCGGTGTGGTAATCGGTCAGGGATTCCCAGTCAGTTACCAGCATTTTGGCAAAGATGTCGTTCTTGATTTCGGAGTCCACCTTCAGGTTAATGAAAGTAGAGGCATATCCGGATGCCTGCGAAACCAGAATGTTTGCGACAGAGAAGCCGATCATTGCGGCAAAGGTACTTATAAGTTTCCCGGTCTGGTGTCCGGTAATAATATCTACCAGATCTTTGGAAATCAGACTGGAAACCAGAGAGACACCTGTTCCGACCAGACCAAGCAGTGTATACAGGATCATGGCTTTCCAGTAACGTCTGCCGTACTGATAGATCCATAATGTCTGTTTCCACATTTTTTTCAGGGTTCCCTGTTTCAGGTGCTTCCAGATCAGGAGTATTTTTTCTTTCATTGCAGCTCCTCCAGTTGATCAATGGTATTTTTCATCACGCAGGCGGCAGAAAAATTCTTTGTACAGAGAAGATGCAGTACCGGCACGCGGTCAGCGATTTCCCCGGCAAAGAAAAGATTTTCTGAAAGCTGGCGTTCAGTCCATGCAGGGGAGATCATGCGCTGCATGACACGGAGGATTTTTTCCGAAGGATTTAACTCTTCCAGATAATCTGTCTGCAGATCACGCCCAAGGAGGATAATTCCTCCGAGTTCATATGCTTCAGCAGTAAAAATCCCGGAAGTTCCGCACCAGGGGATGCCATAGGCGATGATATGATCTTTATGCAATCCGAGAAGATTCAGGTCTCCATTTAAGTACGGTGTGTCAAAAAGCTCATGCCACAGAGCAGTGTGTGTGGATTTTCCCATTCCGGAATGACCGGAAAACAGCCATGCTTTTCCCTGATAGAGAACAGAAGCTGAGTGGATTGCAAACAGTCCGTTTCTTTGTGCTGTGAAAAGGAAAAACAGTCGTATGGCGTGAAATAAATTTTCTATATTTGTTTCAGAAACCTGTGGGTGGCAGTAAACCCGTACATAAGTACCATCTTTCAGCATATGAGCTTCGTAAAGGTTCTGCATCTGTGGAAAAAGGACAACATAACGGTCGGGATTTTCAAAAACAGTCATTTCAGAATTCTGCAGAAGAACCTGTCCGTAACAACGGCTGGGCGGAGGCGTGGTGACCAGTTCGATTTCCTGTGAGGTATCATCATCCGAAAATTCATGATAAAAAGGTTTGAAATTTGGGGAAATCAGTTCTGCAGAACCGTATAGTTTTATGCAGATTCCTGCGATTATCATAGAGACAGAAGGGATTGATGAAATCAGGTGGAGATCTTCTGTGATCACTCCCATGGCTGTAAGCTGTGTCAGAAAATCTGTCACATCTTTCAGAAGTTCAGGATAATAAGACTCATCCAGTTGATAAGTCCTGGCAAGTATTTCTGCCAGTTGCTGCGGTTCGGCACCTTCATGATGCTGAAGTACATTCCACAGGAAAGTACTGGTCTCATTCAGCACAAAGCCTTTTTTCAGATCGGCAATCTGCTGACCATAAGGTAAGAGATAATTGATACCTTTGATTTTTCGAAGTGTATATCCGGGCTGACATTTGAACATGATAAAAAAAATTCCTTTCTTTTTCAAAGCCAAATCTTGTAAACTTATATATGTGTTGTGATGGCTGTAACTATAGCAAATTATAACACTGAGGAGGGAAGAAATACAAGCTATTTCCAATTGATGTACAAGAGTATAAAATAGTCCTGAATCCGTGAAGTTAAAACGACAATGACTCCAAAAAGTCTGTATCCATTAGGAATTACCGTTATTGTTACCTGTTTTATATTTTCATCTGTCAGGTGAGCCCTTTTTCTGGTATAATCTTCTCATAGTTCTACGAGAGAAGAGGGTATCCCATGAATTATGCTTATGGTAAATGACAGAAGACTTTATTCAGATACATTTTGGTTTACACTATTACATGAAATACATTATTAATAAAGATTATGGAATATCATTTGAAAAAGAAACTGGAGAACAGGAGAAGGCACAAGAATGAAGACTATCATAGGAAAAATCACAATAGACATTCTAACATCAATCTATCAGCCGTTTTGGTTTGCAATTTTGTTATCAATAATGACAATGTTCTTTTATTTGTATGTAAAATGTCCAGAAGGAGCAGGCAAGGGATGGAAAGCAGCTATCCGGACATGGATCGATCATTTTAAAAGAGATAGAGAATTCCGTAAAAAATATATATTGTTTTTCTATATTACCATGGTATTATTTAAGACATTGATCAACCGAAATATGTGGATGAATCCATTATGTGATGTGTGGGGAGTATGGGGAATATACAGATATAATACAGTGACAGGCCAGCGCATTTTAACATCAGAGTGTATAGAAAATTTTTTCCTGCTTATGCCGTATATAGTATTAATGTTTTGGAATTTTGAAGAAAAAATATTTGGTAAGAAAGTGTATATAGGGAAAATCATATTAAAAAGTATCCAAATAGCGTTTCTGTCATCTCTGACAATTGAGCTGTTGCAGTTGTTTTTAAGATTAGGAACATTTCAAATATCAGATTTATTTTTTAATACAATTGGCGGGTTAGCAGGAGGAATTATTTATTTTCTAGTGAATGCTATGGCAGAACGGATTAGACGAATGAGAAATTAAATACGACAAAACACAAACACCCCATTCAGAAATTGGTACTACAAATTGCACAAAAACAATAACAAAGACAGATTTATTACTGAAAATTTTGCTAACACCAGAGGGAAAATGCAAGTGAAATGTTGTAATTTCCTAGAAAATAATGCTACATATTGATTCTCCGAAATTAATTTGATAAAATATAAAGCATAAATACAGGATACATAATACAACACAATATAAAGAGGAGAATAACAATGCATTTATTAGGAACAATTGCAATGATCTTAGTGTTAAGCTTAATGATCGCAGGGCTTTTAAAATTAAATTACAAAGATTTATGGGTATCAGAAGATAAGACATCTAGAGAGCCAGAGGCAAGAAGATTAAGAAGTTGTTAAGTATAAGACCAAGATAAAAGAGCAGGTACGAAACAGAGTACCTGCTCTTTTTGACATTACAATAAGGAAGTATTTAAGGAAAGGATAGCCAGAATCTATTGACATTATAGAGAATAATATTTATAATAAAGAGTATATGTGAAAACAAATATATGGAATGTTTTACACAGGATATAACAAGTATACAGGTAACAAAACAGGTCAGATGACTGAAGGGGAGATTTATGGATACTACATTAATAATTATGGCAGCCGGAATCGGATCAAGATACGGTGCAGGAATCAAACAGCTTGCGAAGATGGGACCGAATGGTGAGATCATTATGGATTATTCAATTCGTGATGCGAAAGAAGCTGGATTTAATAAGGTTGTATTTATTATCCGTAAGGACATTTTTGAAGAATTTGAAGAGATAATCGGCAGCCGAATTAAAGATCAGATTGATGTAGAATATGTATTTCAGGAATTAGATGACCTTCCAGAAGGATTTGAAGTACCAGAAGGACGTACTAAGCCTTGGGGAACAGGACAGGCTGTTCTTTGCTGCAAGGATGTTGTCAAGGAACCATTTGTGATCATCAACGCAGATGATTACTATGGAAAGGAAGCTTTTGTAAAGCTTCATGATTTCTTAGTATCTGGAGAAGATCTTGGAAGAGAATTCACAATGGGAATGGCAGGATTTATCCTGAAGAATACATTAAGTGACAATGGAACTGTCACACGAGGAGTTAGTGTTGTAGATGAGAATGGATTATTAAGCCAGGTTCATGAGACAACAGGAATTATGATGGGGGAAGATGGTAAGATCAAGTGTGATCTTCCAGATGTTCAAGAATGGATCAGTCCAGAGGATAAGGTTTCTATGAATATGTGGGCTGCATATCCAGAATTTTTAGAGTTCCTTGCAGAAGACTTCAAGACTTTCTTAAGTGAAGTAGAAGAAGGAGATCTGAAGAAAGAATATTTATTACCAAACATCGTAGACAAGTTATTGAAAGAAGGACGTGCAAACGTCAAAGTATTAGAGACACAGGATCGATGGTTCGGTGTAACTTATCAGGAAGATAAGGAAGCTGTACAGAAAGCATTTGCCGGATTGATCAAAGAAGGTGTCTACCCAGCGAATTTATGGGGCTAAGATATATGGCATAATTTAGGGGCAGTCAGTGTTGAACTGGCTGCCTGTTTTATTTCAGAGGAAGTTTTGGTGAGGTCCGCTTTGGAATAGAATAAGGAGGATCAAAATGAAATATAGCAAAACAATTGCGGGAATTACGATAGAGATCTGTGAAAAAGCAATAGGAGAAGATCTTGTTTTAACTCTAAGCGGTGGTGAGAAACCGCATATTGGCTGTGTTGTTCAGGCAGTTCCACGCCCTTCGTTGAGTGGTGACGGAACGATCAGTGTCACTTCATCTGTGATCAACCTGACAGGTCACAAAGACGAATTTCTATGCCGCAGACTGGCTGAGAATCGATGCAGGGAAACAGGAAAAGTAGTGGTATGTACAGGCGGGGTACACATGGACCATATAACGGGAGAACAGATCGAAGAATTATTAAAGAATATCGATCGTATGATGACAGAATAAGATCATAGAAGATGATCAGAAAGTAGGTGATTTTTTGAAATTTATTCATATTGCGGATGTTCATTGGGGAGCCAGACCAGAGAGAGAGCAGACATTTGGAAGGATCAGAGAACAAGAGATCAAAGAGACATTTCAAAGAGTCATTGATCATGCGAATAAGCAACAGGTAGATCTGTTATTGATCGCAGGGGATCTGTTTGATCAGCCGCCAACGCAGCAGGAGTTGAGAGAAGTGGATTATCTGTTGTCTAGACTGAATCATACAAGAACGGTTTTGATCGCAGGGAATCACGATCATCTGGAACCGCATGATGTATTTTCCCAGTATAAATGGAATTCGGAAGTTTATCTTCTGGATGGAAAACAAAGAGATCATATTTCTTTTGAAGATCTTGAAACGACCATTTATGGCTTTAGTTATTGGAAGAATCAGATCACGAAACCATTGTATGATCGAATGAAACCAGATGAGAGCGAAAGCAGTGATTTTTCAATCCTGCTGGCACATGGAGGGGATGAAAGTCATATCCCGATTCAGAGAGAAGCGTTAAAATGGTCTGGATTCGACTATATCGCTCTTGGACATATCCATAAACCAGAGATCATTTTCGAAGATCTGATGGCATATGCAGGATCGCTGGAACCATTGGATCACACAGAGACGGGATATCATGGGCTGATCGAAGGGGAGATCAGCGAAGAAAAGAAACAGATAACCTTCGTTCCCTTTGCAAAGAGAATGTATACACAAGTGGAAGTCATGATATCCGATGAGATGTCAGCGTTAGAGATCATAGATCGGGTGGAAACGGAACTTTCATATCGTGGAAGAGAGAATATATATGAGATTGTACTGACAGGAAGTATTGATCCACAGATCCATCTGGACTTTTATGAGATCACGAGCCAATATATGGTCACAGATATCATTTATGAAACGAAGAATCAATGGGAATACGAACAGCTATCAGAGGAAGATGATTTTATCATCCAGAAGGTTGCAGATATTTTAAAAGATGAACCAGAGGCTTTGCGTTATGCGATGGAAGCTTTAACATATGCCAGGGAGAAGTAAAAGATGAAGATTGAGGAGATCAATATTGATGGATTTGGAAAATTTCATAAATATCATTGCCAGACATCTGGGAAGTTAGAAGTTTTCTATGGCAAGAATGAATCTGGCAAGACAACACTTCGTAAGTTTATGATCGCAATGCTGTTTGGGCTGGAGAAATCAAGAGGACTTGCTGCAAGATATGATGATTTCACCAGATATCAGCCAGTAAATGGCGGCATTTATGGTGGCTCCATGATCTTTGAAAAGGACGGGATCAGATATAAGATCATGCGAAACTTCGCACAAGGGCAGACAGAGTATCGCATATTTGATGCGGATACGATGGAGGAACTTAAGGGGAAGAAATACTTATTCGAATCCGATCAACAGGCATTTGAGAATACGGTTTCGATGACACAGGCAGAGATTCGTACAGGCAGAGAGATGAAGGAAGTTTTGCAAAATTCCATGGCGAATCTGCGAAGCAGCAAGGATGCCGCGATCGACCTTCGAAAAGCGATCGATCATTTGAAAGCTAGACGAAGACAAATGCGAAAAGATCCTGTGTTTGCACAGATTGACAATTTGCGAAGACAGCAGGGGTCATGGCAGTATGATGCACAAGCGTTGAATGAATATGAACAGGAAGAGAGAGAGATTCGGAAACGTTTAAGACAAAAGAGAAAGTTGACGCTGCTTCAGAAGATTTTGCTGTGGTTTCGAAAGTTATTTGGTGGGGAAGATGAAGAACGAATTCGCAAAATAGAACTAAGACATCGCTTAGAGATCATAGAGATCGAGAAAGCACAGCTTATGCAGCAAAAGGAAGAGGCAGATAAGAAAAAGCAGGAATACGAGATTTTGCTGGGGCAGAAAAGGAAGAAAGAACTTGAGATTCACGAGATAGAACTTGCAATGAAAGCGATCGAGGAAGCTGCAAGCCAGGTACAAAAGACTTTTGGACAGGAACTAAATGAGAAAATCTCAGAGATTTTTTGTGATATGACGAATGGAAAATATACGCAGGCAGTCATGGATGAGAATCTTTCGATGATGGTTTATGATGGATTTGATCATGTCGATATGAAGTATTTAAGCAATGCCACGGTAGAACAATTATACTTTGCACTGCGCCTTGCATCGGCCGATCTTTTATATGAAAATGATGCATTTCCGTTGTTTTTAGATGATGTGTTTGGTAATTATGATGACGAAAGACTGGCACAGACGATGCAGTATTTAAGTCACCATACAGACCGTCAGATCTTTTTATTTACGGGCAGGAAAGAAATACTTCGTTTATTGGATGAGAAAGAAATTTTATATCATCTTATTTCTTTATAGCTTTTTCTGTGCTAAGATAATGAGAGATAACGTAACAAAGGAGATCAAAATATATGGCAAAGAAGATGACCATGGCAGATATCGCAAATTTATCAGGAGTAGGGAAAAGCACAGTATCTCGCTATTTTAACGGGGGATATGTGAAGGATGAGACGAGAGCGAAGATTCAGAAGGTCATTGAAGAATACAACTATACACCGAACGCATTTGCAAGATTGAATGCGAAACAAAGCAACGTGATCGGTGTAGTTGTGCCGACATTAAATTCTAAGATCACAAGCCGTGTGATCACAAGTATCGATCGGTACTTAAGGGGAAAGGGGTATACAACCCTTATTCAGAATTCAGACCACGATATTGATCAGGAATTACAGAACATCCAGCGCCTGATCCAGTTGAATGTGGATGGGATTTTGATCAGTTCCATAGCGATCACAAAGGACCACAAAGAACTGCTAAAGAAAGCGGGAATTCCAGTGGTTGTCTTAACACAGGATTATGAAGATGGGATTTCCATTATTTATGATGATTATCATGCAGGGAAAACGATCGGAGAGTATATCGGGAAGAAAGGACATCAAAAGGTTGGATATATTGGTGTCTATGAGACAGACCAGGCAGTTGGGATCGAGCGTAGAAATGGTGTGTTAGATGGATTGAAGGAATATGGGATCACACCGATAACAGGGAAGAGTGATTATAGTTTTATTGGGGGACAGACGGTTACAAGAGAATTACTTGAGAGGGAATCAGATTTAGATGCGATCATTTGTGCAACAGACCGGCTTGCGTTTGGTGCATATAAGATCTTGCATGAATACAAGAAGAAGATTCCAGAAGAAGTGTCTGTTGCAGCGTTTGGAGGATATGATGAAAGTACACTCCTGACGCCAGAGCTTACAACGCTGAAGTTTGATTCCTATGGAATGGGATACCTTGGAGCAGAAACGATCCTTAAGATGATCACAGGAGAACCAGTGTCCAAGAAACAGATTGTGGGATATGAATTTATTGAAGGCGGAAGTGTCTGATCATAAATTCTTCATACGTGCTTATAATATTGCCCTCCTTCCGGCTTGCTCGGAACGGAGGGCTTTGTCGTTTATTTATCTCTTTGTTAAGTTCCCTTGTATATTCTATTCATATAAAATAAAAAAATATGGTACCGATTCCATAAAAACTATTGACAAGCATGGGGGAAAGTTATAAGATACAGATATGGAACCGATACCATAACAAGTTTCACAATAAAAAGGAGAGAAGATATGGATTACGCAAAAATCGCCAGCCAGGTCATCGAGCATGTTGGCGGCAAACAAAACATTAAGTCAGTTCAGCATTGTGCAACAAGACTTCGTTTACAGTTAAAAGACAACGATCTTCGCAATGAAGATGCAGTCAGTGACATTGAAGGAGTTAAGGGAGTGTTCTTAACACAGTCACAGTTCCAGATCATTTTCGGATCAGGACTTGTAAACTTAGTGTGCGACGAAGTACAGAAGCAGTTAGGAATCTCAGTCGATACACCAGCAGATGTTGAGAAAGAAGAGAAGAAAGGAAATGTTCTTCAGAGATTAGTAAAGTTATTAAGTGATATTTTCGTACCGATCATTCCAGCCATCGTAGCAGGTGGTCTGTTAATGGGAGTGAACAATATCCTGACAGCAGCGATGTTTAGTGGCAAGTCCGTCATTGATCTGTACCCACAGTTTAAGGGTCTGGCAACAGCGATCAACATGTTTGCAAGTGCTCCATTTGCATTTTTGCCAGTATTGATCGGATTTAGTGCAACGAAGAAGTTTGGCGGGAATCCATATCTTGGAGCAGCCATGGGTATGATCATGGTTCATCCAGATCTGTTAAGTGCATACAGCATCGGTATCGCCAAAGCGCCAGTATGGGATATCTTTGGATTTAAGATCCAGGCGATCGGATATCAGGGAACTGTACTTCCAGTATTAGCAGTTGCATTTATTTTAGCAACGATCGAGAAGAAGTTACATAAAGTAACACCAACATGGTTAGATAACCTGACAACACCATTGATTTCTATCATGGTAACATCATTTTTAACATTCATCTGCGTAGGACCAGTGTTAAGAGAAGCAGGTAACTTATTAGCAGATGGAATCACATGGGTATATAACACACTTGGATTTGTCGGTGGAGGATTATTCGGACTTGCATATGCACCGATCTGTCTAACAGGAATGCATCACAGCTTTATCGCGATCGAGACACAGCTGATCGCAGCCAAAGCAACAACAGGTGGAAGTTTTATCTTCACAACAGCAAGTATGAACAACGTAGCACAGGGAGCAGCCGTATTAGCAGTTTTATTCTTAACAAAGAATGAGAAGATGAAATCAATCTGTTCTGCATCAGGTGTTTCTGCATTACTTGGAATCACAGAACCAGCAATGTTCGGTGTAACACTGAAATTAAAATATCCATTCTACGCTGCCATCATCGGTTCAGCCGTAGGTAATGCATATTGTGCAGCAACAGGAGTTTTGGCACAGGCATTAGGAGCAGCAGGACTTCCGGGATTCCTGTCCATGCTTCCAAAAGATTACTTAAACTTCGTGATCGGACTGCTCTTATCCATGGGAGTATCCGCAGTTTTAACTGCAGTCTTCTGGAAGAAGTTTAACGTCGAAGGAGAAGATCACAAAGCAGAGACTCCGGTTAAAGAAGAAGTAAAAGAAATCGAAGTACAGGAACCAGCAGATACAACAGAAGAAACAAATGAATTATATGCACCAATGAAAGGTGAAGTTTTAGATGTAGCAAAGTCCGCAGACCCAGCATTTGCAAGTAAGGCAATGGGAGAAGGTGTAGCGATCAACCCAATCGAAGGCATCGTATATGCACCAGCCGATGGAACGATCAGTCTGATCTTCCCTACAAAACATGCAATGGGGATCACATTAAACTCAGGAGTAGAACTTCTGATCCATGCAGGAATCGATACAGTTAAGATGAATGGCGAAGGTTTTGAGACTTTCGTAGAAACAGGAGCCAAAGTAAAGAAAGGTGATAAATTATTATCTTTTGACATGGATCTTGTGAAAGAAAAAGGATACAAGACACAGACGATGTTCTTAGTTGCAGATGCGAAAGGAAAAGAAGTCGAAGTGGTTGAAGCAGCGGATGCAGATAATAATACGAAGATCATGAATTTAAAATAATCATTATTCGAAGAAGGAAAGGAAACCAGGGCAGATGTTTGAAAAATACAAGAAAGTCTATAAGGCAGATTATGAAAAATGGTATAAAGAAAATGAAGCTTACAGAGAACGTGTGGCAGCAGATCAAGACCGATTAAAATTTCATTTAATGCCAAAGACAGGATGGTTAAATGATCCAAATGGTTTATGCCAGTTTAACGGGACATACCATATTTACTACCAGTACACTCCATTTGAACCAACTGGTGAGTTAAAGACATGGGGACATTATACGACAAAAGATTTTATTCATTATGAAGATTTTGGACCAGTCGTATTCCCAGATGAAGACATTGATGCCCATGGTGTCTATTCCGGCTCTGCATTTATTGAAGATGATACGATCCACTATTTCTACACAGGAAATTTAAAATATTTTGACAGAGATGATTATGACTATATCAACAGTGGACGTGGAAGTAATACGATCACATTTACAAGTAAAGACGGCTATGAGTTTACCAAAAAGGAATTGTTAATGACAACCGACGATTATCCGGCTGACATGAGCAACCATGTGCGTGATCCAAAAATCTTTAAGAAAAATGAAAAATATTACATGGTTCTCGGAGCAAGGGATGTCGAAGGTGTTGGTATGATCCTTCTGTATGAATCTGCAGACCTTAAGAACTGGACATACAAGAACCGCATTACAACTCCACAGAAGTTTGGTTATATGTGGGAATGCCCGGATCTGTTTGAGATGGACGGACAGCTATACATCATCTGCTGCCCACAGGGAGTAGAAACACAAGGCATTGATTACGAAAATGTTCATCAGGTCACAGCAATGAAATTAGACTATGATTTTGATACCGATGAATATGAGATTACAGATATCAAACTTTTTGACCGCGGATTTGATTTCTATGCACCACAAAGTTTTGAGGATGAAAACGGAAGAAGGATTCTGATCGGATGGATGGGAATCCCAGATGCAGACTATACGAATCCAACCGAAGAAGCAGGATGGCAGCATGCACTGACGATCCCAAGAGAATTATCCGTAAGAGACGGAAAACTGATTCAGCAACCGATCGAAGAATTAAAACAGCTTCGAAGTGAAGACAAAGCAGTTTGTACATTTTGTTATGGACAGACGATCATCATGCAAAATAACATCTATGAAGCTGTTGTAGATTTCAAACGATGCAGAGAAATGGTAATGACACTGCGCGAAGGGATCACTCTTTCCTATAAAGACAATATCCTGACCTTAAATCTTGGTGTCTATGGAAGTGGAAGATCAACAAGAAAAGTAAGATTAGAAAAATTAGAGCATCTTCAGATTTTTGCGGATACTTCATCCTTAGAAATCTTTGTAAACCACGGAGAAGAAGTTTTTACAACAAGAATCTACAATCATCATGGAAGACTACTGATTAATGGAGAATGTTCTGGTATAATGACAGTATATCCATTAAAATCATTCGAAATTGAAGGAGGAAGACATGAAGAATAAATTATGTGGGATTGGAGAAGCACTGATCGATTTTATTCCTGAAGTTAAGGGACAGAGATTAAAAGATGTACCTTCATTTAAAAGAGTCGCAGGAGGAGCACCTGCCAATGTAGTCGGAGCAGTCACGAAGCTTGGGATTCCATCCAAATTTTTAACAAAACTTGGAGATGATCCATTTGGAGATTATATTGTGGAAGTGTTAGATGAAGCAGGAATCGACACTTCTAATATTGCAAGAGACAAAGACGGGGAAACAGCCTTAGCATTCGTATCCCTTGCCTCTGACGGAAACCGTGATTTCAAATTTTATAGAAAAAACAGTGCAGATTTACGCTACAGTGTAGAAGATATCCCAGCAGATATCTTAAACGATTGTGGAATGATTCATTTTTGCAGTGTAGACCTTGTGGAATCTCCAATGAAAGAAGCTCACAAGAAACTGATCGATATGGCGATCGCGCAGAATGTAAAAGTATCTTTTGATCCAAACTTAAGATTTTCATTATGGGACGATCTTGATCAATTAAAAGAGACAGTCAATGATTTCTTAAAATACGCAGATATCATCAAGATTTCTGATGAAGAACTGGAATTTATCACAGGACATACAGACATCAAAGATGCCCTGGACGGTTTATTTGCTAATCGTGCCAAATACGTCATCTACACAAAAGGAGCTGACGGAGCAGAAGTGTATACAAGAAATGGAATGGTAGAAGCTTCTGGATATAAGATCGATGTCCGAGATACAACAGGTGCTGGAGATTCATTTATCGGAGCATTCCTATACTGTCTGCTAAATGATGAAGTAGAAGATTTAGAATCCGTAAGTGATGATACATTAAGAAACTACCTTGATTTTGCCAATGCTTATGCAGCGAACACAACAACAAAAGAAGGTGCATTAGCAGCCATGGCAGATCGAGCTGAGATGGACGAATGGATGAAGACATTAAAGAAATAAATCCTTAAATATCATAGAAGAAAGAAGAGCTGAATGTTATGATTTGGCTCTTCTTTTTTTCGTAGTAGAAGCATTTTCTCATAATATTTCTTGACAACTTATTTTTTTAGTCATATAATTAGCGTACAAAGTATTGGTACACGAAAAATAAAACATACGAAGAATATAACAGGCAAATTATTTTGACCAGACAGGAGGATAAAAAGAATGGTTGAATTTAAATTAACGAAAGAACAACTGCTTGCAAAGGAATTGTTCAGAAGTTTCGCTGAGAATGAGATCAAACCAATTTCCAGAGATATGGATGAAGCAGAGAAATTTGATATGGATCTGTTAGATAAGATGAAGAAATACGGTCTGATGGGAATCCCATATTCTAAAGAATACGGTGGAGAGGGAGCAGATGTATTAACATATGCTTTAGCAATGGAAGAGGTATCCAAAGTTGATGCTAGTGCAGGAATCACAATTTCCGTACATACTTCTCTTTGCTGTTCTTGTATTAACGACTATGCATCAGAAGAACAGAAACAGAAATTCTTACGTCCATTAGTTGACGGAAGTAAGATCGGATGTTTTGGACTGACAGAACCAGGAGCTGGAACAGATGCCAGCGGAGTTAAAACAACTGCAAAATTAGACGGTGATCATTATGTATTAAATGGTCAGAAAGTATTTACAACAAACTCTGGATTTGCAGATACATTCATTATTTTTGCTTACACAGATAAGAGTGCAGGAACAAGAGGTATGTCTGCATTTATCGTAGATAGAGACAGCGAAGGATTAACAGTCAGCAAAGATATTCCTCGTATGGGAATCAGAGCAGCATCCAACGCAGAAGTAGCATTAGTTGATGTGAAAGTTCCAAAAGAAAACCTGATTGGAAGAGAAGGAATGGGATATAAGATCGCTATGGGAGCTTTAGCAGGAGGACGTATCGGAATCGGTGCTCAGTCTGTTGGTATTGCACAGGGTGCATTAAATGAAGCGATCAAATACGTAAAAGAAAGAAAACAGTTTGGAAAACCAATCGCAAAATTCCAGAATACACAGTTCTTGATCGCAGCATTACAGACAAAGATTGATGCAGCAAGATTAATGGTATGGAGAGCAGCGAAAGCAAAAGATGATCATGAAAATTTTGCACCACTTGCAGCACAGTGTAAATTATTTGCTTCTGATGTAGCTGTTGAAGTTACAAGAGGAGCAGTTCAGATGCTTGGTGGATATGGATACTCAAGAGAATATCCAGTAGAGAGAATGTATCGTGATGCAAAGATCACAGAGATTTATGAAGGTACATCCGAAGCTATGAAGATGATCGTTGGCGGTGGATTATTAAGATAAGAAAGAAGGAGACAAGAGAATGAAGATTGTTGTTTGTGCAAAACAAGTACCAGATACAACGGAAGTAAAATTAGATCCAAAGACAAATACACTGATCCGTGATGGTGTTCCAAGTATTATTAACCCAGATGATAAAGCAGGAATTGAAGCAGCACTTCAGTTAAAAGAAAAATGCCCAGGAAGTACAGTAACTGTTGTTTCTATGGGACCACCTCAGGCAGATGTTGCATTAAGAGAAGCATTAGCAATGGGATGCGATGATGCATTATTGATCTCAGATCGTGCATTTGGAGGAGCAGATACATGGGCTACTTCTTCTACAATTGCAGCAGCATTAAAGAAATTAGACTATGATGTGATCATCACAGGTCGTCAGGCAATCGATGGAGATACAGCGCAGGTTGGACCGCAGATCGCAGAACACCTTGGAATCCCTCAGGTAAGTTATGTAGAGAAGATGGATGTAGAAGGGGAAGATACTTTAGTTGTCCAGAGACAGTTTGAAGATCGTCACCAGATCATCGAGGTGAAGACACCTTGTCTTTTAACAGCATTAGCTGAACTTGCTGATCCAAGATATATGTCTGTTCACGGTGTATTTGATGCATATCGTGAAAAAGAAGTTAAAGTATGGGGATTAGAAGATATCAAAGATACAGTCAATGAAGGAAATATCGGATTAAAAGGTTCTCCTACCAGAGTTAAGAAATCCTTTACAAAACAGGCAAAAGGTGCAGGAACGATCTTAAATGATCTCTCCGATGACGAAGCAGTTGCCGCAATCGTAGAAAAATTACAGGAAAAACACATCATTTAAGGTAAGGAGGACAATCAAAATGTGTAAAGATGTTTATGTATTTGCTGAGCAGAGAGATGGAAATCTTCAGAAAGTCGGTATCGAACTGATCGGAGAAGCAAGAAAGCTTGCAGATGATCTTGGACAGAATGTAGTTGCAGTTTTACTTGGAAATCAGATTAAAGACAAAGCAAGTGAACTGATCGCTCATGGAGCAGATAAAGTTGTAGTAGTAGATGATGAAATGCTGGCAGAATATGTGACAGAACCATATGCAAAAGCAATGATGGAGATCATTCAGTCCCATAATCCAGAGATTGTTCTCTATGGAGCAACATCGATCGGACGAGATCTTGCACCAAGAGTTTCTGCAAGAATCCACACAGGATTAACAGCAGACTGTACAAAACTTGATATTGATGAAGAAACAAAATTATTAATGATGACACGACCAGCATTTGGTGGAAATATCATGGCTACGATCGTCTGTGAAGATTTCAGACCACAGATGGCAACGGTAAGACCTGGTGTTATGAAAGCATTAGAAGCTGATGAAAGCAGACAAGGTGAGGTTGAAGTTGTTGAAGTAAACTTTACAGATGCAGATATGAATGTTAAGATCCGTGAAGTTGTAAAAACAACACACAAATCTGTAGATATCACAGAAGCTAAGATCCTGGTAGCAGGAGGACGTGGTGTAGGAAATGCAGAAGGATTTAAAGATCTTGAAGCATTAGCGGATACATTAGATGGTGAAGTGGCAGCATCAAGAGCAGCTGTAGATTCAGGATGGATCAGCAATGACCGTCAGGTTGGACAGACAGGTAAGACGGTTCGTCCAGAGTTATACTTAGCATGTGGAATTTCTGGAGCGATCCAGCACGCAGCAGGTATGGAGAATTCAGAATTCATCGTAGCGATCAACCGAGATGAAGACGCAGCGATCTTTGATATCGCAGATCTTGGTGTCGTGGGTGATATTAAGAAGATCCTTCCAAAATTAAATGATGCGATCAAAGCAGTCAAAGAAAAATAAAGTATAAATGAAAACTCCTAAAAACATAAAAACTCAAAAAATTAAAAACTCCAAAAAACAGAAAGATGGACGGCGTGAAAACCGTCTATTTTTCTGCTTTTCGGAAAGTAAAAATACTTGACGAAGAATTGTTGAAATGTTACAATACAAAATATAATTAGCGTACGAAATATTTGCAAAATAAACAAAAGGAGAAATAAGATGAGATTTGTTGTGATTTTAAAACAAATTCCAGATGATTCGATCAAAAAAGAATATCAGGATGTGGATCAGTTAAATGACAGTGATAAGAACGTAATAAAAGAAGCACTGGATTTAAGAGACCGCTATGGTGGAACTGTAGATGTGATCGGATTTGGACCATTATCCGCAGAAGATGTTATGAAAGAGACGCTTACTTATGGAATTGATGATGCCTTCCTGATCGGTGATCCACAATTCGCAGATATGGATGTATCACAGGTAGCCAAGATCGTCGCAGCGGTGATCAAAAAGCTTGGTCCATATGATCTGGTCTTATGCGGACGGCAGGCAATTGATGGAGACAGTGCCCATATGGCTTCTATGACCTCTTGTGCATTGGAAATCCCATTGATCGCGTATTCTGACGAGATCACAGAGATGAAAGATGGAAGTGTTTTCGCAACATGTATGGGTGATCAAATGGCATATAAGGTAGAAGCAAAAACTCCAGCAATGATACTTTCTATCAGAGAGAAGAACAAGAACCGTTTTCCATCCGTACCAGATATCATGAAAACATATGATGGAACATATAAGACAAAGATATTGACGAATGAAGACCTGAATTTTTCTGTGACCAAGGGAAAAGTAACGCAACTTAGAAAATATGAAGTCAAAAGCAGCAAACAGCAAAAACTTGTTATGATCGGGGGAAAAGATGAAGAAGAAAAGGCAACACAGATTCTTCAGTTGTTAAAGCAAAAGAGTGTGATCTAGGAGGTGTTTGGATGAATTTAGGGAAAAAAGAAGGAATCGTTGTTGTTGGAGAGATTCAAAAGAGAGAGATCATGCCGCTGACGTTGGAATTGATCGGGGCAGCAGGAAAACTTTCGAAGGAGAGAAATCTTTCATTGTCAGTTATTCTATCAGGATGTGGGATCAAAGAAGAGGCAAAGAAGCTTTATAATTACGGAGTTGATGAAATCCTCTGTATCGAAGATGAAAAATTAATAGAAGGACATATGCAGCTGCATCATGATGCGGTAATAGAAGTTTTAAAAGAAAAGGATCCGAAAGTGATTCTGATCGGAGGAACGGCATCAGGAAGAGTTCTTGCAGGAAAGACAGCTTATGCATTTGATACAGAATTAGTCTGTGATGCATCGAAACTTACATACGATGAGAAACAGGAACAACTTATCATCACAAGACCGGCATTCGATGGAAAAAATATGGCAGACTTTGTGATCGATCCATCATTGGCATCGGTGATCACGATCCGTACAGGAGTGATGGGAAAAGCAGAATATAAGGAAGACAAACAAGGTGAGATGTTATATGTATATCCAGAATGTCTGAAGGAAGAACGACAAGATCTGATCTATCACGGAGTGGCAGGAAAAAGTGGAAAAGAAGTTCATCTGGATACAGCAAGGATCATAGTTTCCGGTGGCCGTGGGATGAAAGGAGAAGAAGGATTTGCGCTTCTTGAGAGACTTGCAGAGAAGATCGGAGGGGAAGTTGCATGTACAAGACCGTGTGTAGATGCAGGATGGATGCTTCCAACACAGCAGGTAGGACAGTCAGGGATATCTGTAAAACCAAAACTCTATCTTGCATTTGGGATTGCCGGGGCAATTCAGCATATGACAGGAATTGATGCAGATTGCATCATTTCAGTCAATAATAATCCGAGGGCTGCGATCTTTGCATACAGTGATTATGGTGTGGTTTCGGATGCAAAGAAATTACTGGAGAGTATGTTAAAACAGATGGAAGAAGGAAAAGAATTCTTATAAAAATGGATAAAAAAGTATGCTGTGTATCTGGTTTTGATATACAGCATACTTTTTTTAATATAAAGGTAAGTCTTAGAAAATACTGGTTAACGCAATGAATACAAGACAGTCGATCAGAGGAATGAAAATCTGTGTGACTGCGATATCCCAGTAAGCTTCTTTATGTGTTAATTTACAGATACCTAACAAAGTGATCTGAGCGCCCTGATGAGGAAGGGTATCTAAAGTTCCAGCGGCAATCGTGGAAATTCTATGGATATCAGGAAGGCTGGCACCAAGTTTTAAATAAGTATCTTTTAATGCTTTAAAAGCGACTCCCATACCACCAGAAGCAGATCCGCAGGCACCAGCACAAACAGCAACGGTTACCATAACGAAGATTAAAGGAGGCATGGATAGATGTTTTAATCCTGCAACAAGATCAGTAAATCCCTGTGTTTTTGCAACAACACCACCAAATCCTACAACGATAGCTGTGTTAAGGATAGAAACTCCAGAATCAGCGGCACCTTTATTAAAGATATTGATCCATTCCGTCATGCCGTCGATTCGTTTAAACATTAAGATCGTGGCAAGTGCAACACCTGCAAATACAGAAGTTTCAACAGGGAAAGGATGCCATGGATTATTAAATAATACTAAGATCACGATGATCGGAAGGACTGCGATGGCAACATGTGGAAGATCCGGGTTTTCTTCTTCAGAAGGCAGTTCATCCTCAGATAATTGATATTTTAAAGTACTGTCAAAAAATCCATACCCTTTTTTAGTAAAAGAACGGGCACGAAATTCTAACCAGAAGAAAATCATCAAAAACATTGCGATCGCAGTTAACAAAGATGGAACAAACGCAGCCGTAGATGGTGTTCCAAGACTATCCATAGCGATAACATTCTGTACAGAAGGAGAACCAGGTCCACTCATAGACCAAGTCCAGCATCCTGCAGAGATGGCAGCAGGGATCAGGCGGCGGGTAAGATTTGCTTCTTTGAACAGATTAAGTGCGATAGGGTAAATAACAAAGAATACAACGAATCCGCTGACACCACCAAAGGTTAATAAACCAGTGATGATCATAATGATCGGTGCTACAAATTTTCCGTGACATAAACTGGCGATCGCACGTGCGATCGATTCTGCTGCACCAGTATACTGGTAAACAGCTCCGAACAAAGCTCCTACAAAGAATACCAAAAAGTAACTTGTGACATATTCTGCTGCGGCAGGCATGAATAAGTTTTTTAAACTGTCAAGAATCGGCATGCCGGAGCAGATGATCACAAAGGAAGTTACAAGAGGAGCGAGGATCAAAGCACTCATCTGTTTAAAAGCTAATAAACCAAATAAGATGATAGCAATGACCAATACTAAAATATGTATATTCATATAAATCTCCTTTTGGGGGACAATAAACTAGTTATTCAAGACCCATGATCTCATCTTTAAAAATCCGTTCATCCATGAGTTTCGGTTCGCCATCCATTTTTGGTACGAATCCCATATGGTCAAGAATCTGAGTCTGGATGTCAATTCCAGGTGCAACTTCAGTCAGATAAACGCCATCTTCTCGAAGTTCAAAGACAGCACGTTCTGTGATATACATAACTGGCTGGCCAACTTTATTGGCATATTTACCAGAGAAAGTGATCTGTTCTACGGTATCAATGAATTTATCAGATTTTCCTTCCTGGTCAATGATCAGTTTTCCGTCTTTTGTAGAACATTTTAAACCACCGGCAGTAAATGTTCCGCAGTAGTATACACGTTTAGCGTTCTGAGTAATATTAACGAAACCACCGCATCCTGCAATACGTGGTCCAAACTTGCTGACATTGATATTTCCATCTTTATCTGCCTGAGCAAGACCTAAGAATGCATCATCGACTCCACCACCATCATAGAAGTCAAACTGTGCAGGCTGGTCTAAGATCGCCTGAGCATTTACAGCCCCGCCAAATTGAGGTCCACCTTGAGGTACACCACCGACAGGACCAGCTTCTACTGTTAAAGTAAAGTGATCTCCGATACCTTCTTCATTTGCAACCATAGAGATATATTCAGGAATACCAATTCCAAGGTTTACAACGGTGTCAGGACGTAATTCCATCGCAGCTCGACGTCCAATGATCTTCTTAGGGGAAAGAGAAGGAGCTTCAAGGCTTCCAAGAGGAACACGAAATTCTCCAGTCATAGAACCATCATATTCACATCCGACACACTGTGTATGGTTTTCTTTGTTCTCTGTGACAACAACCGCATCTACGTAGATTCCAGGGACCTTTACAAGTTTTGGATCAACGTCTGTGACAACTTTCTCTACCTGTACGATAACTTTACCACCACAGTTTTTTGCAGCCTGTGCGATCGCAGTAGCTTCAGCAGTACAACATTCATGTTCCATTGTAATGTTTCCATATTCATCCGCATAAGTAGCACGGATCAGTGCGACATCGACATGGATCGCCTTATATAAGAGGCGTTCTTCTCCGCAGATATTAACAACTTCTACAAGATCTTCGGTTGTGATATCATTTAATTTTCCACCTTCTACACGTGGATCTGCAAATGTATAAAGACCAACATGTGTTAAAGTACCAAGTTTCTTGGCAGCAATATCACGATAAAGCTGTGATAAAGTACCCTGAGGAAGGTTATAGGCTTTGATCTTATTTTGCATGATTAGCTCACCCAGTTTAGGAGCCATATTATAGTGACCAGCAATAACCGTTGATGTCATACCCTCATGTGCAAAATGATCAGCACCACTTCCATCACGATTTCCCTGTCCAGCAGCATAAAAGTAAGTCAGATTTTTTGGGGAACCGGTTTCTAAAAATCGTTTTTCTAACGCAGAAGTTAATTCTTCTGGCAGATCACATGCTACAAAACCGTTGGTAGAGACGGTCATACCGTCTTCTACCAAGTTTGCAGCCTCAGCAGCAGTTAAAATTTTTACTTTAGCCATGGCTTTTTCCTCCCAAAATCACTCTAGAAATCTGTAAGATTTGCTTTACGTTTCTCTAAGAAAGCTGTCATACCTTCTTTTTTGTCATCAGTTGAGAATGCAAGACCAAATAAGTCTGCTTCTAATGTTAATCCGCTTGAAAGGTCTGTTTCTGTACCAGTGTTGATTGCTTCTTTTGCAAGAGAAATAGCATAGCTTCCTTTGCTCATGATCTTCTCAGCCATTGCCTTACAGGTATCAAGTAATTCAGCCTGAGGAACTACTTTGTTAGCAAGTCCGATTCTGTAAGCTTCATTAGCATCGATCATATCACATGTAAAGATCAATTCTTTTGCACGTCCTTTACCAACCAGACGAGCAAGACGCTGTGTTCCACCGAAACCAGGAAGGATACCAAGTCCTGTTTCAGGCTGTCCGAATTTTGCGTTATCAGATGCGATACGGATATCACAAGCCATAGAGATCTCACACCCACCACCTAATGCGAAACCATTGACAGCAGCGATCGTAACCTGAGGCATTGTTTCAAGTTTTAAGAAAGCTTCTTTTGCAAGCATTCCCATTTTTCTACCTTCTGCAGGTGTTGCATTTACCATTTCAGAGATATCAGCTCCAGCAACGAAAGCTTTTGCTCCAGAACCTGTTAAGATCACAACTTTGATATCTTTTCTCTCAGAAATTTCAGAGAAGCAAGCATCAAGTTCTGCTAAAGTTTCACTGTTTAGGGCGTTTAAAGATTTTGGACGGTTAATAGTAACAACGGCGATTTCGTTTTCCACTTCCATTAATAAATTGTTCATAACATATCCTCCTACATAGATTAAAAATAAATAATAAAATAATAAACAATGTATGCAATTTTTGGCAACACGAATATTTAGCATACAAATAACTTGTGCCTACATTATGCGCCATTGTTATTAATTTGTCAATAAAAATTAGTGAAAATATATAAAAAAATAAAAGAATAAAAAAATGTATTGACAAAATGAACAAATAAAAATATAATTAGCACACAAAGTATTTGCACGCAAGTAATAAGACAAACAAACAATTACAAAGGCGTTCAGATAAAGTGATAATAAAAGAGAATAAGCCTAAGTAAGAAGAAAGGAAGATGTACGATGAATTTTGAATTAACACAACAGCAGGCAGCCATTCAGGAAACAGCAAGAAAATTTGCACAGGAAGAATTACTTCCAGGAGTATTAGAAAGAGATGCAAACAGTGAATTCCCAGTCGAACAGTTTCATAAGATGGGAGAACTTGGATTAGTCGGTCTTCCATATCCCAAAGAAGTTGGAGGACAGGGTGCAGATTATCTTTCCTATGTATTAGCAGTTGAAGAAATTTCCAAAGTTGATGCATCTATGGGAATTGGATATTCTGTTGTAACTTCTCTTTATGGTGGAAGTATCATGAACTCTGCAGCACCAGTAGAGAAGAAGAGAGAATTCTTAGAGGAAGTATTATCAGGAAAATGCTTCGGTTCCTTTGGACTGACAGAACCTAACGCAGGGTCTGATGCTGGTGGATGTGTCACAGTAGCAGAAAAAGATGGTGATGATTACATCTTAAACGGATTAAAATGCTTTAATACAAATGGACCATTAGCAGATTACACAGCGGTTTATGCACTGACAGAACCAGAAAAGAAAGCCAAAGGATTATCTTGCTTTGTAGTTAAGAAAGGAACACCTGGATTCAGTGTTGGAAAGATTGAAGATAAGATGGGAATCCGTTCTGCACAGGTATCAGAGATGATCCTTGAGAATGTAAGAGTACCAAAAGAAAATATGATTGTAGAATCTGGACAGGGATTCAAACTTGCAATGAAAACATTGGATGGTGGACGTATCGGTGTTGCTGCCCAGGGACTTGGAATCGCAGAAGGTGCATTTGAGATTGCCAAAGAATATCTAAAGACAAGAGAACAGTTTGGAAAACCATTATATAGAAATCAGTATCTTGCATTCAAGATGGCAGAACTTGAGATGGAAATCGAAGCAGCGAAATTAATGTTATATAAAGCAGCAACAGATAAACAGGAAGGAAGACCATACTCACTGCCAGCAGCGAAAGCAAAATATTTATGTACAGAAGCAGCAATGCATGTTACAACAGAAGCTGTACAGATGTTAGGTGGAAACGGATATATGAAAGAATATCATGTAGAACGTATGATGAGAGATGCGAAGATCACACAGATTTACGAAGGAACAAATGAAATCCAGAAACTGATCGTAAGCGGAGCAATCTTCCGATAGAAAAGAATATAAAATTAAAAATTTCTTCTCCTTAAGTAAAAAGTTATCGGATAGGTTTGAACTATCTGATAACTTTTTTCTATTTCTTCATAGAAAATTTTAATGAAATCTACTATGAAACAAAAAAGGAGAGAAAACTAAATTACTTGACACATAAAAAAAAGCAAGCTACACTAATATTAGTGTGCGAAATATTTAAAGGAGAAATTATATGGAACTAACACAATGTATTAATTATTTATTAACAACAGCACAGCATAAAGTTTTTCAGGAGATGAGTTCCAGACTTGAAAAGTTTGATGTAACACCAGTTCAGTATGGTGTCATGTATTGTTTATGGATCGAAGGAAAAACAAAACCAAAAGAGATCGCAGCAGAATTAAAGCTAGAGAACTCTACGATCTCCGGAGTTTTAGAACGTATGGAGAAGAAGGAACTGATCGAACGTCAGGTAAGCAAAGAAGACCGTAGATTTATAGAAGTTGTATTAACAGAGAAAGGAAAAGCATTACAGAATCCGATCCTTGCGACGGTAGAAGAAGTGAATAAAGATGTATTGTCTGAGATGTCGCAGGAAGAACAAAGTGAACTGAAGAAAGCCTTGAGGATTCTGGGTGGACTGGAGGACGAATAAAGAGAACTCTGGTCATGACAGACAGGGATAAGTATGAGAGTAACAATTCGACAAATTGCAGAAGAATCAGGAGTTTCCAGAGGAACGGTAGACCGTGTATTGAATAACAGGGGAAAAGTTCGTCCAGAAGTAGAAGAACGAGTCCGTAAAGTAGCAGAGGAGCTTGGATATAAGCCAAATCTTTTAGGTCGTGCATTGATCAAGATGAAAGAGAATATCAAGATCGGTGTGATCCTTCAGGATACAGGAACGCCTTATTTAAAAACATTATCGGATGGGATCAAGAAGGCAAAAGGCGAAGTAGAAGATTTTGGTGGAACTGTCATTGTGAAAGCGGTAGATTATGGTAATGTAGAACAGACCTTAGCGGCAATGAATAAGCTGAAAGAAGCAGGGATCAAAGGGCTTGTGCTGATGCCGATCAATGATAAGAGAGTTCTTCAGAAGATCGATCAGTTTACAGAAGAATATGGGATATCCGTTGTCACAGTGAATGCAGATGTGGAAGATACAAAGAGAATTTGTTTTGTTGGACAGAACTCTGTACAAAGCGGCAGGGCAGCAGCAGGATTAATGCATGATATTCTAAGAGAAGAAGGAACGATCGCAGTGATCTCTGGAATTGAGACGAATACTTCATTAAGTGACAGAATCTATGGATTTTGTGACGAGATGAAGAAAATTTCACCAAAGACTGAGATATTAGATACAAAATACTGCTTTGAGGATGATCTGATCGCAGCACATCTGACAGAGAGTATTTTGAACCGTTACGAAGATTTATCTGCGATTTATATTACCTGTCATGGAGAAAAAGGGGTATGTGATACCCTTAGGAAACATAAGAAGATGAAGAAAGTGACCATCATTGCATGTGACCTGTCACGGCAGAATTACAGATATCTAAAGAATGGAGACATCAAGTATCTGATCGGGCAGGATGGACGTTATCAAGGATATGAAGCTGTCATGACCTTATATCGGTTATTATTTAATGATGAGCCGCCCAAAAAAGAACATAAGTATACAGATATTATTGTAAAAACAAAGTACAATATTTAATGATGTAAGTGAGAATAAGAACAAGATCAGGGAAATATCCTTGGTCTTGTTCTTATTTTCGTACATTTGCACAAAATTTAGGAAGAATTTTTGTGCAGTTTACCAATTGTGTGCTCGAACACAAAGTGCTATAATTCAAAACATAAAAGATGTGCTCGAACACAAAACACAAAAAACAAATCAAAAGCGTATTAGAAAAGGAGAAACAATTATGGTAAACGTAGGAATTATTGGAGCAGGAAGAATCGGACAGGTACACATGAACAGCATTTTAACAAGAGTACCAAATGCAAAGATCAAAGCAGTTGCAGATCCATTCTTAAGTGAAGAAGCAGACAAGAAAGCAAAAGCAGCTGGAGCAGAGTATACAACAAAAGATTACAAAGATATCTTAGCAGACAAAGATATTGATGCAGTGATCATTTGTTCATCAACAGATACTCATTCCCCAATCTCAATTGAAGCGATCAAAGCAGGAAAACATGTATTTTGTGAAAAACCGATCGATCATGATGTAGACAAGATCAAAGAAGTTATCAAAACATTAGAAGGAACAGGACTTAAATATCAGGTAGGATTTAACAGAAGATTTGACCACAACTTTGAAGCAGCACAGAGAGCTGTTGTCAATGGAAAGATCGGAGCACCTCATATCATCAAGATCACATCAAGAGATCCTGAGCCACCAAGTGCTGAATATGTAAAAGTATCTGGAGGAATGTTCCTTGATATGACAATTCATGATTTTGATATGGTACGATTCCTTGCAGGATGTGATGCAGAAGAAGTTTATGTACAGGCAGCAAACCTTGTAGATCCTGAGATTGGAAAAGCAGGTGATGTTGACACAGCGATCATCACATTGAAGATGGAAAATGGAGCACTTGCAGTAATCGATAACTCTCGTCAGGCAGTTTATGGATATGATCAGAGAGCAGAAGTATTCGGATCTAAAGGAATGGTAGCGATCAAGAATGATTCTGATTCTACAGCAGTGATCAGCAACGAAGATGGTGTAACAGGAGAAAAACCACAGTTCTTCTTCCTTGAAAGATACATGGATGCATATGGAAAAGAAATGGTTCAGTTCATTGATGCAATTGAAAATGACACAGAAACACCATTAGGAGTAGAAGATGGATTAAAACCAGTACTTATGGGACTTGCAGCAAAGAAATCAGTAGAAGAAGGCCGTCCAGTAAAAATTTCAGAAATTGAATTCTAATTTGAAGGAGAGTGTATATGGAAAAACATACAAATGAGGTTGAAGACAATCAGATGAGAGCACTTAGCTGGAAGACCAGAGTGTCTTACGGCTTAGGTGATACAGCGTGTAACGTTGTATACGGAATGATCGGAAGCCTGTTAACGATCTTTTATACTGATTATGTTGGAATCAGTGCAGCAGCGATTGGTGTGATCATGCTGATATCCAGAATTTTTGATGGATGTTCTGATGTTATCATGGGATTCGTTGTCAATAAAACACACAGCAAATATGGTCAATCCAGACCATGGATCTTATGGATGGCGATTCCATATGCAGTATCGGCAGTATTATTATTCACAGTACCACATACTGCAACTAACATACAGTTAATATATATTTTCGTAACTTATAATTTTACAGCAACGGTCTGCTATACAGCGTTGAATCTTCCATACGGAAGTTTATCTGCGATGATGACAAGATCTTCCAGAGAAAGAGATATGTTAAGTATCGTTCGTATGGCACTTTCTCCGATCGGAAGAATCATGGCAGTTACATTTACAACACCACTGGTTAAATTATTTGGGGATGACCAGGCAGCGTGGGTAAAGACAATGGCAATCTGGGCAGTCTTAGCACTCCTAATGCTGATCACGTGTTTTAAAAACTGTGAAGAAAAAGTTAAGATCAAAGTAGTGAAAAAAGAAAAGATCCCTGTAGGAAAGACATTTTCAGCATTACTGAAAAACCAGTATTTCTGGGCAGTACTGATCTTATGGATGATGCAGAACGTCATCACATCGATCACAGGAACGATCCTTCCATACTACTGTAAGTATATTCTTGGAAATGATACATGGATGTACAGTGTATTATACATGGTAGAAACAGTTACATTGATCGCAGCTACTTTATGCAGTCCGTTATTATTAAAACGACTTGGAAAGAGAAATATGTCCTTGATCGGGTGTATCGGATGTCTGATCGGACAATTCGTATTCATGGTCAAGCCAGAGAGTTTTTATTGGTTACTTGGATGTTGTATCATCAGAGGAATCTGTTTTGCACCATTAAACTCTGTAATCTTCGGAATGTTAGGAGATGTTGTAGAATTTGGTCAGTGGAAAACACATTTACGTCAGGAGAGTTTCATCTTCGCGATCGGATCTGTTGGTACAAAGCTTGGAAACGGAATCACAGCTGCAGTTTTAACACAGTTATTAGCATTTAGCGGATATGTCAGCAAAGCTGGTGTTACAACACAGCCACAGTCAGTTGTTAATATGATCATGAATATCTATAAAGTAGGACCATTGATCGTATGGGTAACAGTCGTTATTATCTTACTTCTGTACAGATTGGATAAAAAATATCCAATGATCATGAAAGAATTAGAAGAGAGAGAAGCAAGAGGCGAATTATAAAAATTTTGCACAGTATGTGCTCGAACACAAGAAAGGAATAAGAGATGTTTGATAAGAATAAAGTAAAATTAGGAATTGCACCAATCGCATGGACAAATGATGATCTTCCAGATCTTGGAGCTGAAAATACATTTGAACAGTGTGTCAGTGAAATGGCACTTGCAGGATTTACAGGGTCAGAAGTAGGAAATAAATATCCAAAAGATCCAGCAGAATTAAAGAAAGCATTAGATCTTCGTGGAATCGAAATTTGTAATCAGTGGTTTTCATCTTTCCTGATCACAAAACCATTAGAGGAAGTAGAAAAAGAATTCCGTGCACAGTTAGAGTTCTTAAAAGCAATGGGAGCAAAAGTGATCGGAGCTTCTGAACAAAGTTACAGTGTACAGGGACAGGAAGATACACCAGTTTTTGGACATAAATATGTGATGGACGATGAAGAATGGGATACATTCTGCAACGGAATGAATTATCTTGGAAAGATTGCAAAAGAGGAATACGGAATCGCATTAACATTCCATCATCATATGGGAACAGTCGTACAAGACCCAGATGAAGTAGAACGCATGATGGCAAATACAGATCCAGAATACGTAAGTTTATTATTCGATACAGGACATTTTACTTACTGTGGAGCAGATCCATTAGAAATGGTGAAAAAATATGTAAACCGTATTAAACATGTGCATTTAAAAGATATCCGTCCAGAAGTTGTAAAAGAAGTGAAAGACAACGATTTAAGCTTCCTTGAAGGAGTAAGAAGAGGTGCATTTACAGTACCTGGAGATGGATGTATTGATTTTGATCCGATCTTTAAAGTATTAGAGGAGAATGGATATGAAGGATATATGCTTGTAGAAGCAGAACAAGATCCAGCAAAAGCAAATCCATTAGAATATGCGATCAAAGCACGTAAATTTATCAGAGAAAAAACTGGATTATAAACCAGGAGAAAGAGGCATATTATGGGGAATACATTGATCACGATCAGCCGACAGCACGGAAGCGGCGGAACAAAAGTAGCACAGATTTTGGCAGAGAAATTAGGAATATGGTACTACAACAGAGAGATTCTTTATATTGCCGCAGATAAGATTGGATATGATTCTCTCAATGAAAAGAGCATGGATGAGATTAATTATAAAAAGGCTTCCAAATATATGGAAGGGCTTAGTATCATGACAGGTTCAAGAAATCATATTCCAGTTTATAATCAGATGTTCAAAGAACAGTCTAAGATCATAAAGAAATTAGCTGGGTACGGATCTGGCGTCTTCTTAGGAAGATGCGCAGATTACGTATTAAAAGATGAACCGGGAGTGTGCTCCGTGTATCTTTATGCAGAGGAATCTTACCGTATAAAGCATCTGTCAGAAAAAGAAGGAAGAGCCGTAACAGCAGAAGAAATCCGAAAAGAAGATAAGATGCGTTCATCATACTACAGTTATTATACTGGAAGAAACTGGTATGATATGGAAAATTATGATCTTGCGATCAATCTAGCGACCATTGAAGCAGAAGAAGCTGCACAATTGATCCTTGATTATATGAAAAAAAGAAAATAAACTCCAAATTGATTGACAACATTACAAGAAAGTGCTAAATTATTATCAAAAGATAACCAATAAATGCTCAATAGATAATCAAGAAGGAGAAATAAGATGAAAAAAAGAAATGGAATGATGGCAGCAGGAGCTTTCGCGATCTTGTTTACTGGATTTCCACATATATGGTCAATTTATCAGCCATATGTACTCTCGGAGACAGGCTGGAATGAAAGTATGGTATCAATTTGTTTTTATCTTCCAACTTTGTTTTTTGTAGTTGGTAATATATTTGGTGGAAGAATCTATGATAAAGGATACGAAAGAATGACTCTCGGAATCGGAGGGATCGTATTTGCAGGTGGAATCATATTATCAGCATTGACTTTAGGAATTCATCCAGTGATCACTTATATGACGTTAGGTGTCATGCAGGGAATCGGACAAGGAATGATCTATGCAGTTGTACTTGCAACAGCACAGAAGTGGTTTCCTCATAAGACAGGGTTTGCTTCAGGAGTAGTGATCACAGCGAATGGATTATGTGGATTTATCTTATCTCCAGTCAGTAAACTCTTATTAGAAAGAGGTGGAGTAAGACTGACATTGGTGTCTGTTGGGTTTCTGGTTTTCTTATCAGCAGTCTGTGCAGTTTGTTTTGTCAGACAGCCAGAGGTAGAAAATATAGAAGCAAAAGAAGATCAGATATATGAAGGACAACAATATACATCAGCTCAGATGATGAGAACAAAGAAGTTTTATTATCTTGTAGCCACGATGATGTGTGGTCTGATGCCGTATTATCTGGTGTCACCAATCTCACAGACAATTCAGATTGAGAGAGGAATTTTACAGGCAGTTGCTGTAGGTTCCGTGATGGCAGGATCTATATTGAATGCGGGGATCAGACTGATACTTCCAACACTTGCGGACAGAGCAGGAAGGATCACTTGTATTCAAGGTGTTTTGTTTGTTGCAATGATTGCTATGCTCTTTTTACTCAGTGGAAATAACAGGCTCATCACAATGGCAATTATCCTGGCCTATGGATGTTTTGGCGGTATTATGGGAAGTTTTCCATCATTATCAAGTGAGGTTTTTGGACTTCGATACGCAGGACAGAATTATGGAATTATAATGTCAGGGATCATCATCGTAACGATTACCTCGCCGGTCATATCGAATATGATACTGATCCATGGATTATCAGAGGTAGTAAGATTTATGACAGGATTTTGTTTTGCAGTGATCGCATTAGGATTTAGTATGTTATTAAAAAAAGAGATAAATCAATCAGGAAAGGAAGTAAAAAATTATGGCACTTGTTAAAATGAAAGATCTGCTTCTTAGAGCACAGAAAGAAAACAAGGGATGTGGAGCATTCAGTGTAGGAAATATGGAGATGGTAAAAGGTGCGATCAAGGCAGCAGAAGAACTTGATACACCGATCATCCTTCAGATAGCAGAAGTGAGATTAGATCATTCACCACTGCATCTGATGGGACCTATGATGTTAGAGGCAGCAAGAAATGCAAAAGTAGATGTTGCGGTACATCTGGATCATGGATTAAAATTTGAGACGATCAAAAAAGCATTAGAATATGGTTTTACATCTGTTATGCTCGATGCATCTAGAGATTCATTTGAAGAAAATATTGAAAAAACAAAGAAAGTGGTAGAGCTTGCAGCAAAATACGGTGCCACTGTTGAGGCAGAATTAGGGCTTGTTGGTGGAAGTGAAGATGGAAAAAGTGACCATGGAATCCGCTGTACAAACCCAGAAGATGCAAAGATTTTTTGTGAAGAAACAGGAATTGATGCACTGGCAGTAGCGATCGGAAATGCACATGGAGATTATCCAGTTGCACCGCAGTTAGAATTTGGTGTGTTAGAAGAAATCCATAATAGAACAGGAATCCCTCTTGTGCTTCATGGAGGAAGCGGGATCACAGATGCTGATTTCCAGAAAGCTATATCACTTGGAATCCGCAAAGTTAATATTGCAACAGCAAGCTTTAAGAGCTTGACAAAAGAAGTAGAAAACTATCTGGCAACAGAAGGTGCACATAATTACTTTGATATGAATGAGGCAATGGTACTTGGAACGTATAAGAATGTAAAACATCATATCGAAGTATTTAACTGTAAATAAATGATAAATGAAAAATGAAACAGGTATTGCATGAAAAAATGCAATACCTGTTTTTTTAGTGCGCCTTGCGGCGCACGTCACTAATGGATGAAAGTTCCTAATCCGCCCTAGTAGTGG
>ERZ894223.216-NODE-216-length-59828-cov-8.654761_pt1 | contig 59828 bp, 73 predicted proteins | sample MGYA00380293_ERZ894223 | MGnify/ENA primary metagenome ERZ894223 (study PRJEB32331, sample SAMN06328445) | human gut metagenome | biome: human gut microbiome; feature: stool | host: Homo sapiens | collected 2014-11-05 ...
GCCTGCTCACCGAAGAGGTCTGTCTCTGTCTCTGTACGGAATGTTGTCTCAAGAACACCAGCTCTTGCTCCGCCGATTCCAAGTGCATATGCAAGTGCGATATCCTGAGCTTTACCTGTAGCATCCTGCTCTACAGCGATCAGACAAGGAACACCTTTTCCAGCCTGATACTCGCTTCTTACTGTGTGTCCAGGTCCTTTCGGAGCGATCATTGTAACATCAACATATGCTGGTGGTTTGATGCATCCGAAATGAATGTTGAAGCCATGAGCGAACATAAGCATGTTGCCTTCCTCAAGGTTCGGCTCGATATCGTTCTTGTAAAGTGCAGCCTGTTTCTCATCGTTGATCAGGATCATGATGATATCTGCTTTTTTAGCTGCTTCAGCAGATGTATATACCTCGAAGCCCTGCTCCTCAGCTTTTTTCCAGGATTTGCTTCCTTTGTAAAGGCCGATGATTACATTACATCCGGACTCTTTAAGGTTCAGTGCATGTGCATGTCCCTGGCTTCCGTATCCAATAATCGCAATTGTCTTACCATCTAATAATCCGAGATTACAGTCTTCCTGGTAAAAAATCTTATTTGCCATTTTACTTTCCTCCTCTGATGTTTACAACATCTTCTTCATAAAAATTATTTATCGTTAAGAGAGTAGCTGCTCTCCTAGCAAACATATGTAAAAAATTTACAGGTAACGGACATCGTCACTGCCTCGTGACAGACCTGTGATTCCTGTTCTTGCAAGCTCAAGGATCTCATAGTCAGCCATCAGCTCCACAAACGCCTGCAGCTTGTTCTGGCTTCCGGTCATCTCCATAATAAGAGAATCCTTACTTACATCCACCACCTTGGCACGGAAGATATCTGCAACAGAAAGAGCTCCCTGCCTCTGTTCCGGCTTCACAGCAACCTTGACGAGCATCAGCTCACGGGCAACGCTGTCGTCCTGTTCAAGGACCTTAACATCCCGTACATCTTCCTGCTTCGCCAGCTGTTTGGTGATCTGCTGGAGCATCTGATCATCTCCCTCACAGACAACTGTCATACGGGAATATCTCTGATCTGCAGTCACTCCTGCGGTAATGCTGTCAATATTATATCCACGGCGGCTGAAAAGACCAGCCACACGGCTAAGGACTCCGGAGGTATTATCCACAAGGATGGATAGTATTCTCTTTTCCATAATACACCTGCTTTCAACACTTTTATGTATAGAAAACCGACTTCGTCAGTTAACGCTTTAATCTAATAAACCCTTGCTTTCTTACCATTATAACAACTTCGAAAATTTTGTCAATCAAAATTTCCTGCAAAATCCCTTCAGGCTGATAAGAAATGTTTTTATCCTCAGATCAGATATTTTTTCTTAAGCTCCTCGGATGCCTTTGGTGTCAGATAAAGTTTTTTCCGAAGGAATCTTTCAATTCCTCCGTTTTCTTTTTCGATGACATCAAAAACTGTATTGATATAGGACTCCTTCACCTGATAGAAGGCTTTCAGATCTGCAAGCTTCCGGCTGTTTTCCGGCCAGTCTGCCCGGTAAAGCCTGCGCATATATTTCAGTTCATCTTCCAGACATGGATTCGACCGCATATAATCCCTTCGTATCGTTTCCTTAGGTACACCCAAAGCAAAGAGCAAAAGTGCTGTTCCGACTCCTGTCCGGTCTTCTCCTGTGGCACTGTGAAAAACAACAGCTCCATTCTTTACATGAAGCAGGACATCCAGAAAACGTGCATACTGCTTCAGAGAATACTCATCCGTAACGAAATTCCGGTACCAGTCCTGCATATACCGGTCTACATCACCATAGCAGGACATCACATGTTCAAAAAAGCTGTTTCCACTGCTGTCCTCATCCCGGATTGGAATGTGATAATACTCCACTCCTGCCATGATATCATCCGGTTTTTTCTTTACTTCTGCAGCTGACCGGAAATCGATCACTGTTTTTACATTATATTCTTCTGAAAGGATCCGGTTGTCTGCAGCAGAAGCATGATAGATTTCTCCGCTGCGCAAAAGTTTTCTGGGAAGAATATGCGAACCGTCTACTGTCATCAATGCACCCAGATCTCTTGTATTCGGAAGATTCTGAAGCGGAAGCCTGCTTCCTTTTGGAAAACCAACCGCAAGATCCGGATTCAGTACTTTAAGAAGCTGAAGGCAATCCTGTACCTCCTGCTCTGTCATATCAAATTTATAACGCTTCTGACGTCTGGTTATGATCACCAGATAATTGATGATCAGCTGCTTTTCACCGGTTTTATCGGTTCCCTCACGGCGCATGTACGCCCAGAGAATATCTTTACACGGAAGACTGTTGAGCATCATATGTCTGGTAAACACAAAAAAGCCATCTTCGATCCGTATTTTTCCGTATCTCATTTTCTTTCCTTTCTCCTTCTCAACCCCTGTGCTGCTTTCTTCGCAACACTTTTTATCATACCAGAAATCTCCAGTCCCGTATACCTCGTTTGACAATTTTCGTAGTTTGGATATAATAAACAGAGAAATTTTACCACAGGGAGGCTTTCTTTTATGGACAATCTTATTTTCTGTCTGAATGTTACCGTGCCCATCTTTCTTACGCTGCTCCTGGGATATTTTTTCCGGAGGATCGGACTGTTTGATGAAACATTTGTCAATCGTATGAACAAATTTGTGTTTGTCATCCCCCTGCCTGTGCTTCTGTTTCAGGACATCGCTAAAATCGATATCTATGAGGCCTGGGATCCCAAGATGATTCTTTTCTGTTTTGCGATCACATCGCTCAGTATTATGATCTCCGTGCTCCTGTCCCGTTTTCTCCACCCTTCCGATATCCGGGGCGAGTTTATCCAGGCATCCTACCGCAGCAGCGCAGCGATCCTTGGTATCGCCATTATTCAGAACCTTTACGGAAATGCAGGTATGGCACCACTGATGATCATTGCCAGTGTCCCTCTTTACAATGTAATGGCTGTTGTAGTTCTCTCTGTCTTTAAACCCGGTCAGGGAAAAATAGATGGTACCGTTCTGAAGCGCACTTTAAAGGGAATTGTCACCAATCCCATCATTCTCGGCATTGCAGCCGGTACACTCTGGTCCCTTCTTCGTCTTCCATTTCCGAAGATCCTGGACTCTACGGCAGGCAATCTTGCAAAAACCGCCACTCCTCTTGGCCTCATGGCTATGGGCGGATCTCTGCACTTCGGAAAAGCCTTTTCCCGGCTGAAAGCATCTGTTGCCTGTACATTTATGAAACTTGTCGGTTATGAAGCACTTTTTCTTCCTCTTGCCATCCGTTGCGGTTTTACAAAGGACAAGCTGGTTTCCATCATTATCATGCTGGGGTCTGCCAGCACCGTTACCTGCTTTGTCATGGCAAAAAACATGGGACATGAGGGTTCTTTTTCTTCGGGAGTCGTGCTTCTTACCACATTATTCAGTGCCTTTACCCTGACACTCTGGCTGTTTATCTGCAAAGGTCTGGGACTGATCTGATATTGCAGCTTCTGCATATTATCTACCCGGAAAAATCTGTAACATAAAATGCTGTAAGAACTATGATTTCTGGTTCTTACAGCATTTTTTTATAAAAGCATATTCACATAAAGCTATCATTTCTGATGTGGATGTTTCTGTTCTTACAATCTCATAGCCTACAAAACAAACGAAGCATTTTCTCAGATCAGCTTCAGATATTTCAAGCCATCCCGAATGCCGTAGTGGAACATATCAGACGTAACATAATCTGCCAGTTCTTTGATCTTCGGAGAAGCATTTCCCATGGCAACCTTTGTTGCAGCGTATCCAAACATGGCAAGATCATTGTTGCTGTCTCCAAAAACAACGGTATTCTCCCACGGAATATCAAACAGGCGGATCACAGCTGCGATCCCAACAGCCTTGTTAAAGCCCTTTGGCACCAGTTCAATGGTATTTCCCACAAACGAACTGCTGCCTTCATGGCGGATGATATCATAGTATTCTGATAAAATGGATAACGCTGCCTCCGCATCACATCCCTCCGTCATTTTTGCACTGATCTTATTGATCCGCATACAATCCTCATTTCCACGGATAGGCCTCCATTTATCGCCCAGGGATTCTGTGATCAGACTGGCATACCAGTTCACTTCATCGGTATACTCCTCTTTGTCATAATACATAAAATCCGCGCCTTCCATTACCGGGATCAGTCCGTATTTTCTGAGAACCTCCACAGAAAGCTTTGCAACCTCCGGCGTCATCTCTTTATTAAAAAGTCTCTTCCCGTCCTTCTCAATGGTGGATCCGCAGGCACTGATCATTCCCGTAAAAGGGATCTGCTCCAGATACCAGGATACAAACGCACGACTTCTTCCTGTGCAGAGCCACGCTTCATGTCCGTTATCTACCAGCGCACGGATGGCTTCTATGGCACTGTCCGGCACTCCTTTTTTCATATCACAGACTGTTCCGTCCGCATCAAAAAATACTGCTTTTCTGCTCATTTTCCTGTCCTCCGATATCACCTGTAAAATACCTTTGCCGCACGGATCAGGCTTTCCGTATCTTTCACTCCAGCTGTTTCATAAGCGGAATGCATCGCCAGCTGCGGCAGACCGATATCGACCGTATTTATGGCTGCCTGGGTATTGGAAATATTTCCCAGAGTGGAACCACCGGCAATATCAGAACGGTTCACAAATGTCTGATATGGCACATCTGCTTCTCTGCAGAGTTCCTTGAAGATTGCTGTGGAAATCCCATCGGTACAATATTTCTGATTGGCATTATATTTGATCACAATTCCACCATTCATCACCGGTCGGTTTACAGGATCTGCCTTGTCTGTATAATTCGGATGTAATGCATGTGCATTGTCCGCAGAGATCATAAAGCTCTCTGCAAGGGCCATCAGATAACTTTCCTGATCTCCGCCAAGGGCCAGATTGATACGAAACAGTACATCTTTAAGAAATGTGGATGCAGCTCCCTGCCTGGTAGTGCTTCCCACTTCTTCATTATCCAGTACACAGTGGACTGCAATGACCTTCTTCTTATCTGCCTGGAGAAAGCCTTCCATTGAAGCGAAAGCACACTGCAGATCATCTAATCTTGGACTGGAAACAAATTCATTCCTGGATCCCCAGATCGTTCCGGACATCCGGTTATAGAGAAACAGATCATGGCCCAGGATATCCTCCGGACGGATCTCTGCCTCTTCTGCCAGCATCCGCATGAAGTTTCCTTTTTCGCCACTGCCACTGTACAATGGAAGCATATCCTTCTGGACATTATAATGATAGCCTCCATTAATATCCCGGTTCATATGGATCGCAAGGCTCGGGATCATGACCAGATCTCTATCAATATCTACAAGCTTTTCCAGAATTTTTCCGTTTTTGTGGACGATCATGCGACCTGCCACAGAAAGGGGACGGTCAAACCAGGTAGAAAGGATCATTCCTCCGTACCGCTCCACATTCAGCTTCACATAAGCTCCGTTTACAGACATCTCCGGATTTTCTTTTATTTTAAAAGACGGGGAGTCACTGTGACTTGCAATGATATGATATCTCCTGCAGTCATTGACAGGAATGGAAAATCCGATGATCGCGGAATGATTTCTCATGACAAAATATTTTCCGCCCTTTTCCAGCTCCCAGCGCTCCTCTTCCTTCAATTCTGTAAAGCCTTCCTCCAAAAAACGTCTTCTTGTTTCCTCTGCCGCCTGAAAGGCTGTAGGACTTTTACTGATAAATTCCAGCAGTTTTTCTGTTGTTTCTTCGTACATAATCTTCTCCTCTGTCGACCCGGTAATATCCAGGCTGTTATGCTATTACCCATTATACGGCAAAACTTTTTTCAGGGCAATATCTCAGATTTCTGCACTCTTTCGTACCCACATATGCTGCACAAGCTTATCCCCAAGCTTATTTGCGAGCATAGTATAAATTGAACTAAATACATTGGCTCCAATACGGAGCAGCACTGCTGCCGGCATTCCAAACAGTCCTGATGCAATGGACAGTGCTCCAAATGTATTAAATGCAGTCTGCCACGCATAACCTGCGGAATATCCCACACCGATTCCTCCGATCATTCCAATATAGGGATACATAGATTCCGGAAGTATCAGATAAAGCACTGCAAACAGAATACAGCCAACGATGTTGAACATAGCTCTTTTTCCGGCCCTTCCCCTGCAATCCGCGGTAAACGGCAGACACACGGACATACAGGCAATTCCGGCCCACATTGCTCTTGGGAGTCCCAGAAGAGACATGATCAGCATAGCGCTGGAAACGATCAGCGTCAGTCTTAAATACCACCTGCCTCTTGCGGAATGCAGATCAAATTCCCGGAACAGGTCCAGAAACGTCCTGCGATACGGGCGGTTTTTCTGATTCTTATAAAAAACTACCATGCAGAGAACCATTCCGGCCAAAAGCCCCTCTACACGAAGCAGATACGCCTTTCCGGTTACGTCATATCCCATCAGAAGCAGATATCCGAGAACAAATGTGGAATGGTTATACATAATTACATTATGGCATCCCAGGGTCATCAGTAACAGGATGCTTATCGCATTAACAAAAAATGCCGGTACCGGTGAAACCATGTTGGATAATCTCGGTCCTGCGATCAGAATACAGAAAATCCCGGCAATGGACAACAATCCGTGGGACGTCCGGATTCCGAAATCCGCCTGTCTTAAAACCAGCACTGCCAGTAGTACGGTTACTCCTACAACACTGTTGTCATTGCCGGTTATCTTACTGTACAATGTCACAACCGCCACACAAAATGCCATGACAAGATACACTTTAAAATTATAGATCAGAATATGCCTTCTTTTCTCCTTTTTGTCTGTGGTATTTCTGATCAGCTGTTTTGATCCGGTTGAGCTTAACTGCAGTTCCTGATAAAATGTCATTTTCATCACTCCTTTTGTAAAACAGACATTCTCATTTCGCTTTTTTCACATGCTCATAAACGCAATCTCTTTACAATTTACGTTCAAAGATACAAACAGCCATTATACTTGGTTTATTCTAAAACGTCAAATATTTTTTCTGAAATCATGTTCACGCATTACACCTCAGCCCCGATCAGATCACTCCGAAAATGGCCAAGAACATTTTTATTATTTTTATATTTACTGCAGCTCCGCTATCCTGGTCACTGCTACATAAATGTCCTGTATCTTATACCAGGTTGGATAATCCACCACTCCGGATGCAGGAAGCCCGAATATATTCTGGAATTTTTTTACAGATGCAGCGGTAGCCGGACCATAAATACCATCCACAGTCACTGACGGGATGGCAGGATAGGCTTTTGCTATGGCATTAAGCTGTTCCTGGATCTGCTGTACCTTTTCTCCGGTAACACCGATAGTCAGGTCATATCCCGGCCAGGATGCGGGAATCCCGGAAACTGCTTCCGCCACATTGATATACATATCGTTTCCATAGAAGCTCCGCAGGATCTCAATGGCGGAATATCCCTGATCTCCCAGAGCTTTGCTTCCCCACTGGGTCATCCATCCCCGATTCCTGCACTGCACCTGGCGTCCGTCACAGTACTGGGTCAGGATCGGCTGACGTACATCCGGTCTGGAAAGGTAGTTTTCAAAAAGTTCATCCACGATCCGGTCGATACTCTCAAAAATATTCCTGCCACGGATCCATTTGTGGTCGTATGCTGTGGAGGATGTAATGGTGAAATCATAACCCTTATTCCGGTACCACTCTGTATAAACTCTGTTCAAAGTAAACGACATGATTGCCAGAACATTGGCACATAAATGATGCTACAATATCCGTCCGGCAGTGGGTACCTGCCGGACTTTTTTATAATAGGAAGTTATTTTGTATTGACCTTCACATGTTCGATCACCTTTTTCCAGGAATCAATACCGCAGGTTCCATTTGCCTTTACGCCTGTGTTCTTCTGGAAAACTTTCAGGGATGTTTCTGTATCATCTTCGAAACGGCCATCCACGGTAACACCAAGTACAGACTGCAGCACGGAAACTGCAACGCCGGAATTCCCTTTCCGGATGATCGGAAGCTGGGTCTCAAATTTTCCTGTCAGAACTACTGCCTTTTCTGAAGTCTGTACAGGATACACTGCTTTTCCGTTCCAGTCATAGATGGTGTAGCCCTGTTTCCACTCTTTCTTTGCATTCTCAAGGCTCTTGTATGCTCCAATCTGGCTCTTGCTGTCAGCCCAGGACTTTCTTGTGCGATAATACTTATCTATCGTTGGCGTGGTGGTCTCAGCTCCGATCAGTTGCTTGAACCGGTTCCAGTCACCTTTTGCACGGATCGCTGACGGGCAGTTCTTTGCGCATACATCATAATGCTGCACAACTCTGTCAGCCGGGATTCCCAGCTGTTTCATAAGCTGTTTGCACACCTGTACTGTATTCTGGAAAGCTTTCTCATAGTTATAGCCCGCCTGGACGCACATCTCGATTCCTACTGAATTTCTATTGTTGACAGTACCGAACAGCCGACCTCCGTAGTTGACGCCTACGTGCCATGCTCCACGGTTGTATGGAAGCGCCTGATACGCCTCTGTGTCGTCCACATATACATGTGCGGAATATCCCTTAAAGTTGCCATCATGCTGTGCTTTTGCATGCGCTTTCGCATTTGCACCCTTGGCATAGTTATCCGTGTTGTGAATTACGATATATGCCGGTTTCTGACCTGCATAGCTGTTATTGTTACTAATAAGGCTTGTGTTGATATTCATGGTATTACTCTCCTTTTCTGTTTTTGATGTCTTGATAGATAATATGCCGTTCAGGATGTTGATGATTTTCTGTCCGTAGTTCTTTCCGGATGCCCAGCCCTGTCCTTTTGGGTTTTCCTGGATCCCAAGCCACTCCACATAAGGCGCGCAGCCTCTGTTGACGTATGTATAGCGTGGATCCACGCAACGGTTCTTCAGCCGATCTGTGGATGCGTAGGCCTGCAGGTGCTGGATCTGGGCCCGGATGCCCTCTGCCGGCGTTCTGAAGCTGTTGCCCTTCATACCGGTTTTAGTTACACCAAGACCGCAGAGGTTATTCTGATCGAGAGTTACTGCTGAACCTGCAAATGTGAAGTTTCCTGTCTCCAGGCAGCTCTGAGCGAAGGCAATATCTCCGCGAACTCCTTCTGCAGCTCCTTCTGTGATATATAACGGAATCATCTTTATAACCGAAACGGACACCTGCGGATTTACTTTTTTAATGTAGGCCCGCATCTGCTCGATGCTGGCCTGCGATTTTCCCATGATCTTTAACATATTGTTTTTCCTTTGAAGGTGATCACTCACCTTCTTCTGCCTCTACTTCCGGAATTCCTGCTACGCTGGTAAGTATACTTACCACTCCGGCCACAACTGCTGCCGATACTACCATCTTCCAATCCACTGCCGAAATCACACTACCGGCACCGATCACGCCTACTGCAGTCTGAGCCATTGTTTTCAGTGCCCTGATCCCGGCTCTTTTCAGCCATTTCACAGTATCTACACTTGGTTTGAATACGCAATTTTTAAACATGTCAGTTCTCCTTTCCTTCCAGATCTGAAATCCGGTGGTTCGCTACTTTAATCTGTTCCTCCTGGACTTCCATTTTCTTCTCAAGAAAAAACGTTCGCTCTACAACATTATTATGCTTGTCTACTCTTTTGGTCAGCTCCTCAAGTTTATATTCCATCAGTGCACGCGTCTTTTCGTTCTGGCTGTGATTGCTGATCAGGCATACCAGAAGAGTTACCGCCGCACTGATGCAGGATGAGATGATTGTTTCCACTCTGTCTTCCTTTCTCCGGTGTTGCGCCGGCGCAATTTTAAGTATAAAAATAAGAGCCTGTTACGGCTCGGCTCTGATCTTCATAAATAAATCTTTTCTATCCTTTCAATCAAACACTGTTATTCTTATCTTCGAAAACATCTTCCGCTCCTTCGAACTCCGGAAGGGTTTTGAGATATTCATATGCTTCCTTGATACTCAGATCGCTAAATTTCTCAGTTTCATAGGTGACAATTTTCTGATAGGGTTGCTGAATCTCTCCAGCAAGTTGTTTCTTCCTGATTTTTTCTGAAATCAGAGAAATCACAGAAATAGAGCAATGACTGTTTACAGTATTGGATACATACAGGATGCGATGATATTCAGTAGTTACACCATCGTCCTGGATCACTTTCTTTTTTAACGCCATTTTGATTCTCCTTTTTAAAAATCTATCTTTATACTGGCTGCGATAGCACAAGTATCATTATTTACAATTTTTGAAATTTCATTGTCAGTAAAACCTTCACTACTACCCATTGGTATTTTAGCTCTAACATTCAATCCGTTACGCCCTCCTATAACTGTAGCTGTATACGATGACGGTTTTATAGGCTTTGAAGCAGTCGAACCATATATATATTTTCCATTTTGCCGAATCGTGAGTCCTTTTATACTTGATATCGAAACTTTGGTGGACATAATTGGTCGGGAAAATGGAATAAAGAATATGACTTCCTGTTTATTTGATGTAACATATCCTGTTACATAAAACTCCATATTTATTACGTCGTCAGCGCGGTAATATGGTCTCAATGTACCGTTAAACATACCGCCGTCAGGACGGTTCAGTGTATATTCGCCGAATTTAATAATAAAATCCCCTGGCGTTATTATTCCTTTGCTAATAAATGCATAGCCATCATCAACTGCGAAAAAAGGATAATTACCATTAGGAACTGAATTACTTCCAACCACAAGCGGACAATCTGAATAAATAAATTGCGAATTACTGCTTACTTGGAATCCTATTCGTACTCGTTCGCCAAATTCAGCCTTATTTCCGATTTGAATTCCGTTTTTAGTCGGTTTCATCAATGTTTTCCCAAACTTCAAGCTGCTCTCAATCTCACCGGATTTGATATGGAATACATTTCCTGTGATCCAGGCAGTTGCATCGGAATCGGGGGTTATGGCGGTGTCACTGGTGCCTTTGAACTGGATGGAATCGTTGGTGATCTTCAATTTGTTTTTGGAATTGGAATGACCAAGTAAAATATTGCCGCTTTCGAGAGTGATATACTTCTGATAAGTTCCAACTTCGGCACCGTCGACCATTGTGGCTGTTTTCCATTTAAACGCCCAATCGTTGTATGTTTTCACAAATTCGGAACTTATATCCACGTCTTTTTTCAGACCAGAGGCTAACGTGTAAGCATCTTCTGCCGTAGTTCGATATGCCAGTGACTGCTCAACACCATTCGTTGGCTTTGCGTCTTGTTTTGTAAAATTTGGATTCCATCCGCTGTAAATACCAGATATGGTGTAATTTCCATTCCAGTATTGCCATGGAAGATATGTCCAGACTTCACACACATTCGATGCCGTTGCTCGTACACTAACCAGAAGATCTTTAGTGTTCTGTCGTGTAACGCTTGCGCCAAATGCCGCCGTCGTACTTGCTTTGTCCTGCCACCCATCTTTTATGATGATCTCGGCTTGAGAATTTTGGCTTTCTGTCCCGTTGAAACCGTTTCCGGTCTGAAGAGTAATAACGACAACTGAAGCATCGCCGGCGGACGTGAGTGTCCCAAGTCGAACCCATTGCGCTTTGTTGTTTGCCCCGCCAAAAGAATAGCTCTTTGTCGCAATCTTATTTAAAGCATTTACTGAAGAATTGGCATTATCTGCTGATTTCTGTGCCGTGTCGATTTTACCATCTACGTCTTCAGGCGCGGGCGTCCAGTCTGTTGGAACTGTTCCGAATTCACCTTTTACATTTCGAATCTTGAACTTAATCGGAGATTTTGCGTCTGTAGTAATGATACCCCAGTTCGATGAAGCGTCAAATATATCATATGAAACATCTGTTCTGGGCGTGTACGAGAACCATACTCTTTGCCATTTATTGGCTACCAACGAATGATCTGAAGATTTACGCAAGGACACATTATCATTGTCATTACCGGTCCCACTCGGCATTCCGTCGAAACCGTTATTTATATCAGAGTTCCAAATGCAGGCAACTTCAGGATTTACTTCCAGACTGATTATATATGTGTATCCTCGTGGAATGTAGATTTTCTTCACGCCAGTATCGAAATAAATTCCTCGACCCCATGAATTGGAACCAATCGGAGCCACACAAGTCCAGGTGTTTGATGTTTTATCATAAGAAAATGTTGATAATCCATTACAGTTTTTGATCATCCCTACGGGAATTAAGTTTCTTCCGCCAACTTTCAGATTGTCAATTTTATTATTCGCACTATCAGCAGTACTTTTGGCAACATTTGCCGTGGATGCTGCATTGGACGCGGTTGATTTTGCTGTGTTTGCTGTACTATTTGCTGTATTTGCTGTGGACACAGCATTACTTGCGTTGGCGTTGGCGTTATTGATTGCGTTTGCCAAGACGGGATTTGTCGTGGTTGTGTTTCCGTTGCTGAATGTGATGTGTGATCTCGTCCAGATATATTTTCCGGACTCCCAGTTGGGCTGAGCATCGGACCATGAACCACCGGCCTGAGCAGTATTTGATGTTGATTTATACCACTGATCTTTGATGGTGGTAACGCTTACGCCCTGAGGACCAATAGATCCAGTGTTTCCCTGTGGTCCCTGAGCACCTGTCTCTCCTTTAGGTCCAGTTGGTCCCTGAGGTCCAGTAGCTCCTTTGTCACCTTGCGGCCCCTGAGCGCCAGTTTCCCCTTTGGGTCCGGCGGCACCTTGTGGACCACGAGCACCCTGAGCTCCGGTATTACCGGTTATACATACTCCGTTTTCAGAAGGCGTGAATTCGGTACGATCATCTCCGTAGGTTACGAAATTTCGTCTCCAAATATACTTACCCTCTGTCCATGTGGGCTGGCTGTTACTCCACGAACCACCAACTAAGGATGTTGGGGATGTGGATGAATAAAACTGTTCGAGTGTTGATTTGATTGTGTTATCTATTGTGGCTGCTTCTTTTGAACCAATCCGGAAATTGCTGACATTAATATCTAACATATCCGTCACTGGATTAAATTCCAACGATGAATTTTTACCTTTAAGTTTGAATACGCCATCGGCATACATCTGAATTGGAGATTCTTTCTTACTTGTAAGAGCCCCGTCACCAAGCCCAAGACCGGTGGTGGAAATATAAACACCGCTTGTTGGATCATTAATAGCCAGCTTGCCACTATAGATGGCATTTTGACTCATATCAAACTGGGCAATTTTAGCCTGGAATGCAGACAGATCAACGACATCTATAGAGGCAGCCTGAACCTTCTGTCCGTTCACTTCTGCCTCAGATACGCCATTTGCGATATTAATTGCTTTGACAATGGAGTCCTGACCATCCGGACCGGTGATGATAAGGCGCTCGGTCTTAATCGTACCGGCTACAATAGAATCTGCATTGATAGACTTGATCTTCGCTGCTTCAATCGTCGCATCAGCAATCTTAGCGTTTGTTACAGCTCCTTCATGGATTGCTGCAGTGCCAATAGAGCCATCTTTGAGGACACCTTTTTCAATCCATGCATTATTTACATTTGCAAGGTCTATGTTTGCTTTTTTAGCATCAATTTCCCCAACATTCTCTTTAACTACATCCAGTTCCTTAATAGATGCATACGTGATTTTTGCAGTCTCCACATCTAGTTTGTTGATCATCGCTCTGTCAATCATTACCAACTGTGCGTAATACCGTTCCATTTCTTTTGTCTGCGGGCCTTTATAATCTGCATTGGTTTCTTCTTCTGACAGGCCGACAGCTTCAACTGAATATGTAAGACCGCCATCGTATTCCCAATCCAGTTTCATGATAGGAACCTTATATGTGTTTCCAAACAGATCTGTTACGGTCAGGATATCCCAAGGATCCAGTCGGGGATCTCCCAGCATTTTCAATGTACCTGGCATATAGGAGAAATTTTTGAAAGATGCCAGGATCTTGTTGAGTACTGCCTGTGTCATAAACGGATTTGACAGTGATATGCTTCTTGTTCCAGAACCTGCAGTTATCGAAATACTTGTTCCGTTCTTATTCTCTCCGGTGGCACACACCATTCTAGTCACATTGAAAGCATAATCGTTATGTTCAAAGTTTCCCCAGTACCGTCCTGCTCCTATTTTATATGCTGAATCCACATAGGTGTGTAGCTCGATCTGACCTATACGGTTGCAAACCGCAAACGCCCCATAAAGCTGGGCCACGTAGGAAAGCACTTCCCTGCAACTATATCCTTTCGGCACTTTCATAGATATCGCAGTTAATCCGGTTGTCACTATTGGCACACCTGTGATTTCTGCAATCTTCTTCAGTACTGCCACCGTATTTGTAGTTGTGCCATTCATGGAAAACGTCCGCTCTGTGTTCATCATACGGTCGTAAGCCGTGAACGTGATCTGATCATCCGTTTTTTGGGACTTTCCTGCTGTAAAATATCCCATGGGGATATATTCTGTTTTTCCGTTCACGTCCATACCAATCTGAAGGAGCATTTCTGTTCCTTCAACTACCAGTCCTTTGCCAGGAATTGTCACTTCTATGTACTGTGACATGGTAGAACCCAGAGAAAAATCGTCTTCTCCTTCAGAACCTCCGGTGAATTTGATACTTCGTACGGTTGTGATGGATGTTTCTCCATAGGTGAGTAAACATTTAAATGTTCTGGAATCCTGCTGTACCAAGGTTCCAAATGCAGTTGTTGACTGATACACAGGACCGCCTCCTTACTCTGTCAACATGAAATCAATGACATCCAGTTCAGCCATGGTCAGTGAATCATATTTCGGATCTTCGTCACATTTCTCGACTACTGAGATGGAAACAGTATGAATCTCCACCTCGGTCTCAATATTCAGAAGTTCACTCATATCCTTCCCAAATCTTTCTTTGTCTTCCATGATATAGCAGTCGTCTTCCGTCATGATCTCACCATTTTCATCTTTCTTGGCGTATCTGCGGATCAATTCTTCCCGTTCCGCAGTGTAAGCTGACGCAGCCTCCTGGACTGCTGCCACGTTCTTCTTGATCGCATACGCCAAACGGACTGGCAAGCTCTTTTTTTTCATAGATACGCAAGTATTTAAAAAGTCTACAATTTCTTTGTTTTGCATTTTCATTGTTCTGTTCTCCTTATTTTCCGATCAGTGTCGCCCCTACTCCTTTGTATGTTTTCACACCGTCCACATAACTGTATACCGGATAGGATGGTGTGTTTGAGTAGCATCTCTTTGTTATCCGGGAATTGCTTCCAGGATCCGTAAATGTCACATTAAAGAAAGCAGGGCTGATTGCTGCATCAATCTTGGCAGCATCCGCTCTGCTTAACATGGGCCATGTAATTTCCAACGTATATTTAATAGCAATAAGATCGCCTACCATATCACCATTCGCTACACGCCCTGTATTATTTGACCAGATTTTTTCCTTTTTTATTGTCAAACCCGAAAGGGCCGGAGTCGGCATCGTAACTCCGTCAATAATGATATCATCTGTCACTTTACCGCCTCCTTATCCAAATACCGGATTTCCGGTCTGTTTCTGATAGTTGTTTCCTTCCTGGCGGATCACCTTAAACAATTTCTTTGCATCGCCTTCCAGATAGATGTGGAGTTCCTGTCCACGATCATTTCTGCCCTGCATGCTTTCAAAAGCATTCACAACTGCTTCAAATACACCTGCCCGGATTCCGGCAATGATCTGATTATTGTTTGCCACCGCAGAACGGTTTCCCATTCTTCCGACAAGCTCCGGTCCGGACTCTCTTGCCACGAACATTTCTCCCATACCAGGGAATCCGCCATTTGCGTACCAGCTCAGATTGAAACGTGGCAATGAAAATTTGAAGTTACCGATTTTTATAGATCCACCTTCCCAATCCCAGTTGATATGTGGCATAGGGATATGGATGCTTGAAAATCCATTTGCAAAAGTCTGAATAACATTCTGGCCAACTGTGTATAAGCTTGGAATTGCGTTTGCCACCTTGCCTGGTATATTACTTAATATTCCAGACAGAGAGCTCCAGTTGTTATTCAGGCCGGTTCTCATTCCGCTTATGATATCCCTGCCTTTCGGCGTTACTTTGCTTTTGATATCTCCGATAGCGTTGAAAGATTGAGAACCGATTTTCTTTACTCTGCTCAGGAATGTTGATTCTCTTACAGCTTCCCAGCCATTTTTCAGACCGGTGATCGCAGCATTTCCTTTCCCACGTAGCCATGTTTTGGCATTTCCAAGTTTCTCTTTTGTCTGCCCTGGGAGTTTAGCAATCCAAGACAGTACAGCTGGCAATCCTGCTTTCATACCATTGAACAGGCCAGATATAACATATCCGCCCTGCGTACGCATGACTGTTGATGGTGAATGGATTCCGAAAGCTTTTTTGAATCCGTTTATGAATGGTTTAAAAATGTGTGCCTTGATCCAGGTTCCTATATCTTTAAATGACTGCACAACACCATTTTTAAAGCCTTCCCAGGTGAATTTTCCAGCTTCTGTGAAATGCTTTATAATATACTTTCTTGCATCTGCAACTGCATTTTTAAAGATACCGCCAATAAATGCAGCAAAACCCCCAAATGCAGCTCCAATCGTTTCAAAAACTCTGTCAGCAATTCCGCTCCAGTCAATGTTTACCATCAGATCTTTTGCTTTGTTATAGATGGTGTCCCCCATGGACCACCAATCCATGTGTTCGATCGCTGAGATTGCAAAATCAAAAAAGCCTTTTATCCCATCGGATAAGGTCTGTCCTATTTTTTCTGTATCAATGGTTTTGACCGTGTTGGTTACAAGATCAGCCAGTGCAGTGCCCAAGCCTCTCCAGTTAAAGTTATGAACTGTGGTATAAAGTGCTTCCAGTCGTGTGTTAAAGCACTCTCCAACTGTTTTTCCAACTACACTCCAATTGGTTGTCGCAATCGCTGTATTCAGTGTGCTTACCAGACCAAAGACGGTATCATGTACGGTTCCTTTGATCAGATTCCAGTCAAGGCCTTCAAGAGCACCATTGATCCCATCTCCGATAGCTTTCCCAAGACTGTTCCAGTGGAAATTCTTTGCAAAGGTATCTACAAATCCAAAGGCTGTGTTCATTCCCTTAGAGAATGTATTACCAACTAATTTCCAATCCGTAGCTTCAATAAAGCCATTCAGAAAAGTGGCAATGCTTTTTGCAATCTTGTTACAGGTATTCTGGATTTTACCCCACGGAATACGTTCCAGTGCTTCGTTGAGCTTATTGCCGACCATGGCGCCAAGTTCTGTAAAATCACCGGACTTCCAGGAATCTTTGATCAGTTTTGCGAGATCTTTGAAACGGCTCTTGATGGCCGTTGTCTGGAACATATCATTAACGCCACCAAGCGGTGATGTATCCGTTCCACTTCCTGTTCCTCCTGATCCGGAGCCGTCTGAATCATCGTTCAGCTTGTTGATCTGGTCGAATCCCAGAAGAGTGCGCTGATATTGTTTTGCCGCTTTTGATGCCGTATCCGCGTTCTTTGCATTATTCTTCAGACCCATTGAGGTACTGTTAAGACTTGCAGCATAATCCTGATTGACTTTCTTGGCCGTGACCATGGTGGTTTTGCCTGTGAGGGCTCCCATCAGCTGGCCTATGGAATTTACCACGTTGATAACCGTCTGAATGAAACTGTTCAGAATTGGTGCTACAACATTCAGGATTGGTGCAAAGGCTGTGGCCAGTGAATTTTTGAGCTGTGTCAGAGAAGACATCAGCAGAGAAAGACTTCTGTTTGTTTCTCCACTGTACTGTGCAAGGTTCTGAAATCCCTGCTTTGCGCCATCTACAGCTCCACGGATCACAAAACTTGCAAACATAAATTTTGCAGTCATTCCGATCGTCTTCAGTATACCTGTCAAGCCTCGTCCGGATGTTCCCAGACCATTGAACGAAGATTTTGTCCTGTTAAGAAACGGGATTCCAGATGTGAACTTCTGGATCAGTGCAGCATAAGCACCGGAGCATTTTCGGATCACACCGGTGAAGGAAGATGCAACGTTTCCAACACCTCCCAGAAGCTTTGTAAAGCCTCCCCACCCCTTTGAAACAGTTGTTCCTATTCCTTTGAAAATTCCTGTTCCAAAGTTCAATGCCTGTTTCGGAAGAGATACCGGCCGCTTTACGTCTGTATTTGAGGATTCCATCTGTCTGGCCTTTGTTTTATACTCCTCTACAGCTATTTTCGCTTGATCAATGTCATATGTAAGGCTTTTCCATTCCTGACTTTCTTTTGATACGCCCAAAGCTTGGAGCTTATTCTTTTTTTCGCGATAAGCATCAAGTTCCTTATTTACTTTCAAAATGTCTTTTTGTATTTTTTGATATTCTTCTGTTGGCACCTGCTGAGTTGATTTTCCTGATTTTTCTAACGATTTCATTTTTTCTTCATACTCAAACAGCTTCCCGCGAGCTTGTTCAATATCGTATATAAGGCTTCTCCATTGCTTGCTTTCTTTCTTAACGCCCATCGCCTCAAGCTTTTCACCTTTTTTTTCATATTTTTCTATTTCTTCGTTTAAACTTTTAACAGAATTTCTGATTTCACGATATTCGTCTGTAGGGGTTTGTTTAAAAGCAGTTCCTGACGTTTCCATTTTGGCTGCAGCATCTTTGTATTCACTGAGTTTTTTTTCAGCTCGAGTAATATCAACTACAAGGCTTTTCCATTGCTGGTTCTCTTTAGATTTACCCGTGTTTTCAAATTTGTGCTGTTTTTCTTGTAGTTTTTCCAATGATTGCTGTGCTTTTGATAAATTTTTCTGCAATTCTGCATACTCTTCCGTTGGAACTTTGATGCCTGCCTTGATCTGGAAATTTTTCACAGGATTCCTGCTGAGCATTTCCCTGATCTTATTCAGAGTATTCCTTACCGGCTGTAGTGCCTTGCTTTCCATCCCCTTGAACGGATTCTTTATTTTCTCAGTTTCCTTCTGGATTTCTTCAACGCTTTTCTTTACTTCCCGCCGGCTGTTTTCCATCCCTTTTTTCAATGGTTCTGTTGTAGCTTCAATTATCACCTGCATCTTATGAAGTGTGTCTCCCATGGTCTCACCTCCTCTCTTTTTCTCAACAAATTAATGATTATGTCTATAGTTCCATTCTGCGTTGTACGCCCTTCTTTTTTCCATGTACTCTTCCCACTGGCGGGCTTCCTCTGCTTCTTCGTATGCCTTCTGTTCTTTTTCAAACAATTCCGGATAATAATCCCAGGGATGAGCTATCTTGCCATCTTTGGCAAATAACGCTGAGATATCTACTGCTATGGCCTGGGCCTGTATGAAATTATCCATGATCCGCTGTTTTTCTTCTCTGAGCAACCGCCTTCTTATATTTGCCAAAGTATCAAATATCTCATTTACAGAAAGGTTCCAGAATGTTTCCGCCGGGATCCCCATCTCAAGAGCTACCGGATACAGCTCTGAGAGCTGTTCTGACATCAGGCGTTCTCGATTTCCTCCAGAAGGGATGCCGCTGTTTTCTCCGGCAAAAAACCCGATACCACCATGAGCGGGACCAAAATCTTCTGATAGAGTTCCAGCTGACTGTTCCCTTCATCGATCCATGCGTCATACAGCTTCTGCACATCCTGATAATCAATCCCATGCTCCCACGGTGACATTGCTTCCTGGATGATCGTCAGCATCACGGAAAGCGGCGGAATATCATCGATCATATTCATGAGATTCTGTCTGTACTTATTTTCCAGGCGTCCGATTCCGGAAGCTTTCAGTTTCATCTTGAAGCTCCTGCCGCCTACATTCCAATAAGCAAAGGGCTGTCTCTTTTTCTTCTGTTCCTCCAGATTGACTACTTTTTCCTCTGGAGCCTGTGTCTCATTCTGGGCAGAAGCTCCGCCCAGATCCTGAATGCCTTCAAAATTCATCATCTTTTATTCCTCCTTACGCCGGATCTGTCTGTTTGATCTCAGACTGTACGGCCATGGTCGCCTCAAACTCGATCACACCATTTACTCCACCGCCTGTACGTTTTACGGAAAACTGTGCAGTAAACTCGGTAACTGTTCCATCTTTTGTTTTTTCCTGGAAATCCCAGATCTCTTTTTTGTCTGCTGCATCTCTCATAATCCTGTACGGGCTTCCGGCTTTGCTGTTGTCGTACTTCCATTTGTACTTCATATCCGGAAGGTCTCCAATGCCTTCCTCGTACATCTTGTGCGGATCTGTAAGGCAGGTGTTTTCCTCCTTATTCAGTTCCACTCCGACTTCCGGGATCTCTTTCAGTCCTGGAAGATCTGTGTAAGCTGCAGAGTTTTCTCCAGCTGTGTGTTTTCTGTAACCTAATGTTGCTCCATTTGCTAACATCTCTATTCCTCCTTATCTCCAGTACACGCTGTCAGAATCCATATCAATGATCCCTTCGTAGCGCATCTGTTTATGCTTCATCCCTGACGGATCCGGCACATCTGCACATGCGATCCGTTTCAGGCCTGTCACTTTCATCGCTTCATCTACCTGCAGAGCTGCTTCTGAAGTGCTGTGATTATTCCAGATATCGATCCGGTATCTTACAAGGGCTTTATCCTCTCTCATTCCTTCAGCATCGGAGCTGGCTTCGTATACATCGTTCTGCTCTTCGGTATACTGGATCGTTGAGCCCTCCGCCCAGGAACGTGGATAAGCATCTGAAACATTTTCGGACACCGTGCACAGTGCCGCGTACACCTGATCTTTTACATTCTTCATATATCCTCCAAATCTGACGCAAGGCTTCCGCCCAGCATCTTTAAGATCTGTTCTTCGTTATCCTTCATAGCCGGATACAGGAACGGATAGGCCGGATTTCCGCTGCATCTATAGAATCTTCCATCCGGCGTGTCTATATATGGCCAACGGTACTTTTCAGCCACTCTTCTGTCTATCTGGCTTTCATGGATCCACCATGGCTGTTGAGTATAGACCGGAGTTACTTCCGGAGAGATGCCGGCATGTTTCTCCTGGCCTTTCGGTCCGGTTCCGAACTCTATGTACGGAGCATAAGCTTTGTCTGTCCAGCAGATCCCTGTGACAGAGTTTTCTTCCTCTGTGGTTTCCGCAAAAATGCTCTGCCGGAGTTCTCCGGTATCTGCATGGCAATTCTCAACTGCTGCTGACCGTACAAACTGGATCGCTTCTCCAACTGCCTGCCGGGTGTCCAACTCGGACACCTCCTGCAAAGCTTTCTCCACTTCATCAAATCCATTTACACTCATATCTTTTCCACCTCCATGGTAAGGAAACGATATGATTTGATGGATACGATCCGATAGTCTGGAAGCTGATCTGCTGCCACATATAGACAAATCCCGTCCCGTTCCTCTATATCCGTTCCATCTTCCAGGATATAATGCAGCCGGCCTTTTTCATCCGTCTGGATCTTATAGCTTCCCTGTATCCGGATATTCCGGATATAATTCAGTCTCTGGCCGTACTGCTCAGCCTGTACTTTTCCGGATGCCGGCCAGCTTTCTCCGGTAACAGAAGAGGCAGCACCATATTCCTCGCTGGTACTGCCTTCCTTATCTTTCTTTACCGTCATTTTCTTATGGAAAAATTCCTCAAGTCTGCTTCTTCTCAGTCTCATAAGTCTTTCCTCCTACTCTGGCCAGGCGATACCGGTTCAGCGTGTCGTAGATCTGTTTCGTCGCATCCTCAAAGGTATAACTCTCTCCGCCCTCACTTCTGGACTTTTCCCCCTCTGTTCCCATCCGGTTCAAAGCGATCACGGCAAGATCCCTGACTGCTTTTTCAAGTCCAGTTTTTAATCGTGTCCGGTTTGTGTAAGACAGTACGAAAGCTTCTGCATCATCAAGAAGAATCTCTATGAGATCCTCATCTTTTTCTCCTGTCAAGGTCTGAACTCTTTCTATGTCTTTACTTTTCGCCACAGGATCATCCTTTCAAAATAGCAAGCAGATCTGCCTTGGCAAGGGAAGATACACCAGTCAGGCCTTTCTCCTTTGCAAGAGCTTTCAGCTCCTCGACTGTCATATCTTCAATATTCTTGCCGGCTTTCTCTTCTGGTACTGTATCTGGCTTTTTTTCTCCCATTGGCATAAATCCATCGCTGATCAGCTTTTCTGCTGTTGTCCCATCAGCTTCTCTTTCCACATTTTTACGGATTAGTCTCATGCTTTTGCCTCCTGCATGCTCAGGTAGATGGAATCCAGTTTGTTGTCCAGAATCCACATATCATGGAAACGGCGGTAATCCATCTGCCATGCGTTCAGTCTCTGGTTTGTTGTCGGGTCGAAGATACGCATGATATCCTGTTTTGTGACAGCGATCGGCGTGGTTACAGGACAGATGAAGAAGTTCAGGTTCTTTACAGATGTTCCTTTTTCATATCCGCCTTTTTCCTGACCACTATCTTTACCGTTATTGATCTTGATAGCTGTGTACATACGGTTGGAAGGCGTGGAAACCAGCGGTACACCATCTACAGAAGGAACCTGTGTCTGAATTCCGCCTTTAGAGAAGGTCACTGCAGTGATCTTGCCTGCAAGTTCCAGCTCCAGTTCCATAATAAAGTCCGGTGTTGCCTGGCAGATAAGAGCTCCGTTATAGTTTTCTCTTACCGCCTTGATTCCTTCTTTCAGCTTACGCAGGGCAGATGTTCCTGTTGCTCCTGGCACGTAAGATTCTCCGATCATTCCTGCCTTATCTGCAGTAAGTGTTTCTGTGGCCAGCTTGCTGATACGGTACGCATCGATCTCCGGAACTACCTGTGTCCTCTGGAACTCTCCCATAACTGCGCCGGCAGTCGGGATAAAGTTTGCCTCGTTGATATCCATTGGATCCAGCTGGAAGAGACGGCCACGGTCCTGTGTCATTTTTCTGGTCTCGTACTCCAGGGTAACGGAGCCGCGCTGGTATCCAGCCTCACGGTCATAGTCGCCCATTCCCTGAACGTTCATTTTCGGGATCTTTACTTCAGATCCACCGTTATAGATCACCTGACCGGCATTGGCATCCATCCAGCCAGTGGTTGCTTCCTGAATTGCAATCTTATCAAGCTGTGTCATAAATAAGGTTGCTGTTGCTAAAGTATTGATTGCCATTGTTTATTCACTCTCCTTTAAAAAATACCCATCATCGCATTGTATACCTGCTTTTCAAGGGCTTCCTGTGTGTTTGTTCCTGGTGCTTTTTTCGGAGGCTTGCCGCCCTTCAGCTTCTCATCGACTGCTTTCTCAACTGCAGTCTGGAACGCTTTTTTGACGGTTTCCATGGATTTCTTGCAGGCATCTGCATCTGTATAATTCAGTACTTCTGCAAGCTCCACCGGAAGTCCTTCGTCTGACAGGTTGTTCTTTGCTTCTGCCATGAGCTCACTTCTGGTTACTGCTGCCTCCCTGTCGGAAAGTTCCTTTTCTTTTTTCTTCTGCATGTACTGTGCTTTTTCTTCCTTGGTCATCTTGGCCAGCTTCTCAGCCTCGGAAAGCTTATCATCCGTCAGTGCCTGCCACTTCTCCTGTGCGTTTGTCACTGCCGTATTGACTGCCTTCTGGACACGTCTGTCAAACTCCGCCTGATTACCGCCTGTTTTCAGGAAGTCATCAAAAGATGGAGGATTATCTCCACCCTCACCGCCTGTACCTTCGCCAGATCCGCCGCCATTGCCCTCACCGGCCCCAGCACCGTCTCCGCCTTCTGCGAATAACTGCAGGTTCATCGGAACTTTACACATTGCTTTGAATACTCTGTTTCTCATGTCTTTTCCTTTCTGCCCAGCCTATTCGTTCTCACGCCCGGGCCATTCAGTTTGTGGAATCCGCTTCTTTAACGCCTGGCGGAAAAAGGCATAAAAAATAAGACGCTTCACCCTGCGTCTCACCGGGAGATAATTGGATCACCTATTCCTTCCCTTTGGCTGCTGCCTTTGCTTCTCTCACTGCCTCAGCAACACCCTCGCTGATCAGATGTGCCCCTCTGTTTTCTGTTACTTCCAGAACAGTTCCCTTCTCAACTACTTCTTTTAAGCAGATGTCGCTGTATCTTTTGATGCATTTCACTTTCATTCTCTTCACCTCCCCTCCGTTGCGCCGGCGCAATTACAGTTTAAAGCACATGTTCTGAAACTTCTTATAAGCATCAAGGTATAACTCGTGCTTATCTCCGTTATATGTCAGCTCATAATACATTCCATCCGGCACAGTCGTGCTCAGAAGTGCTTTACTGTTCTGTAATGTCTTACAACTCCATACCACGTACACATCCTGTACTGTAATCTGTTTTCCATCGGTCTTATCCATGTGTGAATTTGTATATTCAGCTACTTTTGCCTTACAAAGCCTTAAAAATTCTTCGTTTTCCATCCCTTACCTCCTACGCATGTTCAATTCTCGAAATTCCATACTCAACCGCACACTCATGTTCGATCTTACATCCTCTTGCTTTCTGCCAGTCTTTTGCAAAATAGGCAATATCAGCACCAGACAAAAGCTCCAACGATTTTCCAAGGAACCACAGAGGTTTTGCTCCTACCGGTGCTGACTGGAAGAAAGAATCAATAACCTCTACAGGTTCTCTCAACAACTCTTCTGCTGCTTTGATTGCCACCTTTCGCTCTGCAAGAATCTCCTCGTCTGCTTTGCCATTCATTGGCTGACTGATAAATAATTTCTTCATGTTCTTCGCCCTCTCTTTCTTAAAAATGGGTATAAAAAGACCACCTGCCATTTCTGACTGGTGGTATCAGTTGGTCTGATAATAAATATCATCCCTTATTGATTCAAGCATATATGTTTTTGCTGATGGCTCATGATGTGGATTCATCCAATATACCGACTCATCTTCCATGTACTCCATAAAATCAATTTTGGTATCCACATCTACTTCAAATACTCCATTGTTTTCATGACTCAGTACTCTCTGAACAAGTTCATTGTCAGGATACATTTCTTTAAGAAATTCAATTTGTTCATTCGTCAGTTCAAATCTTCGCATTTCCATTTCTTATTCTCCTCACATAATCTGAATCTGTTGGATTACATTGAATCAGAGCTCCCGTATCTGGATCTACTGAAACTGTTCCGTTTCTGCCCATATATTTCTGACTTTTTTCTCCACCAGGATCCGTTCTCACAGGAAATACCTTCGCCGGTTTCTCCAGCGCATCCTTTATTCCTTCCACCGATACTCCCGATCGTGGTCGTCCAGTTTTAGGATCTTTCATGGTTCCGATCACTCTCTCCATGAAATGTTTACTCTGTCTGGTTACTGCCGTTCCCTCAGAAGTTTTGGCTCCAACAACTTTTTCATTGATTTCATCATAGATCTTCTGATAATTCTTAAAACCAGATAGTGGAGATATCATTCCATTCTTCACCGAACGAGCATAAGTCCTGAGCAATTCCCACTTCTCAGGTTCATTATACTTCATTTCCTGGAAGTCTGCAAAATGTTTCGGCATGTCTTTTCCAAGGAGTTCCCGGTACTGATCATACTGTTTCCTGTCTGATGCAACGTTCTTGACTGCCTTTTCCTGGGCTTCTGCTTTTGGATTTCCTTTGACGTATTTCTCATACCACTGTTTATAGGTCATATCCGCAGGAACCATCTCTGTACGCCCTGTTTCCGGGTTGTAGGCGCTTCTTTTCATGTTTCTGAGGATTTTATCATCTATGACAGAAATCGTTGTGGAGCGGCAATATGGATGCATGGGCGGATAATTCACTCCGGCTTTCCGGTCTTTCACCGTAAAAACCTTTCCATCCAGTTCCCGACAGATCTCGCTGGTACGAAGATCCAGCACTGCCACATAGCGATAATTCTTGATCCCGCAGTCAATATAACTCTGTGCAGTCAATTCTCCTGCCATGTAACAGGATTCTGTTCTTACCAATCGCCTGGCCTGCTTTGCTCCCCCTCCGCACTGGGCCTGGATGGATTCCGCTGTTTCCCGGTCTGTCCGGCCGGTAAGGAGGCTGATCAGCAATTCATCCTTCAAGGAATCTGCAAGCTGCTGTGTGTTCTGCCAGATACGGTCTGAAAAATGTTTTCCGGACCATTTCATCTGCAGAGCCTGGTCGATCTGCTTCCTGCTCACATGAGAGAAGCTGAATGCCAGACCAGTTTCTTTCTGCATGTTGTAAATGGAATGATAATAGGCTTTTTCTCCAAGCTGTTCCAGAAGTTTGGTATCGAACTGCTTCTCCTGCTGGTATACCTGCTGCATCACTGCATCTACCTGTGTCATAAGATCCTGCAGGCGTTCCATTCTTGCACGGTACGCCGGAGCTTCCAGCTGTTTCAGAATCTCACTGTCCTTTTTCCGGTTCTGGAGTTCCTGTTTCAGCTGATCAATGGGGTTTTTATCCTGAATGGAATTTATGATCTGCCAGGCTTCTGTTTCTGACAGACCATATTTTGTCATGAACTTCTCAAAGATATCTCTTGCGGCATATTCCAGCTGGAGAGAGGCTTTCCGGTATACTCTGGCAATGAGATCTGCTGTCTCTTCTGCATCCTCCATAAACTGATACATATCCCAGGCAGATCTCTGCTCCCAGTATTTCCTACTCATCCACCTTTTCCTTATCATCCAGATCCTGTTCTGGTGGGGTATTGTCCTGTAGGCCAAATACTTCCTGCTGCCGCTTTAATTCTTCTTCTGCTTCTTCTTTCACAGCCGCAAGCTCTTCATCTACATTTTCCACGAACGGAATCTGTGCCAGAAGTGTTCTTCTGCTTACAACGCCTTTCAGATTGGATACCATCTGTGAGATCTCAAGAAGATTTTTAGGAAGAGCTCTGGTGAATATCATTGTAATTCCCATCATGTCAATATTGACGCCTTTCATTGCAAGGAATTTACAGAAAATCCTCATTCTTTTTCTCAGGCCCTTACGATAATATCTGGTCTTAATTTTGGTAATATTCTCCATACCCAGAAGCTTGAATTCCATAGCCACACCGCTGACATTTCCACTAAAATTTTCGTCTGTCATGCAAGGAATGTGCGAAAATTTATGGATATCCTGCTCAATGGCTTTCTTGAGGATCTCCACTCCATTCTCATCAAATGTCCTTGTTAGATACTCTGCCTTCGCCGTATCGGGCATCTCTAGAATTTTATATTCTTTTAAACGTGCTTTTGCTTTTCGAATACTTTCGTCTTCACCCTCAGTATCTGATTCGTCCTCATCCGTCAGCAATGTTCCGTAAATAGCCAAAATTGCATCAACGAACTGCTCTTTATCGGTTATACGATCACTCATCAGCGCGTTGTACGCATCAATCAGAGGTATCTGTAGTTCAAAATCTCCGATTGCCAGTTTATTGTTTAAATACTCAATGATCGGAATTTCGCTAAGATAATGGGGCACTGCCTGTTCTGTGGTCGGCTGGTATGTGTTGCTATTTTCAATATCCAACTCATATTTATAATTTGGGGTTACTACCGTAGCTCTGTAATGATCCGGTCGCATTCCAGAATCATCTTTTCGGATGTAATAATAAACAGCAAAGAGTTCATTTTCCTCTATGCTGTCGTCCTTTACCACAAAAGTATTTTCGGCAGATATATTCTTAGTTACTAAATAATTTTCATTTTCTTTTACATAGATATATTCGTAGGCTATGCCATAAATAGACAGCTCCAGGCCATTGTCTCCGTCCGTCTCATCAGCTTCTGCAGTCTGCAGAGCATCTGTAAGTGGTGTGATAACTGCTTCAGATTTATAAGTTACAGGGTTACCAATGAAGTAACTACTGGCTGTATCTGAGATATCTTTTGCATGATTGCACACCAGCTTGTTTTTCCTTTTTTCTTTTAGGATCTCATGATCTCCACCGTAATAACGCATATTCTTTTGCAGTCGTCCAACCATGCTGATGTGTTTGCTGATCAGCTGGCGGATCACCTGCTTATCCGGATTTAACTCATCGAAATTTTCTCTCGGTATTGTAAATGTGTATATTTTTCTCACCTCCTTATCTCTCGAAAACGTGCTGCTTTTCTGCCGATTATGGTGCTGCATAGGTACCTCACAGCGTCACAACAATGATCGAATTGTTTCACCGGTTTGTCTTCTCCTCTCTCCAGGGCTTTCTCATCCCAGATGTAAGAAGCAAATTCTTTTATGGTTTCTTTACAGGAAGAAGCAAAGACGATCTTCTCCAGGTTCAGAAGCATTCCAACCAGCCGGATTCCATCCAGAACGTCATTGTTGGCTTTCAGGACCTTATATCCTCGTTTCCGGAGTTCTGCAATAAAAGAAGCGGCCGATGGATCCACGATGATTGCTTTGATCTTGGTTCCATCCAGCCACTCTTTCAGGTCGTCTGCATATTCTGAATCTGTTTTCTGTTTACCTTTGTCTCTTCCAGAATAGTAATACTCCCGGATGCAGTACCATTTCCCGTTGGTTCCTTTATTCCACAGCAGGAATACCGTTGCGTTCTGTGTACCATAATCGCAGGAAACATACCTGTTCCCGTTGATCAGCAGCTGATAGAAATCTCTGATATCCTGGACATGTTTGTTCTCGTCGAACATGTCGTAGATGATTCCCTCTGCAGCCGCCCAAAGCCCCATGATATAACGTTTAAAGAATACTCCAACGTACATGCTCCTGTATCTGGCTTTGATCTCTTCATCCAGGGACAGGTTATCGTCCATAGTGAAGTGGAGATACAGAATATCTTTCAGACCGGGATCTTTCCCCTCCGCGGCCGCCTGCTGCATCCTCCGGGCAGTTTCTTCTTTTCCCAGATATCCGGTAGATTTATCTATCCAGTTCTGTTTAAACCAGTGATACGGGCCATCCGGGTTGCAGTTAAACCAGAACTTTGAACCTTTTACAGAGCATCGGCCTGTTGCCTGGTTCACAAAAGATTCCGGCATCAGGGCAACTTCATCAAAGAACACGCCGGCTAAAGTGATTCCCTGGATAAGATCCTGAGATCTTTCATCCTTGCCGCCGAATATGTAGAAGTAATTTTCTTTTCCGTCTTTTCGGATGGTCAGAAGGTTGTCTGCCCTGTGATCCGTGATGGAATATCCTCTTGACCGGAGCATCAGTTTCAACCAGAACAGAACATTTCTCCGGAAGGATCCTATGGTCTTTCCGCACATGGCAAAGTTCTGGCCAGTGAAGGTACTCATGGCCCACATAACGAAGGATAAGGACATGCTGATTGTCTTTCCTGATCGGATTGCTCCATCGGCAATAACTCCATCCATATCGTGAACCGGGGATTCTTTGCACCACCAGGTCAGGACCTGTTTCTGTTTTCTTGAGAACGGAGAAAAATGAAACGTCTGACCTGTCTGCCTGTTGGCTCTGTTGGATTTCATTTTCTGCAGCTTATCTTTCAGGGTTTTAAGTTTTTCATACATCCTCATCACCCCAGACATTCTGTGCTGTTGCATTCATAGCTTCCAGGAAGCTATCATCTGTGGTATCTTCTGCCTGGTTATCCTGCTTCAGCATCTCGAATTCAAGCTGCATGGTTGCAAGTTCCAGTTTTGCATCATCATAACCAAACTTATGCAGCATCTCGATTGCTTTCTGCTGCCGTGCCTGCACTCTGGTCAGAGCATCCTCTATAGCCTGAATCTGGCCAAGGATGCCTTCATACTTTCGAAGTTCTGTTAGTTTTCCTTTTTCGATACCGGAAGTATATTCTGTTACAGACATTCCGCATGGTACCGAATCTTCTTCTGATCCTGTCTGAGTTTCCAGTTCACGGAGAGACTGGATTCTTTTCAGCATCCGGCGTTCCCTGACTGCAAGAAGCTGGATTTCTCTGAGAAGCAGCTGTTCTTTGTCCGGCCTGATCATCTCTGCCAATGTTCTTTCTTCTGGTTCCAGGGTATCAAAAAAGAGAGTTTCAAACTCTCCTGTCCTGACTGCATTCTTATTTCCCGGCGGGCCGGTTCCTCCATGCCCCTCCGCATTTTTATTTCCGGGCTGTCCGCCCTTCTTTTTCGCAACGTTGCGTTTATTCTTTTGCAACGTTGCATTATCCCATTTATATCTATTTTTCCAGCTTCGGATTGTCCCTACCGGGATTCCAAGCTTTTGAGAAACTTCAATTAATTTCCTTCCAGAAGCATATAGTTTTCTGGCCTCTTCAACTCTCTGATCTGGTGCTCTTGGCAAGCCTCACCACCTCTCATTCGTTTCGTTTTTTGAGTATAGAAAAAGCAGCCCCGTGAGCTGCTTTTCAAATATAATTATTTTATTTCTGAAAAAACATGTATCAAAATTTGAGAATTTAGCATATAACTACCTAAATAATTTAATTCCAAATCATCTGGGATTTTTTCTCCTGTCATATACGAATGTATTGCAATATTTTTATTACAACACTCCTTTGCCAAAAACCATACGCATGGTTTATCTTCTGAAATTCCTAATCTTACAATATCTGTTTCATTGCTTATTGGAATATTAATTTCCTGTAAAGATTTTATTTCTAAATATTGCTTATATACATTCATATGTGACCTCTTTTACAAACTATCTACAATTTTAAATGAAATTGCTTTGTAACCATTTTCATTATATGCTCGCATAACTCCTATAAACCTCATTTTTGTTTTTGACGTAACTTTAATTTTAACTGGAAATCCCGGTGCCGTTGCTCTTTGTACTGTCACTGCCAAAACATTATATGATATGCTGCCTACATGCACAGCTGCCTTATTAAATCCACTCAATGTCATTGGGTCAGTTTCGCACTTCCATGTAATATCATCTTCTTCATTTGCAAGTATAATTCCGTATCTGGATATAGGTTCCATGTATGTTTCTGCGTAAAATAATATTTCTGCTTCTTTTTCATTTATTTTAACTTTGACTTTAATATTTTCATATGTTTCTGCGCTACTACGGTATGTATTCACTCCATTAATTACATCTATCATTTGACGTAATACAACATCAAATCCATTTTGATACACATCCAGATAAAGAGTTTGTGTTAACAGAGTAGGCATTTTGCTTTTATCAAGTCTTATTGGAATAAATTTAACCTTCCCATTTGTTGCTTTCATTATAGCATTTTGCCATTCTAATTTTACCATACCGCTTTGTAAACTATTTTCAGAAACAAAGAAAAAGAAATACTTTGCTTCAGTTAAACCGCTTTCCATTTTATCAATTATTCCATCACCTGGTTGTATTGACCAACTATCATAAAATACCTTTTCTCTGCCAAAAACTTCTGCCAGTTTATTAGCAAACGGCTCCACTATTCTTTTGTCCTTTGAATTATGGCTTAAAAAAATCATGTTTTCTTCCTCCCACATACATTTTCTTTTATCATAACCCTAATCATGTCATTAAACAACCTGCTTATATCGACATTTCTCGACAAATGTAAAACGCCCTGTATTTCTACAGAGCGTTTCTCAAAAAATGTATGATGTTAGGAGTTTCTCTACAATAGAGAAATTGGAAAGGATGGGTTCGAACCATCAACATACTGGATATGCCCCAGTTGCTCTACCTCCCACTGAGCTACGTTCCACTACTGCTGCCCGTGGGTTGGCAGCTAAATTCTTGAAAGGAGGATTCCATCTGCTTTTTCTGAAATCCATTGTAATGATATCACATATAAAGTGTGTCATTCTATGTCATCTTGAAATTGCAAAGAGCTGATGAATGAATTCTGTGTATATGTTTCCAGCTATAGCTCATTCGTGCAGCTACTTCCTCCCATTTCAGGCCCGTTATATACCGTAGTCTCAGCACTTCCTGTTCATCCTCATTTTCCATCTGCCTGATCTGTTTCTCGATTTTCTGATAACATCTGGCTTTTTCCAGGCGTTCTACCTTCAGGAGCTCGATCTGCTCATCCAGAATAGCTATGTAGTCTGACAGATCGGACTGGTTGCTGCCTTTTGGCATCCCGTCATTGGCCACGGAAGGGAACATCTTGTCTGCCCTCAGTCTCTGGATCTCGTCAAGGATATCTTTTTCTCTCTTCACTGCTCTTCGATAGGATTTCAGATATTCTTTTTTCTCTTCGTTTTCTTTCTGGATTTCTGTTTCCACTGGTATCCTCCCCTTTTGATGCTTTTAGCCGGGAGCATACACGTTCCCGGCTTTCTCTGCATTTCTTTTATTTATCCGCGATCACGGCATCGGCTCCCTGGACTGTAACCCAGCCATTTTTGTAGTGAGCTTCTGCCTCCTTCATCTTGATCAGCTCGTCTGTGATGGATGCACTGAGTTCGTTATTAGCCTCTGCCTGTGCTTTTGCCTTAATCTTTGTGTTCTCAGCTTCAGCTGCTGCCTTGACCTTAGCTTTCTTTGCATCTGCCTCTGCCTTGGTCAGTTCGATCTGAGCGTCCGCTTCTGCCTGGAGCTTCTCTGTTTCCTTCTGGACTTTTACTTTTTCCTGCTCTGCCTGCGCCTGCTGTTTTTCCTGCAGGGCAGTAACACGATTATCAATGGCCTGTTTCAGCTTTTTATCCGGATGCACGTCCACGATGGAAGCATCCAGAACTTCAATGCCATACTTTTTGTGAAAATCCTTGTTAAGATATTCCGTGATGGCATTGTTCAGTTCGGATCTGTTTCCGGAATAGATATCCATCATGGAATAATTCGTTGTAATCTCCGAGATTTTTGATTTCAGAACAGTTTTTACACGATTTTCAATGATATCTTCTCCATCCATTCCTTTGAAACGTTTGTATGTATCAATCACCGTGTCCGGATCATATCGGTAGCTCATCTGGAAAGATACTGCAATGCTGGCATCGTCTGATGTGGCTACTTTAAAAGAATCATCCTCTTTACTGCCGTCCCTTTTGTCCTTTGTAAGAACAAGGATCTCATTGCTGGTGCTAAATTCCTTTACTTTGTTCATTGGTGCAATAAAGTGCATTCCCGGAATCAGCACTTTATCCTGTACTCCGTCTTTATAGTTATAAACAATGCCGACTTTGCCTGTGCCGATAAGATCCATTCTTGATACTGTGTATCCTCCGCCAAGAACTGCTACTGCTGCCACGATTCCGATAATAATCTTACTTTTCATTTTTGTTCTCCTTTTCTTTGATAACTTCTTTTACTTTGTTGTATGTTGCATCTTCAATCTCAAACTTCTTCTGCTGCCGCCTGATTGACAGGATCACTCTGCTTCCTATCCAGATCAGTGCCAGGGCTGCGGCTCCGAACACCATGCCGGAACCAAGAAATATTACCCACATCGTTCTCACCTCCTCTGTGGCCATTCACGACCCGTTTTTTTATCCCTCAGCCCTGTAATCTCCAACCCCAGCAGACCTGCCGTATTATTCAGGACACAAAAGGCATTGTAGATATGTGTCGGCATCCTACCAGCTGACCGGACTGCCTTGCCAGCTGTCGGATCTGGATAGCCTTCGTTGTTCTTATAACTCATTTCACACCTTCTTTCATTTCCGTAAGTCTTTCCTCTGCATCTTCCCGTCTGGCAAATACAATCTGCTTGACCTTGCCGGCTTTTATGTAATGCAGTGTGTTTCCTGTCAAAAACGGATAGTGTATCTCCTGCCAGTCTTCCGGAAGAAGATTTGATGTACCTGGACAGTGTTGATACAAGATGCAGTTGCTGCAGGTTCCATCTTCACTGGCCGGCTGGCTTTTACATCCCTGAATCAGTGTGTTATATGCTGACAGCATCAGCTCTGGTGTGATATCCATCTTCTTCTCATGTCGTTTCATTCTGACCTTCTTTTCTGCTGCCCAGTGATGCTCGCAGGAATCTTCGTCTTCTACAAGAATCCCTTTGCGGTCGCAAAGACCATCATCGTTGTTGATACAGGTTTTACATGTGTTTCCCATCATTTTCTCCTTTCTGCTATGATCCGGTTGAAATTCTCTACGTTTCTGGTGTCTATCAAGTATTTCGCTCCGTCTGGGATTTTCTCTGTGCAAATGCGTTTGTATGTTACTGCTCCGATACCGGTGTAATATTTGAATGCCCACGTCTGGAAGTTGCGTGGGAGCTTTACAAGCCGGTATCCACATTTTCTGTTAAACAGTTTCTTTTTCTGCCTTTTATTCATTCTCCCCTCCCAGCTGCCCTCAGCATCCACTTCCGGTATCTGTCCCATTCTGCCAGGAACTCAACGTCTAAAGTCTTACTCAGTTTGATATCCTCCGGAATGATCCGGTATTTCTTGTTCACTAAAGCAAAATTGGCTGCTGCCTGGGCTACGTTGTTCTTTGTGCAGCCAGTCTTTTCTGTGACCTGTCTGGCTATCAGCAGATCTTCAAATACTTGCTTTCCATTCTGATCTACCACCTTATACAGGTTCATTCTCTTTCTCACTGTTTTCCCCTATCTCTACCGGATCCAGATAGTTCCGGCCGAATATCTCCATAAATTCTTTGTGACTGTGCTGCTTTTCAAATAGTTTCTGTGCTGTCCGCTGTAATTCGTGGCGGATCCGGGCGTTGTTGTGCACTGCTTCCGGACCGTAGATGTGATGGTCATGACACAAGTATACTTTCAGGCCATATTCCTCGGAGTTCTTCCGGTTCGGCCCTCCGAATATATGGTGCTCATCCAGGATCCTGTGTTCGTTCCAGTTGTCGTGGAGTGTTACGCAGAGATAACAGGTCCTGCTGTTTTTATCGTGTAAGATGCTGGCCGGATGGCGCATCCTCTTTGTTTTTGCTTTTGTCTTTGGAAATAACATTTTTTATGTGTCCGAATCGGACACCCTCCTTTCCCCTGCCGCATTTCTGACAGGCTCATGCGGCAAGTTATATATGTTAATCGAATTTTCGAAAACACCCTTATTTCTGTAATTCCTTCAAGAATTCAACTAACTCTGATTCTGAATTTGGAAATTTGTTGTATCGTGTATGATATGTCCATTTCGGTATGTTGTTCTTATGCTCTGGCTCCGGGCCTCCAACAAGGTGCATATAGTGCGATTCCGTCAAATTTGATACCCAGCAACTGTTCTGATTGCGTGGATCCGGTCCATATTCTTCAACGATCAGGCGTGCACCGTTTTCAAAATCATACTTGTAGTACTTGACTCCAATGTTTTTGTCTTCATACCACACTCCCCAGACCTTGTAGTTTCTCAGCCATTCTTTTCTCTGATCATTATTCTTCATGATCGGCAATACGGTGGCTTTGCCGGAATGGTTTGCGATTTTGGTATCTTCAACAAAATATTCCTGCTGCTTTTCGTCCGGTGTTTCTGCTGCCGGCCGGCAGCGTTCTTCCAGCCATCCGCAGCGACTGTTACAATCATCCGGACACTGGGCGCAACAGTTATATTCTGTACCGCAATAGGCTGCTGCCCCACATATTCCTGATTTGCTCTTTCCGGTGATACATTTTGCCGGACCTGATACTTCGTTATCCTTCTTTTTCGCTTTCTCCGGTGTATCTACAGGTACCATCTTGACTGGTTTCTTATGCCCATACTTCCCGATCAGGATCTTGGCCAGGGACTGCCAGGACAGCTCGTGTTCAAATACCCCTCCTGGATTAAAGGTGATCCCGGCGGTTGAGCCCTGGTAATTGAGGTGTCCATTTCGGACACGTGCTGATCCGTACAAGTTCGAAAGCATGAAGATGGTCATGTTCTTGTCTTCCTGGATGATGTAGTTCTTCATGTTCTTGTTTGTGCTCTCATAGAAACGCTCAATCTGTGTCTCTGCCGGAATCTCCGTATCATCTTCCGGAGGCCGGTTCTGGCCTGTTGCTGTTTCGATGGTCATCTGGCCAGGAATGCCTTTCTCTGCTTCCTGCTGCCGGTACAGGTCTCTGATATCATCCAGTGTCAAGACCCCTGCTTCTTCGTATAACTCGCAAGCCTGTTTCTGATATTCTTTATTGAGTTTTGACGCTTCATAGGCCACGGAAATCTTGATCCTGTCTTCTTTAAATTCTGACATCAGCTGCTCACAGAGGTTTGTGCTGATCGCATGGTATCTTCCCAGCTGGCCGCCGGATGTTCCGATCAGGTCTTTCAGGATGTCTCTTGTCTTTCCTTCCATCGGTGATTTCTCACGGAGTTCTTTCACAAGGCCTTCCATCTTGAGCGTTTCGGTCATTTTTTCCCAATCAGATTTATCGCGATAGCAGTTCGCCTGGATGATCATGATCTGGCGTACTATGTCGTTTTCCTGGCACGCATCCTGTTCCAGTTCCGATTGTGTTTTATATATACATGGGACCCGGCTGAATCTGTCATTTCCTTCATTGAGCAGATCGATACAGCACTTCCGGCGGCAATGGCCGGCTATAACGTAATCCTTCCCATCCCTGTTCTCGATCAGGAGCGGTTGAAGGATCCCCAGAAGCTTGATCGACTGTTTCAGTCTTTCAAGCTTCTCTGTGTTGTAGAAGTTTTCTTCTGACGGGATCAGATCTTTTGGATTCCGGTATACAATCTTCTGGTCCTGCTGCCGGTCCGGGACTGATCTGTCATTGAGAAGTCCTTTCAGATCAAATTTCGCCATCGTCTTCATCTCCAATCATATCCAGGTACTCATTCACAAGGGTTTCATAGTCTTCTGCTGCCGCTGATCTGGGACTGTGCAGGGCTACAGGCATGCGCACAAATGTGCTTCTTGCTACTACGCCAGAAAAGCGTATCTTCGTTCTCATGATCGGGTACTGTTCTTCGATGATCTCTGCGCCCTGCAGGTGCGCCTGGTTGAATTTCTGATATTTTGTTATAAAGCAACGCACGTTCCTCAGATCCGGATTCAATTCTTCTTTTACATCATCGATCTGATCCAGAAGCTCGTTCATACCTTCCAGCGTGTTATCATCTACTTCCACTGGGATCAGGACATCGTCTGCGGCAGTCAGGGCGTTGATCACCGACACATTGATATCCGGAGCATTATCGATCACGCAGAAATCGTAATTATCGGCTACCTGCTGCAGTGCCTTTCTCAACCGGTTCTGCTGTGGGCGTACACGGTCCATGGTCACTTCCATGTTTGCAGTCAGGAGACCGAGGTTTGCTGTGATGATATCCAGATGCAGATAGTCAGTCTTGTTGATCAGCTTTTCCATATCCGGATGCCGATCTACCATGATCCGGTCAATTCCTTCCCCATCCTGGGTACGGCGATTCATTCCACGCGAACAGTCCCCCTGCTTGTCATTATCGACCAAAAGCACCTTGTATCCTTTCCGCATCAGTATGTATGCGATGTTAATGCTTGATGTGGTCTTGGCCACACCGCCCTTTAAATTGATGATTGCTATTGTTCTCATGATATCCTCCTTATCTTTCCTCTCCCCTGCTGCATCCATCATTTTCTCTCAACGGTACAACTGGAAGGCCAAACCCTGTTCTACAATAGTGATATCCTGACTTTCCTTTAGCTCTGTACCTGCAGTCTTTGCAGAGTGTGATCTTACGATATCTGTTCATAAGCTGACCGGTCTGGCTCTTATCAAAGTTATTGATCTTCTCATATTCCTCCCGGATTCTGTCAGTATACTGTTGTAATCCGCAACGTCCGCATATCCTGTCCATCAAATCTCCCTGCATTTCTTCTCGAAACCTGCACAATTCATCGCAGACATGTGCCATTAATTCCTCAAGAATGCCGTCTATGCCTTCGTCTTCGTTCCTTGTCTGCTCTCTGCATCCATTCTGGTTTTCCTCCGATCGGTTCATCATCAAACCATATTCCTCCTTTTTCGTCTTTATAGTATGTAAACTGGATACCGGATCTAGTAATGGTACCCAGACATTCCATTGTTGATTTGTCGTGCTCCGGGCGCAGGCTCCAGCCCTTGCCCCAGTATTCTTCCACATTCACGGTGCTTCATCTCCTCTCGCAGCCATGCGGAATAACTGTGTTTCTCTGTTTTTGCAGAGATTTTGTGTGGATCCGGAAGCTGATTTATAGCTTTAAACAGTCTGCGCCATTCCTCTCTGTTCGCGATCGGCTTTCCTTTTGTGTCCAGCCAGCCGGATCCGGCCATTTCCGTGATCTTTCCCAGGCGACTTGTAACATACAGATCGCTTATGTAAAAGCACACGTCACAGGTTCTCGTCATGTGATCCAGTGCATCCACCATGGTAAGCAATATGGCCTGATGATATGTTCCAGTTACCCTTCCAAAATGCTCCCTTGTCTCTTTCCCTGTCCGGAGCTGAGTCGACAGCACATATCCGCATTTTCTTTCCACATTTCCGCGAAACCGGCTGCTTGTCTCAATAAAAACATTTACTTGCTGCATGTTAATTCCTTCTCTTTTCTGTTTTGATCAATATGTAATGTCGGTATGCGTATCCTGTTATCTTGTTTTTTCCGCATTTTACTGAGTTTGGCACGATCGCCCAGCCTTTTGGTGGCTTCGGATCTCGCGGCCTTCCATGCTTGTCCAGCAAGCTTCTTCTGTTTATCTCTTCTTTTTCTGGATCTTTGCGGATTAGATTCCTGGACGGGTGATACCGTTTCAGATCTTCCGGCTCATGATCCTGCAGCGGCTTGGTTATGTACTGTGCTAGTTCTCCAGAATCAACGTCATACACCCTTTTTGTCTGTGCATGGCCATGTTCCCAGAGTGTTTCTACCAGCAGGCCTGTGTCTGTTTCATCGTTTGACTTCCGATTGATTAAAATATGTACATGGGGTCCTCCATTCTTCCCGATTTCTAACCGGTATATATACTTCAGTTCCCATCCATATTTTTTATGCTTGTCCCGAAGCTTTCGAATGAATTTTGACATATCTTTCTGCATCTGTTTCCAGGGTGGCCGTGAGCCTTTCTTGTACGTCAGCGTGAACCAGTAATCTCCTATTCCGAAATTCCACTTGATCAGCCTGCGAACATCCCTTTCCCTTTTCCATTGATTTTGCTTTGCAATTTCTTCCGGGGTAGCTTTCCGTCTTTTCTGGCGTTTCTGTCCCCTGGCACCATATCTTCCTGTATGTTTTTCTTCTACTTCTCTGGTGTTCCCACAGTCCCAGGTCTGCCTTATATACCCACACTTCATAAAAGTGTCCCTCGTCTCATCTCTAATACGTTTAATCAAGCCTGCAAGGGGATCTTGTCCCCTCAAAAAAAAGTTAAAAATATAGCGGTACATAACCGCCGGATGCTTGACTTTCCGGCTCCCTGGTGTTATATTTATGTAAACTAATTTACTCCAGGGACCGGATGGTCCTGGCTCAGGTGGTGCAACACCTGAGCCTTTTTTCTTTTACCTCTTGATTTCTTCTCCAAATTTGATATACTGAAGTTGTCTTTAATTACGTGAGCCCTTTACATTTGCCGATGTGAGGGCTCTTTTCATTGCTCTGGTTCTATCTTCCAGCCATGTGATCACTATCATGGCCACGATCGTTATGCAGATGCTTCCTGTCAGGAATGTGAGCTTATCGCCCCAGTCCCAGAGTGGAAGTAATGCTACGAGCTGGCCTGTAATCAGGCTGATGATTAAGTTCTTCTGCATCTTTATTCGTCTCCTCTACCCCACTGATTTTCTTATGTAATAATCATTGACTATCCGAGATACGTTATCTATGATCTTCTGGTTGTCTTCCGGAGTATTGTTCTTGCAGTAGTCGTCATGGATCCGGATTACTCCTCCGGATCCGTTTTTGATTTCTTTGATAACTGCCATGTGGTTCACCTCCTGTTTTATCGTATGAAGATTGTATTTGTTGTGTTTATAGAATTTTTACTACTTTGTCGAACGCTTTTTCTTGCAGTTTCGACAGTACGCTCCTATTCTATATATACAGGGTGCTGGCACACCCGAGTACATATGAAAGGAGGATTGCAATTATGGCTCTTAATGACTCCAATAAAAATCAGCTTGCTGCAACATTTACTGAATTGGCTATCCAAAATGGTCTGATCAGAAAAACTACAACTTCAACTGGTAATGCTAAAGAAATAGCCGCTTTTTACAACACGATTGTTGAACATCTCGGTAAGTCAAGCAGCAAAGAATAATCAGTCTAAAACTCTTTCTTGAGTTTTTCCCTGGCAGACACCAGCTCTGCCAGGGCTTTTACTATGTCCGGTACAGTTTCAATACATATTGAAGTTTCAGCTTCTTTCTGAATCCTCTCGCACAAAACTTCTATAGTTTTATCAATACTTTCTATTATCATCTCAGTTCACCCCCTATCCGGCCTTGCGGGCCTCAATGGTTATCCTACAAGCCTTCTTTCCTGTAATACTGTTGTAATATCTTTCATAAAATGCTAAAATTCTTTCATAATATAATGAAAAGAGGTATTTTATGTCGGATTACAATGATTCTCTCAAACGCATGACTAAAATCATGTCTGATAGTTTGCTTTGTACATCACAATTTCATAAAGCCGTAACTTCTTCTACTGCTTTTGCTACTACTCAAAGTGTAGCTAAAATCATGGAGCCGTATCGAAATTTGTGTGAAAATTTCAAAACCGCTTATTCAGATTCTATTGCCAAAACTATAGGTTCTTGTTTATCACAACAATTGGCAAAGTCCCTTTCTGACAGCATACACAAAAGCTTTTCTGATTCTTTAAAAAGAAATCCTGCTTTTAATGAATTATCCTCAACTCTCAACGCCATAACACCGGAACTAATTTTTACATCACTTTCACATACATATGATTTTCCGAAAGACTTAGGTGGTATCTCCGAAAAAGATAATGATGATTTTATTGTTATTGATAATGCAGTAAGTACGGCGTACGACATACCTTGTACTGTTGCAGTTCCTATTAATGAGCATAAGCGTAAGATCTCAACATCTGATTTTTGCGCTATCATTAGTCTCATTATCGCTATCATTTCCGGTATAATCATTCCTTTGTATCTGCAATCTAAGCCTTCTGAAACTGAAGTGATCGAGCTTCAGCTTTTGCAATCTCAAAACGAATTATTGCAGCAACTCCTACATAATGCAGACATTTCTTCTTCAAGTGAAATTGAAGCAATCAATGAGTTGAAGCAATCTGTCGAAGAGCAAAGTAAACAGCTTTCACAGTGTCAAGAAACCCTTGACAAGTTTGAAGAAGCTCTTGATAATCATGAGACAGTCGAGAATATTGATACAGCAAAGAAACCAATACAATAATTGCACTTACCTGCGTAATTGCCAGACAGATCTTAAGCATGTTTATCTGATTACGCAGGTAAACAATTTCTTTTTCCGTTTCTTCCATTTAAACCGCCTTTCTCTGTTCGTCTGAAAAAATAATCGGATTAACACCAAGGTGATTGCACAGGATCAGAAATTCATCTACCCGCAAATCTCGATTTCTTTTTTCATTGAAAAGACTGTCGTACAATGCCATGTACGGAATATGAGTTTTTCTTGATATATCTGACAGGTTAAAGCCTTTATGTCTGATATACTCAGAAACTCTTTTTGTTGCTCCATCCATTTTTCCACCTCTTTTCTAAGTTTCTAAGAACTTGTTTGTATGATATTCTATTTTTCTCAGAATGTCAATGCTTTTTTCTAATATTCTCAGAAATTTTATTGACATGTTAAAAACTTAATGGTATATTCGAGATATAAATAGAAGTGAGAGGAGCATCTATGAAAGGTTCTATTGGTGAAAATTTAAAAAAATGTAGAGTTGATGCCAAAAAGTCGGTAAAAGAAATTTCTGATTTATTAAAATCCAAAGGCTTTAAAGCATCCGAAAAAACTATTTACAGCTGGGAAAGTGGGAACAGTCAGCCAAGCCCTGATGCTTTTCTCATTATGTGTAAAGCTTATAATATATCTGATATATTAAAAACTTTTGGATACGTTAATTCTCCAGCACACAAAGAAGATTTCATTTCTAATGATAATCGTGATTTTATAAAAAAATACCGTGAGCTCGACACTCACGGTAAAGATATGGTCGATACTGTCCTCCAGAAAGAATATGACCGCATTATTGAATTGCATGATTCTGTATCAGAAGAACCGTCCAAAGCCCCTGATAATATCATCACTGTAAATCCACTCTCCCCCCAGCAGATGGAGGAAGCTCTCCTCCCCAACGCCGCTCATGCTTTTAACCCGACTGAGGAAGAAAAGAAACATGCGGATGATATTATGAAAGATGATTCGTTTTGGGAATAAATGCTTTAATAAAGGTTTTAATGTTTTGGTAATATACTACTCTCTTTACTTGGAATGCCGAGTTATACTGTAATATTATATGTGGCAACCAAGATTAGTTGTTTGGAGGTCTCTTATGTCATTGTTTAATATTAATTATCATAAAATTGCATCTATAAATATATTTTCGTATCAAGAATACGATGTTTTTGTCAAGGCAATCTCTTGGATAATAAATGGAAAGCTTGATCTAGCTTATAGGTTGTGTTGTAGATTTAATGCCGAGGTGCAAGGGAATCCCGGATTAGGTTGTGATTGGACTACTCGGTGGCATAATGGAATTCCTTCACATTTAGAAACTATTTGTATTAACACCATGAATACTACTAATTCTTCCTTAGTTGCAGCAGGTGCTATTTATTTACAATTTTCAGGTGTATCAAGCAGAAAAGTAGCTATTTTTGCCAAGCGCCTATATGACGAGCACATTGTAACAGAAAAGATTTCGCTTGAGCAAATTCGGTATATTGATTCTCAAATTTCTTGTGAACGTCATTTTGATAGTTATAAAAAGTCCGGAATAAGATCATATATCTTCTCGGCCGTTCTCGATAATAGCACATGTCCTATTTGTGGAAATTTGGACGGACATTCTTTTTCTGTTTCTGAAAGAAAAATAGGGATTAATTGCCCACCAATGCACATTGGTTGCCGTTGTACAACAATTTCGTCTCCTATTATGTCAAACGCAACAAGATGTATATGGAATCCTATAACCCATAAATCTGAAATTGTTCCATATATCAATTACGCAGAATGGTGTCAAAAATATAAATAATTTACCAAACACATTTTCAAACTGTTGAAAGGAGCTTTTTATTATGATGTATCCATTTATGACACTGAATGATGACACTGAAATTACACACTCTGAAATGAAAGCAGATGGCAAAGTCAAAGTTTATATTGAAACTCCCGATGAAAGGTACTGTTTCAAGCACGCCACCTGTTGGCTTCCTGGTTATGACTGGGAGGAAATCTTTCAATATTCAGATGAAGAAATTGACCGGTTCGATGAGATTATACATTCTATGGCTCATTTAATTATGGAATTTTCTCAGGAAGGAGGCTTCGACAATGCCTCAAATTTTTAGATTCGGTGAATATTGGATTTACTTTTGGACAAATGAAAGTGAACCATTGGAACCAGTTCATATCCACGTTGCAAAGGGTGCACCCAAAGCCAATGCGACCAAAATATGGATAACCAGTACTGGCAACTGTTTGCTCTGTAATAATAATTCCCGGATTCCTAACCATACACTCCGCAATATTATGCGTATGATTGAAGCACGGCATGATGATGTTATACGTGCCTGGATAAAATATTTTGGAAAAATTCGTTACTTCTGTTAATAGAAAGGATTGATTTATTTGATTCATGAACAATTCAAACTTACTACCAGCCAAGCCTCTTTTGCACTTAACAATGTTGAAGAAGTCGCTCCGGAACCGGATGAAATCGCTGCTGTAAAAGCTAAACGAGCTGGTTCTACAGATTATGATTCCGTTTTTTCTCAGGAAGATTTAATAAAGGAATTAGGGCTGTAATTTTATTTTGTAAAGAAACGGGTGATCTTATTGACCTACGAAGAACTACTAATTTTGTCTGAATCAGAGAGCCTAATTGTTAAAGAAGCTCATATCCCTGGTTATGGTGGTCGATTATATAAAAATCGGATTGCCATTAACCAGGCTCTTCCTACCCAGGCCGAGAAATCCTGCGTGCTGGCCGAAGAGATCGGACATTACTGTACCACTACCGGAAACATCCTGGATCAGAACGACACCATGAACCGGAAACAGGAATACCGTGCCAGACTTTACGGTTATAATCTCCGTGTAGGTCTAATTGGTATCATCAACGCCTACGAAGCCCGCTGCCGGAATCTTCATGAAATGGCTGAGCATTTGGACGTGCCAGAGGATTATCTCATGGAAGTGATTGACTGCTACCGTTCCAAATACGGACAGTATGTTGCTGTGGATAATTATATGATCTATTTTATTCCGCAGCTGGCTGTGATGAAAATCAACAATTTATAAAGGAGGTTTATATATTTGATTAAATTTGCTTGACACAATAAACTAATAATGGTAAGATGAATTCCAACAGAAATGGTCGTTGTAGAGATGACTAGCGAAAATCCCTCTTACCGTTATTCGGAAGGAGGGATTTTTTCTTTGTTTAGATAAACTAATTACTCAAAAATTTGATTAATAAAAAAACCGTCCCTGCGCTACCAACACAAGGACGGCCATGAGGGTTTTTACACCCCTCTCCATATTGCAAGGCTCGCTACCAACGAACCTTGCGCCCGTAATCAATACGGGCACTCATTTCAAGGCTACTGCTCCGAAGAATACAGTAGTACGCTCATGTAGTATTGTATCATCTTCGGAAACAGCATACAAGCAGAATGTTTGTGCGCTGTTATTTTTGTACCCATTTTTACATATTTTAAACCGAGGTGATATTATGGAACTTTTAAATGTATGTATCTACCTGCGTAAGTCCCGTGCTGATCGAGAGGCTGAAGCCAGGGGTGAAGGTGAAACTCTTGCCCGTCATGAACGGATTCTGTTGGATCTTGCCAAAAAGCGGGGCTATAATGTAGGAGCAATCTATAAAGAGATCGTATCCGGTGAGACGATTTCTGCCAGACCTGTTATGCAGCAACTTCTTCGGGAAGTTGAATCAGGTATGTGGGATGGCGTCCTTGTTGTTGAAGTGGAACGTCTGGCCAGAGGCGATACCATTGACCAGGGTGTTGTTGCCAGATCTTTTCAATACTCCAACACATTAATCATTACTCCACTTAAAACTTACGATCCAAACAACGAATACGACGAAGAGTATTTTGAATTCGGACTTTTTATGTCCCGGCGTGAATACAAGACCATTCGCCGCCGTCTCACTGCGGGTCGCGAATCTTCCGCAAAAGAAGGAAAATATTGCGGCAGTAAGCCGCCTTATGGATATTCCCGTGTAAAACTTGTTGGTGAAAAAGGATGGACACTGCAGCCTGTTCCTGACCAGGCAGAGATTGTCAAGCTTATATTCAATTTATATGTCCATGGAGTATCCGGCGAACGAATTGGAATGGCTAAGATCTGCCGTAAATTAAATGATTCCGGAATCAAGACCATGGATGGTGGCCTATGGACCATTTCTCGTGTGCAGGCAATTCTCAGAAATCCAGTATATGAAGGAATGATACGATGGAACAGTCGGAAAGCAGTAAAGCATATAAAGGATGGGCAAATAACTATCTCCCGTCCTTTCGCTCAGGATTATATTCTTGTCAAAGGCAGGCATCCTGCTATTGTATCAAGGGAACTCTTTCAGCAAGCTCAAGATATCGTAAACAAAAATCCTGCACGGCCGCTTAACTCTTTGCATGTTCTTCGTAACCCTCTTGCCGGTATTGTTCGTTGTGGAAAATGTGATCATGTTATGACTCGTAAATCCCCTAACGGAAGACAGGGTGATCTGATCCGGTGCCCATACAGTTCTTGTAGCAATATAAGCAGCAAGCTTCCTCTTGTTGAAAAAGCTCTTCTTGACGGAATCCAAGAGCTTGTAGATGGCTACAGACTAAATAACAGTGTTTCCGATCAGGAGTATTCTCTTTCTATTTCTGAAAGAGAAAAAATGATTCAAGGAAAATTAAAAGAAATTGATATTTTAAAGAAAAGGAAACAAAGGCAGTACGATCTTCTTGAACAGGGAATTTACTCCACGGAAGAATTTCTTGAACGCTCCCGTGCTACTGCTGCCGAGCTGTCTGCCTGCGATGCAGTAATTCTTTCTCTGAAGCAAGAAATTGAACATGAACAGGAACTTCAGTTTCAACGTTCCTCTTTTATTCCCAAGTGCGAGGATCTTCTCGCAAATTACTGGACGTGGGATACCTCTACAAAGAACCGATTTCTCCGTGAATTGATAGAAAAGGCTGTTTATACTAAAAACGCAAAAAATACATGGAAAAATGGCGATGACATCTCTTTTACTTTAGATATTTATCCGAAAATCCAGCAAAAGTAAGTGTGGGTAGCCTTTATGTACCTACACATTGGCACGTATCGTGTCCTCCGGCCAAGTTGCGTAGATCTCACTGCTGGCCACGTTTTTGATATAATCCTTATATCTTACATAATAATCCTGTGCAGAGGTATCCCCTATTGGCCCGTCGTGGACTACGATATACTCCGGGATCACCACTTTGTTTAATACGATCTCGCCGGTTTCATTTATCGGCTTGATCTCTGCTTCCGGATTTTTGGGAGGATATTCCCCAAAAAGCGTATGGGGTCCGATGACGATCCGCTGATAGTCCTCTCCACTACCCTGCTGTCTGCTAAGGGATGCTCCCTGCCTGGCAATGGAATGGGGAAGAACTTCTGTCCCGGCAACTTCTTTTGGTGTAAAACCTTCTGCACTGATCCGAACTGTATATTCTGCATAAGGCTGCTGCTCCACCGGTTTCATGCTGTATTCCAGTGGAGGAGCTGCTAGCTCCAGCATGGGCGTTTTTCCGGAGGAATCCGTACGGATTTCTTCGATCACATTATCCGGGACTCCTGTGTACGAGATCCGCACTGTAGCATTTTCCACCGGACGGTTACTGGCACTGTCCAGCACCGTCACCTGCAGCTGTCCCTGATCCGGCATATCCTGCTGCATGGAAATATAAGAATGATTTTTCATAAACAGAGGCTCCTTTTTGTGCCTGAAAGCACACTGGTTCTCTGCTAGTATATGTACAGAATCTCAAAATGCCATATCTCCTACTGTGCTTCCTCCCAGTAATCTTCCGCATCCTGGATATCATCAAACTCATCTGCATGATCATAATAAAAATCTTCCGGATCATCATAATCCTGCACATCGTACATATCTTTTCTGTCATTATTCCTGCTGGTATTTCCACGGTAAGTTTTTTTCCCGGATGTTGTGGATGAAACAAATTCCACTACACTGCTGACCCGTCCGTTTCTGCAGACTGCCATGAATTTTTTTGCTCCATTGCTGTTATACCACATATATCTGTACTGAATGTCCTGTGTTCTTTTTCCCGGTGTGTCCCGCCAGTAATGTTCTGTTCTTTTCTCTTTTGCCCTTCCCAGAAGCGTAATGTTTATGTATTTTTCTTTCATTCCCTTATATGGCTCATCCTCCTTTCGCATTCTTTCTTCCTCTTCTTTTTCCTTCTGTGCCATATATTTTTTGTATTGTTCTTCTGTATCTTTCTGGGCCTTCCTCATTTCTTCTATATATTTGCTACTGTACTCATCTCCCTTTGGAACATACCATATAAGCTTATGCAGCTCCTCAATTCCTTCTCCATTCTGAACAGCATCGCAAAACTTTGCATATTGGATAATATATTTTACATCCTCATAATATCCCGGAAGTTTTTCCAGCAGCTCTATCGCATCATCATATTTGCCTGCATCCATGCATTCTTCCGCTTTTTCATAACATTCCCTGTTCTGTTTTTCCTTAAATTCCTCATTTTTGATCTGGATTGCCTCTTCTGCCTTTGTAGCCAGAAAAGGAACTGCTATAACAACTGCTATCAATGCCGCCAGTATTAAAATATCCTTTTTCAAATTTATATATCCCCCCCTTTACTCTGATGCCTTTATTATATAATAAATATCTGCACAAAAAAAGTGCTGTATCATCTACTCACAGATCATACAGCACTTGATAGTTATTGTTCACTCCGTTCTCAGTAACACTTGATATTTACCTTCTTCCGCCAGATATCAGAATATCTTCAGAATATCTTCAGAATATCATTATACATAACGATAACCATCAACGCCATCAAAAGCATCAACCCCGCAAAATGGATCATGCCTTCTACCTGACGGTTTACCGGTTTTCTCCGAATCGCTTCTGCCACCAGAAATACCAACCTTCCTCCATCCAGTGCAGGAAGAGGAAGAAGGTTCATCACTCCCAGGTTTGCAGAAAGAAGAACTGCCATATTCAACAAATTCATCCAGATCATCAGCGTTCCCTCACTCTTGGACTGTTCGTAAGTGTCGCCAATGGCATCCGCAATACCCACAGGACCACTTAAGTCTTTCATTCCAAGGTGACCGGTCACAAGCTCTTTCAGGCTTAAGATCGTAGTACGGATCATGTATTTCACTTCCACAGCACCATATTTCAGAACATTAAAGCCGGAAGTCTTTTCACTGTATGTGTTATATCCGAAACCGGAAACCGGTGTTCTGTATTCCCTTGGTGTTATCTCTGCCTCATATTCCAGTCCGTTACGCTCATAGGTGATCGTCACAGGTTTCTTGGATAACGGATGCTCCTCGATGTATTTTTCATATGCATTTCCATCCGGAACCTCCACACCGTTGATCTTCGTGATCACATCGCCTGCTTCCAGACCTGCCTCTTCCAGTGGCATTCCCTTGATCAGTGATTCCACTGTCATGGAATTTACATCGGAACGGTTAAAGCCAAGAAGATACCGCACATTTACATCTGGTTTATAGGAAATCTCCTGTTCCTTTCCATCACGTTTTACTTTCAGCCGGATGGTATCTCCCTCTTTCAGTTCGTTGAGATACGAATATACATAAAGATCTTTCCCCAGATCAATATGGTAGCCCTGATATTCCGTGATCACATCGCCCTTTTTCAATCCGGCCTTTTCCGCAGCAGAATTTTGGGTTACTTCTAATACGGTTGCCGGATCATAGCCCATACAGCCTACAATGATCACAGACAAAACAAATGCCAGCAGAAAATTAAATATCGGACCGGCAGCAACCACTGCGATCCTGCCCCACACAGGAGCCGAATTAAAGGTTCCCGGACTGTCATCTTCCGCATCCTCTCCGGCCATGGCGCAGGAACCTCCAAGAGGAAACAGTTTCACGGAATAACGTGTGCCGCCCTTTACCGTACTTATGATCCTGGGTCCCATACCAAGAGAAAATTCCAATACCTCGATATGGTTCTTTTTTGCCAGAAGAAAATGTCCCAGCTCATGGATCAGTATCACAACACTGAAAATAATTACAGCAATCACAAATCTCAATTTACCACCTGCTTTCGATCCACTGATAAGTATCCTGCTCTACAGAAAGGATCTCATCCAGATCCGGATGTGCGATTTTTTTATGTCTTTCCATAGACTGTGCAATAATCTCATAAATATCCAGAAAGCCGATCTTTTCCTCCAGGAATTTCTTTACTGCAAGCTCATTGGCTGCATTAAAGACAGTCGGCATACTTCCGCCCTCCCGGGATGCCTGGATCGCCATAGGAAGTCCCCGGAATGTCTCCATATCCGGAACCTCAAATGTGATCTCATGAAGCTTCGTGAAATCAAGGCGGTCTCCATCCAGATATCGTCTGTGCGGATAGTACAGAGCGTACTGGATCGGAAGTCTCATATCCGGAGTTCCAAGCTGTGCCATGATCGCACCATCCTTAAACTCCACCATGGAATGGATGATACTCTGCGGCTGCACCACCACCTGAATATGATCCAGATCCATGTCAAACAGCCATTTGGCTTCCATAACTTCCAGCCCTTTGTTTACCAGGGTTGCGGAATCTACGGTGATCTTTCGTCCCATTACCCAGTTTGGATGCTTCAGAGTATCTGCAACAGTGACCCTTCGCAGCTCTTCTGTGGTACGTCCGCGGAAGGGACCACCGGATGCCGTGATCAGAAGCTTGTGGATCTCTTTGTTTTCTTCTCCGTGGATAGCCTGGAAAATAGCGCTGTGTTCACTGTCCACCGGAAGGATAGATACGCCATATTTCTTTGCCATGGGCATGATCAGATGACCGGCTGTGACAAGGGTTTCCTTATTTGCCAGGGCAATGTCCTTTCCGGCACGGATTCCCTCCATGGTAGGACGGATCCCGATCATTCCCACGATCGCGGTGACAAGAATTTCTGATTCCGGCATGGACGCAAGCTCCAGAAGTCCTTCCATTCCGCTGACTACCTTTGTATCCGTGTCCGCAATACGCGTTTTCAGATCCCGGGCTGCTTCTTCATCCCAGACTGCTGCCAGAAGCGGATGAAACTCACGGATCTGCTCTTCCAGCTTCTCCACACTTTTGCCTGCACTGACTGCAACAACACGAAGGTCTTCGTTTTTTCTTGCCACATCCAGTGTCTGGGTCCCGATGGAGCCGGTAGAACCTAAGATTGCAATATTCTTCATTTTAATGTCTCCTAAATTCCAAGAATCATTTTTGCAAGATAGTAAATAACAGGGGCTGTGATGATCACACTGTCAAAACGGTCCAGGATTCCTCCATGGCCCGGGATCAGCTTTCCATAGTCCTTGATGTTCTGGTTTCTTTTGATCGCAGATGCAGCCAGATCACCCACCATGGAGATCAGAGCTCCAACTGCGCAGATCAAGGCATACTCAGCCATTTTTCCCTGTGTTGCTGCTGCATAAATCACTCCAAGAAGCGCCGCTCCCGCAACGCCTCCTACAGCTCCCTCGATGGATTTCTTCGGGCTTAAAACCGGCGCCATTTTATGCTTTCCGATAAGCATTCCCACACAGTAAGCACAGGTGTCACATCCCCAGGAGCACAGGAATATCAGCCATACCAGGAATTTTCCGTCCGGAAGGCTTCTGGTAAGATAGATAAAGGAAAGCATCACAGCAACATATACAACTCCAAAAAATGCTGCCATCACCTGTTCTGCATGGTATTTCGGATAACCGAATACATAAACAAACAGGATCAGGATCATACTGATGATGATCGCCATTGTTCCGTAATTTCCAAAATCAGCTTTCATGGCAATATAATAAAGCACTGCTCCAAGATATCCTACAAGTTCCAGCACAGTAACATGCTCATCGCTTACCTTCATTACCTTGTAAAGCTCTCTCATTCCGATCAGTGAAACAGCCAGAAGTGTAAAAAATAAGATCCAGCTTCCGGAAATGATAGTTGCCAGGGCAATAATGACAAGGACGATACCACTTATCAGTCTTGTCTTAAACATGATCTACTCCTCCTTGACGCCACCGTAGCGTCTGTCTCTCTGATTGTATTTCTCGATGGCTTTGATCAGCTCTTCTTTATTGAAATCCGGCCATGCAACCGGTGTAAAATAAAACTCGGAATAGGCAAGCTGCCAAAGCAGGAAATTGGAAAGCCGCTGCTCACCGCTTGTGCGGATCAAAAGATCCGGATCCGGTACACCTGCAGTATCCAGATAGCTCTCAATCGTATCTTCTGTAATGCCATCCGGCTCAACTTTTCCGTCTTTTACATCCTGTGCCATCTTCTGCATTCCACGGCGGATCTCATCACGGCTTCCGTAATTTAATGCCAGCTGAAAATAAATACCGTCAAAATCTTTGGAATATTCCTCCAGTTCCCGGACACTCTGCTGGATATCCGGTGCAAAGGCAGTAACATCTCCGATGACTTTCATCTTCATATTATTTTTCTTGGAAATCTTGATACATTTCTTAAGATAACCGCGGAACAGTTTCATCAGTGCTTCCACTTCTTCTCTGGAGCGTTTCCAGTTTTCTGTGGAAAAAGCGTAAACCGTAAGATATTTCACCCCAAGGTCTTTGATATCATAACAAATGTTTTCAAGATTGGCGCATCCCTTTACATGTCCGTAGGTTCTCGGCATTCCTCGTTCCTTTGCCCAACGTCCGTTTCCGTCCAGAATGATCGCGATATGATTTGGTACGTTCATAAATCTCCTCCATACAGAAAGAGAGCTTCTTCAAAGAAGCCCTCTCTATCCTCGTATTTCTTACAATTATACAGTCAGAATCTCTTTAGACTTGTTCTCGATCGCCTTGTCAACTTCCTTGATGTACTTATCTGTAAGTTTCTGGATCTGATCCTCAAGCTCTTTGATCTCATCCTCAGAAACATCCTGTTTTGCAAGTTTCTTAAATGCATCGTTGGCATCACGACGGATATTTCTTACTGCAACCTTGGCACCCTCGCCTTTTTTCTTAACGTCCTTCACCAGCTCTTTACGACGCTCCTCGGTAAGCTCCGGGAAAACAAGACGGATCATTTTTCCATCGTTGCTCGGGTTTAATCCCAGATCAGAGCAAAGGATCGCTTTCTCGATCGCTTTGATCATGCTGGATTCCCACGGCTGGATCTGGATCATACGTGCCTCCGGTACAGAAATGTTTGCAACCTGCTGGAGCGGAGTCGGTGCTCCATAATAATCTACGGTAAGTTTGTCAAGAATATGCGGGTTTGCACGGCCGGCTCTGATGGTTGTCAGCTCACTCTCCAAAGCATTCAGTGTTTTTCCCATTTTTGTTTCGTATACCTGAATTCTCTCATCCATTTCACATATCTCCCTGTATGGTTTTTTTTATTATTCCCTTTTGATCACACGGTTACCTTTGTTCCGGAGAACTTGCCATGTACGGTATTGACGATGCTATCCTTTTCATCAAGACCGAATACCAGCATCGGCATCTTCTGCTCCATACACATGATGGAAGCGGTAAGATCCATAGCTGCCAGCTTCTTTGCAACTACTTCATCGATGGAAATCTCATCATACTTCTTGGCATCCGGATTTACCTTCGGATCACTGTCATAGATTCCGTCAACAGCCTTGGCAAGAAGAATGGCATCTGCGCCGATCTCAACAGCACGAAGTACAGTAGCTGTATCTGTAGAGAAATACGGATGGCCGGTACCACCTGCAAAGAATACAACCTTTCCTTCTGCGAAGCTCTCTTCTACAGCATCCTTGGAATAAAGTGTGGTAAATGCACCACATACAAACGGGGTAAACACCTCTGTCTTAAGTCCCACATATCTGCAGATGTCAGACACATAGATACAGTTCATGATAGTAGCAAGCATGCCGATCTGATCCGCCTTGCTTCTGTCCATGGCTCCGCTGGTACGTCCTCTCCAGAAGTTTCCACCTCCGATCACGATACCAACCTGAAGTCCTTCATCCACGATCGTCTTGATCTGTTTGGCAACCTCTGTAACAGTTGCTTCATCAAAGCCTCTCTTCTGCTCTCCTGCAAGAGCCTCTCCGCTTAATTTCAGTAACACTCTTTTCATATGTTTATTCTCCTTTACCATACGCCGGATACAACTTCATTGCCGTCATTGTCAAAAGTTGTGGATACCGTAAACGTATCATAATAATAATAACCTGTCTTACCGGACTCCGGCTCGTCCTCATAATCACTGCCATTTGGGCTGCCGCATGCATTCTCAAGCTCAGACATGGACTGACCGATATATCTTGCTGCTACAGATGCCGGATCATCCTCGCCGGATGGTGCTTCCGTAGGATCCGGTGCATCGGAAGAATCAGAGGAAGCTGGTGCAGATGTTGGATCCGGTGTGGATGTGGAGTCCGAACTGCCGGACGAACTGCTGTCTGTACTGTCTCCATTATCATCAGAACTCTCCGGAGTCGGAGTCACAGCCGTACTGTCTGAAGAATCTGTACTGTCACTGTCACTTTCACTGTCATCCTCAATGCCAAGCCTTGCCTTTACATCCTTCAAGGTAGACACCTCCTTGGTGCTTCCGCTCGCCAGATATGTAGCATATGGGATTCCGTCTTCACCCTCACCATCCATACAAAGACTCAGCTGTGAGATCGTCAGAAGCGGCAGCTGGCGGAAGAAACATTCATTCTGCTCTTCGTCAGAAAATGTGATCCTTACATCAAAGCTTGTTGCTGTATCTCCGTTATCGTCCTTCTGGCTCTTCTCCATATAATAAACAGCCTTGTCGTTGGAAGCCAGTGTGAATTTACCATTTACAAGATCGCTTCCCCAGGTCTCATCACTGTCATCGCCATCATCTCTGGTAGGACGGACATAAATTGCAGAAATCGTGGAGTTCATCTTATTGGTAAATACAATACTGGTAGTGGTCTCACTCTTGGTTCCCATTACGTTCTTGATATTTGCTGTTTCATCCGTAGAGGTCTGCATCTCCACCACATCCGTTTTCGCAGCTTCCGTTACCGTCGGGGTTGCCGTTGCCTCCACCTTCTGCTCCGGTGCCACAGAGTTCTTCTTTCCGCAACCGGCTGCAAGCATGCTCGCTGCAAGAATTCCGGCAAGAATCAAATAACGTTTTTTCATTATATCTCCTCCATATAAAATGGTCCTATTCGCTGTCAGGTTTTCCTTTTCTATTATTACAGAGTATCACTTTCTTGTCAACCTGACCGTTCTGAATTTCACAGAATCTTTAGATATTTTAAACTATGTCAAAAATTGGAACAGCTGAGGTCAGAACCCGTTTTCCCTTCGCTGTCTGCGCATATCACGGCGCATTTTCGCAGCTTCATTCCGGGCTTTTTCCGCTTCTGTGGTAATGATCAGTTCCGGCACCTGGATCGGTTTCTGGTCTTCATCTACAGCCACCATCACAAAAAATGCCCGGTTTACAGTATGACGCATGCCATCCGGCTGTTCCACATACGTATCGATCTCGACCTCCATGGAAGTTCTTCCCACATAAGTCACATATCCCTTAAGTACTACGATCTCTCCCTCATAGATCGCATGCTTGAACTGAAGATTGTCCACTGCCGCAGTTACCACCCGATATGTCTCCGCATGACGCATAGCTACCACTCCGGCAACCTCATCCAGCCACTGCATCAGCGCTCCGCCAAAAAGTCTTCCGCCTCCGTTCAGATGCTGCTGCATGATCAGATGAACCTGCTCCGTCATCGATGCTTCTACCGTTTTTTTACGTCTATCCTGTACCTCTGTCATTTCTCATTCCCCGCATTTTATCATACTTTTACTTTTTCAGTTGAAACCAGCCGATCAATAAAGATTTTTTACTTTAAAGTCTCGCTCCGCTTCTCTTCTCTGATCCTTCTTTGCAATATCCTGGCGCTTGTCATAAAGCTTTTTACCACGTGCCATGCCAATCTCTATTTTTACCAGGCTGTCCTTGAAATAAACCTTCAGTGGTACCAAAGTCAATCCTTTTTCCTTTAATTTAGCTTCGATCTTATTGATCTCGTAGCGATGCAGCAAAAGCTTACGCACACGAAGAGGATCTTTGTTAAAAATGTTTCCTTTCTCATAAGGAGTGATATGCATTCCATATACATAAACTTCTCCGTTTTCCACACGGACAAAGGCCTCCTTGATGCTGCATTTACCGGAACGTAAGGATTTCACCTCGGTTCCTGCAAGTGCGATCCCGGCCTCATAGGTATCCTCGATAAAATAATCATGAAAAGCCTTTTTATTATTTGCGATCAGTTTCATTCCTGTTTTTTTTGCCATTTCGCGCTCCCTCAGTCTTCCTCAGCCAGGACAAAATCCACGGTTTTCAGCATTTTATCCGCATCTGCCACACGGACACGGACCTTCTGCCCAAGACGGAAGATCTTTCCTGTCATGTCGCCCCGCAGTTCATATGCATCCTGGTCAAATACATAATAGTCATCTCGTAATGTATTGATATGGATCAGTCCTTCTACGGTATTCGGAAGCTCCACATAAAGTCCCCATCCTGTAACGCCGGAGATGATCCCCTCATACTCCTCTCCGAGATGATAGGACATATACTCTGCTTTCTTCAGCTTATCGGATTCTCTTTCCGCTTCGTCTGCACGCCGTTCGCACACACTGGACTGGCGCGCCACTTCATCCAGGATCTCCTTGTAATGCTCGGTACGTCCTTCCCTTACCAGTCTGCCTCTCAGACGGTCATGGATGATCCTGTGGATCTGAAGATCCGGATATCTTCGGATCGGAGAAGTAAAGTGGCAGTAATACTTCGCTGCAAGTCCGAAATGTCCGCTGCATTCCGTAGTATATTTTGCCTGTTTCATGGTACGCAAGGTCAGTCGGCTGATCTGTGCCTCATTGGGCATTCCCTCAATACTTTCCAGGATCTCCTGGATCTCACCAGGCGTGATCTCCTGTCCGGATTTCTGTATGTTGACTCCTTCATTATGAAGAAGCATCAAAAGACTTTCAATCTTTTCCGGATCCGGATTTTCATGCGTTCTGTATACAAAGGGATAATCTCCGGTACAGTATTCCTGTGCCACGGTTTCATTGGCAAGAAGCATAAAATCTTCAATGATCCTGGTTGCCACATTGGCCTCATAGGGCTGCACATCAATAGCTCTTCCTGCAGCATTCAGGATGATCTTACTCTCCGGAAAATCAAAATCAATGGAACCTCTTGTATGCCGACGGCTGCGCAGGATCCCGGAAAGCTCTTTCATCAGGAAAAACATGGGGATCAGAGCTTCATAGCGTTTCTTCGCCACATCATCGGTATCTTCCAGAATATTTTTTACATCGGTGTAGCACATACGCTCATCTACACGGATCACGGTTTCTGCGATCTTATGGGAAATCACCTTTCCTTTTTCATTAACATCCATCAGACAGCTTAAGGTCAGACGGTCCTGTCCCTGGTTCAGAGAACAGATACCGTTGGAAAGCCGCTCCGGGAGCATGGGAATGACACGGTCTGCAAGATAGACGGAAGTTCCGCGCTTCAGTGCCTCTCTGTCAAGGGCACTGCCGCCCTGAACATAGTTGCTCACGTCTGCGATGTGCACACCCAGATGGTAGATTCCATCCTTCTTTGTCAGGGAAATGGCATCATCCAGATCCTTTGCATCCTCACCGTCAATGGTGACTGTAACAAGGTCTCTGAGATCCAGTCTTCCATCCAGATCCGCCTCCTGTACATGGTCCGGCACACGGTCAGCCTGACGAAGTACTTTGTCAGGAAATACATTTGGTATGTTAAAGCTCTTCACAATAGCAAGGATATCTGTTCCAGGTGAACGTAAGTTTCCCAGCACCTCTGTGATCTTTCCTTCCGGCTTCCGGTTTCTGGAACCGTAATCTGTGATCTCTGCAACTACCTTGTCTCCGTCCTTTGCTCCCATGGAGTTTTTTCTGGAAATAAAGATATCTTTGGAAAATTTGGGGTTATCACTGATCACAAAGCCATAATCACGGCTGCTCTGGTATGTTCCCACGATCGAAGGCATTCCCCTTTCCAGAACCTTCAGCACAACGCCTTCCTGACGTTTTCCCTCTTTATGTCCGTTCCGTACAAGAATCTGCACCTTATCCTGATGCATGGCGCTTCCCGTGTCATTTTCCGGAATAAAAATATCCTGTTCCTGACCCTCCACTTCCACAAAGCCAAAACCTTTGTAATGGCCAATAAAAGTTCCTTCCATGAGGGTTCCGTCCTTCTCAGAGAAATGATGTTCCTCATGATCCTTCTCTCTGCGTTCTCTTCCCTTACGGCCACGCTCCGACTTTTCTGCCTTCAGAGCTTCTTTATTCTTTCGTCTGTCTCTGCGCTTGCCGGAAACCTTGCTGTATCTTCCTTTATTATCTACTTCAGCCTTGCCCTGGGCGCAAAGCTCGTCCAGCACGTCAAAAAGCTCTTTTTTCTCACTCTTATCCAGCTGAAGAAGAGATGCGATCTCACGCAGGCGCATGGGCTTATACAGCGGATCTCCCAGAAGCTCCATTATAAACTTTTTTCTTTTTTCAAAATTTTTCGATCTTTTCACATTTTCTCCTGTTTCATATTTATATTTCATTTTACCCTGTTATCATTCCGGAGGAAGGCTCACCCGTGCCCCTGTATCAACGCAAAAACACTCCTGCTGATTAACAAAAGAAGTCCCCATCCGAGTTTCTTCTGCATGCTAACGCAGCAAGAGTGTTACCAACTTCTGTTCTGCCCCTGGCAGATCAGATAATGTTCAGTACGATTGACAGTACAAAGAAAATAACTCCCATGATAATGGTACCTCTTACAAGACCACCTTCCATGGAACGGCCCTTATTCTTACCCCAGTAAGTATCAGCTACTCCGGCGATAGAGCCAAGACCCTGCTGCTTGCCCTCCTGCATCAGTACGACAACAGTCAGAGCGATACAATCTATTGCATAAATTACAGTCAGAATAATTTTCAAAATGTTCACGCGGTTACACCTCCTAATCAACTAGAGGTTATTTTACCATAGCTAAACCGGGATTTCAACCATTTTCCGTTTATTTTATGCAGGGCTTTTTCTGAGATTTTTTTGCAAAAGGATCTTTATATCTTCCAAGAGCTCCGAGCTGTTCGTGGATCCGCAGAAGCTGGTTATACTTGGCGTTCCGGTCCGAACGGCAGGGTGCGCCTGTTTTGATCTGTCCCGCCCCACAGGCAACTGCCAGATCTGCGATAAAGGAATCCTCTGTTTCCCCGGATCTGTGAGAGATCACTGCACGATACCCGGCATGCTGAGCCATCTCCACCGCATCCAGAGTTTCCGTGAGAGTTCCGATCTGGTTTACTTTAATAAGGATAGCATTGGCAACATCAAGTCCGATGCCACAGTGCAGCCGTTTGATATTGGTGACAAACAGATCGTCGCCTACCAGCTGGATCTTTTTTCCCAGGTGTTCCGTCAGATATTTCCAGCCTTCCCAGTCATCCTCCCAGAGACCGTCTTCAATGGAAACAATGGGAAATTTTTCCACCAGTTTTTCATAATACTCTGTCATCTCACCAGCATCCCGGTAGATCTTTTCTCCTTTCATGCGACTCTCCCCAGGGAAAAAGTATACGCCCTTTTCCTCATCATAAAGCTCGCTGGAGGCTGCATCAATGGCAATGGTGATTTCTTCTCCTGGTTTATATCCTGCTTTTTCTATGGCATGAACGATCAGGGTAAGCACTTCCTCCGAATCTGAAAGATCCGGAGCAAAGCCGCCTTCATCTCCAACCGCTGTGGAGAGCCCTTTTTCCCTGAGAAGAAGCTTTAAGTGCTGGTAGACTTCCGCACACATGCGGATACCCTTTTCCAGACAGCAAGCTCCTGTTGGCATGATCATAAACTCCTGAAGATCTACCGTATTGTCCGCATGCTTTCCCCCGTTTAAAATATTCATCATCGGTACCGGAAGCTGCATGGTATGGCAGCCGCCCAGATACTGATAAAGAGGAAGCCGAAGGGCCCCGGCTGCTGCACGGGCTGCTGCCAGAGATACTGCCAGCGTGGCATTGGCTCCTGCGCTGCTTTTGTTCTCCGTTCCGTCGGTTTCGATCAGAAGATGATCGATCCATGCCTGGTTCAGGGCATTCTCTCCGATAATGGCATCTGCCAGACGTGTATTGATATTTTCCACTGCCTTTTTTACACTCTGGCCCAGATATTCCTCCCGGTTTCCGTCTCGCAGCTCCACAGCCTCAAATTTACCTGTGGATGCTCCGGACGGCACCATGGCTCTTCCTGTGTATCCATTAATCCCCACAATTCCTTCACCTACCGTCACTTCCGCTTCCACTGTAGGATTCCCCCTGGAATCAAGGACCTGTCTTGCATGAACTTTTCGAACAGGCAGATAACGTAGCATAAGTTTTTCCCTCCTTGAAAATAATAATACTGTTTATGATCTCCTGCACTTTGTGATTCTCTTCTTATGTTCATAAAGGTATCTTGTCCGAAAAGGTTTTGGTCTATACCTTTTATCTGGTTTCGATATTATCTGATTTTTTTGTTGTTTTATTTTTATTATTTTTCTTTTTAAATATATTCTTATTATTTTAAAAATTTAGTATTGACATTTTCTATTTTATCTGTTATAGTTTAACCATCAAATAAAACAAACGGAAAACAAAAAACTAAATCAAAAAGGAGCGTGAACCCACCGAAAACATAACTTACTTCCCATAATCTAAGAAAGAG
>ERZ894223.231-NODE-231-length-57916-cov-11.323603_pt1 | contig 57916 bp, 52 predicted proteins | sample MGYA00380293_ERZ894223 | MGnify/ENA primary metagenome ERZ894223 (study PRJEB32331, sample SAMN06328445) | human gut metagenome | biome: human gut microbiome; feature: stool | host: Homo sapiens | collected 2014-11-05 ...
GCAAGCTGCTGCTCGAGGCCCCCGACCTGCTGTTGCTCGACGAGCCCACCAACCACCTGGACGCCGAGTCCATCTTGTGGCTTGAGCACTTCCTCAAGAACTACCCCGGCGCCGTGCTCGCCGTCACGCATGACCGCTACTTCCTCGACCATGTGGCCGAGTGGATCTGCGAGGTCGACCGCGGTCACCTCTACCCCTATAAGGGCAACTACTCCACCTATCTCGAGACCAAGGCCGCCCGCGCCGCCGCTCAGGGTCAGCGCGAGGAGCGCCTGGCCAAGCGCATCGCCGCCGAGCTCGACTGGGTGCGTTCCTCCCCGAAGGCACGCCAGGCCAAGAACAAGGCGCGTCTGGCCCGTTACGAGGAGATGGAGGCCGAGGCTCGCGCCAGCCAGAAGGTCGACTACACCGATATCCGCATCCCCGTGGGCCCTCGTTTGGGCTCCAAGGTCCTGGTGGCCGAGCACCTGCACAAGGAGTTCGACGGCCGCGTCCTCATCGACGACCTCTCCTTCACCCTGCCGCGCAACGGCATCGTGGGTGTGATCGGCCCCAACGGCGTGGGCAAGACCACCCTGTTCAAGACCATCGTGGGCCTGGAGCCGCTCACCAGCGGCAACCTGGAGATCGGTGAGACCGTCAAGATCTCCTACGTCGACCAGATGCGCGGCGGCATCGACCCCGACAAGACCCTGTGGGAGGTCGTGTCCGACGGCTTGGACATCATGCAGGTCGCCGAGAACGAGGTCCCGAGCCGCGCCTACGTGGCGAGCTTCGGCTTTAAGGGTCAGGACCAGCAGAAGCGCGCCGGCGTGCTGTCCGGCGGCGAGCGCAACCGCCTGAACCTCGCGCTCACCTTGAAGCAGGGCGGCAACCTGCTGCTGCTCGACGAGCCCACCAACGACCTCGACGTCGAGACCCTCTCCGCGCTCGAGTCCGCGCTGCTGGAGTTCCCCGGCTGCTCCGTGGTCATTTCCCACGACCGCATGTTCCTCGACCGCGTGGCCACCCACATCCTGGCGTGGGAGGGCACCGACGAGAACCCCGGCAACTGGTATTGGTTCGAGGGCAACTTCGAGCAGTATCAGGAGAACCGCGTCGCCCGCCTGGGCGAGGATGCTGCCAAGCCGCATCGCGTCCACCGCAAGCTCACGCGCGATTAGTCAGAGCGCCGTCGCGCACTGGGTTCCCCGCATGAGAAGCGCCCCGCATCCGATATCAGTTCGGGTGCGAGGCGCTTTTTCGTTGATGGGCGAGGCTCGATGAGGACGCCTTGGAGAAGTCGCGTCTATTCGACGGAGGACAGCTCCCATTGGAGGCCGGTGCCCCCGCGCTTCTTGAGGGTGACGCGGATCGGCTCGATTGAGTCGGCGTGCTGGATGCGCAGGGGGAAAGTTGCACGGGCCCGCGTGCCGGAGATGAGTTCGAGGGTGCGGGCGCGTGCGTAGTCCTCGGCAAGGAGCGTGAAGACGTCCGTGCCGTAGGGGAGCAGCTCGCACAGGTCGGCGATGAGTTCGCTGGCGAGGTAGACCTCGGTTGAGAAGTCGGTGGGATACGTGGCGAGAACTGCGGGCGACAGGGGTGCAGGCGCCGCGGAGAGGGGCGCCTGGTTCGTGGCGAGCTGCGATGGGGCGCATGCGGGCTCCAGAGGCGCCTGATCGGGCTTGGGCGAGATGGGATGGGACTCGAGCTTTGTCTCGCGATCAATGCCGCTGTACGGGTCGTAGGTGACCGTGAGAGAGACGGCGGGGGAGGGCTGGGGGCCTCCCTCAACGCAGGCGCATGCATCATCGCGCTCCGTGCGAGGCGCCTCTTCATGTATGTCGGTCATTTCGACAACCTCGACGGTCTCGGCAGCCTCAGCAGTCTCGGTTGCCGGAGCGTCCTCGGGGATGTTCACAGCATCTGCGTTCGTGTTCTCAGAAGTGGCCTCTGTTTCCTCGGCGCGGGTCTGCGCGGCTGCGCCAGGGAGGGCGGGCGACTCGACTGCCTCAGTTTTTGCAATCGGCTCCGGCTCCGGTGCGGGCTCGGGCCGCTTCATGCGCTTGGGCCTCACCGGCTTGAGGGTCTTGTCGGCCTTCTTGCGTTTCCAGGGCTTGTTCGACGGGCCACCCGCGTCCTTGGCTTTGCCGGATTCGAGCGCCGCGAGGGCCTCGTCCCAGGCGGGCTGGGCCATAACGGTGGCGTAGATGCGACCGCCCTTGAAGACGGTCAGCTTGACGAACTCCTCAAGCGCTTCGAGCAGGGCGCGGGTCGATTCGAATCCGAGATCGTCGGCGGTCATGCGGTCGCGCGCGAGCGCTTCCTCGACGGCGGGCATGAAGGTCTGCTTGCCGCATCCCAGCTCTCGTGAAAGCAGCTGGTAGAGGTAGATGCGGTTGTTGGGGGTGAGCTGTGGTGCTTGGACTTTGGTTGCCATGGGTGTCTCTTTCGTAGTTGTTCGCTACCCATGGTACCATCCCGCGCGGATGGCTCGTCTGCCAACGACGAGCATGCCTAGCGGGTTTGATGAATCGCGGGCGCGGAGGTGTCGCCTGTGCTCTCCCCGGCGGCGTCGGTCTCATCCGGGGCGGATTCGCCCGAGCCGGCATCCGATCCATTTTGCTGGGTAGTGCCGCCCTCGCTGGGCGCTCCATCCGTCGTGTCGCCCGTGGCGCCCTCGGCGCCCGTTCCCGCGGTTCCGTCGGAGGCTGCACCATTTTCAGGCTTTACGGGTTCAGCGCTGGGAGTATCGGGATTTGTCTGCGCCGTCGGGGTCTCGGCGGGGTCGTCGACAGTCATATCCGCTTCCGGCGCGGGCTGGACGTCGGCCGGACGGTTTCCGAAGACGCTCGGCGTTTTGGTACCCAGACCCTGCCCGGAGGTCGTCAGCATGATGATGCCGGCGCTTGCCGCCACCGCAGCGATGGCGATGAGTGCGGAGACGACGGCCACCTTGCGTTTTGAGGCGCTGCGCTCGGCTGCCGCCCGCGCCTGGAGCTTGGTGGGGGCGATGCGGATCCGCGGCGCCCCCGCGGTGGCCTCGTCTGTCGCAGACGGGCCTTCGGTGCTCGCGTAGCCCCTCAATGCATCCTGTTCGTATGCGTGGCTCATCTGCTTGGCCTTGAGCTTGCGCGCGCTCGCGTCGAGGGCATTGCGATAGAGCTGGGAGCAAATCACCGTGACCATGGAGCTCACCGCCGCGCCGATGACCGATCCCGCGATGCCGATGCGCGAGGCGAGGAGCATGGAAGTCGCAGCGGCCGCTGATGCCGCGATGGCCTGGGCCACGGAGATGCCGTCGAACAGCCCCTTTTTGATGGGGATGGGTTGCGTACCGCCGATATGCGTATCGGGAGAGTCGCCGCTCCCGTACGGAGAGTAGGGGCTGTCTGCGTGGCTTCCGGGATATGCGGACTCGGGGTATGCGGGGTAGGAAACGGGTCGGCCCTCATTGCCGGCGCCGTCACGCCCCTCGTACGTGCGCTTCTCATTGTCCATGCGAATGTCGTCTGCCATATGCGCCCTCATTCGATATCGTGATCGCTCACGTGATTGTGATACCCGAAGCCGCGGGATTCCACCCTCTGGCGGTCGGGAACGCAAAGTCCCAACAGACGCGTGGGTCTTGTGGAGTCCAAAAAAGATGCGCCCGGGCCGCGTGGGCTTCCGGGCGCATATGGCGCTTATGGGTGCGTGCGATGGTGACGCGCCTGCTATTTGAGCGGGGGCATGGGCTCCCAGGTCTTGTCGCGATAGATCTTGCGCGCGTCGCGCATGCCGCGGAAAAGCGCGCTCATGCCGGTCTTGTACTTGTGGTCGACCGCGATGAGGCGGATGACCTCCTTGGCGAAGGTCGCGGCGGTGCCCAGGCCGAACAGGAATCGGTTGTAGTCGCCGTGCAGGCGGAAGTACTGCATCATGTAGCCGCGATTACGCATGATGTGGTAGCGGTTCATGTCCGATGTTCCGTTGAGCTGGCGGACGCCGGCGATGTCCCAATTGGGGATATCGCGGCTGCGCTGCAGGATGATGTCGGACACGACGATCGACTCGGTGACCTTGGAGGCCAGGTAGCCGTAGACCGTGTCGTCCCAGTAGATGAAGAAGCGCGGATCGGGGAAGCCGATTTCGTCGACCACGCTGCGGGCGAACAGGCCGCCCTCGAAGCACATGGTGTTCATCGCGCGGAAGCCCGACTCGTCGAACGCCGCCGGCGCGATGGGGTTGGGGATGCCCAGCGGGACGATGAAGTGATACTGCCAGTAGAACGGGCCGCCGTCGTAGTCGTAGCGGGAGCCCTGCACGACGCGATGCGTGTGCGTCCAGGGCTCGAGGCGCTCGATTGCCTCGGGCACCACCATGACGTCGTCATCCATGACCCAGAACCACTGGGCGCCCAGTTCGTATGCGCGCTTGACGCCGGCGGAGAAACCGCCCGCGCCGCCCAGGTTGTCGCTTTGCGGAGCGTACACAACGCGCGCCGTACCGCCCTCGGTATCCGCGGCGTCGCCCTCCACGCCCCACAGCTCGTCTGTGCGGCAGCCGAGGTCCTCGACCATCTGGCGGGTTTGCTCGGAATTCTCGTTATCGACGATGACGATGCGCCACGGGGCGCGCGTCAGCCCGCAAAAGGAGTCGAAGAGCTTGGCGAGCAGCTCCTGACGTTTGAAGGTCACGACCACGATCGCCAGCTTGTCGATGCGGTTCGGGGCCGTTGAGGAGCCGTTCGATATGGTGTTGCCGGTTTGCGGTTGCTCGGTCACGTGCTCGCCTTTCTGCGGGGCGGATGGGGCGATCAAACCCTTCGTTCAAACTGATATTGGCTATTATAGGCCCTGAACCAGTTCGTATCGAGGAGGGCCCGCCGTGGGAAAGCTGCTGTTCGTTGGAGTGACATGCGCCGATGTGGTGATTAATGTCGATAAGCTGCCGCAAACGGCGCAGGACGTTGTCGTGTATGGACAGAAGATGACGCTCGGCGGGTGCGCATTCAACGCATTCTCCATCGCTCATGCGCTTGGAGAGCCCGCGATGTTGTTCAGCCCTGTGGGTACGGGCGCGTTCGGCGACTTCGTGCGGCGCGGCTTGCGGTCCGAGGGCGTCGAGGTCCTGGTTGAGAACGATGCGATGGAGAACGGTTGCTGCTACTGCTTCGTCGAGCCCGGCGGCGAGCGCACGTTCGTGGCGTACCACGGAGCCGACTATCACTATGAGCCCACTTGGTTCGATGCGATCGATATGGACGAAGTCGACGCGGTGTACGTGTGCGGACTCGAGGTCGAAGATCCCACGGGGCCGGTGGTCGTTGAGTTTTTGGAGCGCGCGTGCCGGGATAAGGTGATCTTTTTCACGCCGGGCCCAAGACCCGATGCCGTGCCCCTCGATTTACTCGAGCGCGTATGCGCGCTTCATCCCGTCTTGCACATGAACGGAGATGAGGCGATGGTGCTCGCAGGCCGTTTGTGTGACGGGGAATCCGTTGACGATGCGAAGACGGAGGGGGACCGCGCGGATATCGAACGCGCTGCCGTGGCCCTTGCGCGCTATGTCGGCAACGCCGTGTTCGCCACGCTGGGCGGAGACGGTTGCCTGTATTGCGACGGTGGCCGTTCGGACGTCGTCGCTGGTTCGCCTGCTCATGTGGTGGATACCATCGGCGCCGGGGATTCGCACATCGGTGCGCTCATGGTCGGTTTGCACCGAGGCGAGACGCCCGAGTCCGCGATTGCCCGTGCGAACCGCGTGGCCGCCGCTATCGTTGGCATTTCCGGCGCGCATGCCGATCCCGAGGTGGTTCGCGCCGCTGCGGGGGACTAGGCGCGGACGGCCCGCTTCCGCAGGGGGCGAAATGCCCGCACGGCCGTGCCGGCGGGGCGACCCTCGCGTACCGATGAGTATGAGAACAGCCGCAGGCCGATGGCGACCTGCGGCTGTTTTCGTTTCGGTGCTTGTGCGCGTTCCGAACGCGCTGTGCGGCGCTTGGGCGCTACGGACGCTCGATGAAGGCCTTGTAGCCCTTGTAGGCCTCGTAGATGTCGGCCTTATTGGTGACCTCCCACAGCGCGTGCATGGAGATGACGGCTACGCCGGAGTCGATGACGTCCATGCCGTACTCGGCGAGGATGTAGGCGATGGTTCCGCCGCCGCCCGCGCCGATGCGGCCGAGCTCGCAGGTCTGGTAATCCACGCCGGCCTCGTCCATGATGTCGCGGATCTGGGCGAAGTACTCGGCGTCGGCGTCGTTGGAGCCGCCCTTACCGCGGGAGCCCGTGTACTTGTTGAAGCACAGGCCGTGGCCCATGATAGCGGCGTTCTTCTTCTCGAAGTGGTCGGCGTAGAGATGGTCGAAGCCGGCCGAGACGTCGGAGCTGAGCATGCGGGAGTTGGCGAGTGCGCGGCGCAGGGCAAGCGGGGAGTCCTCGCCGGCGAGTGCCATGATCTCGGCGATGGTGTTCTCAAAGAAGCGGCTGGTCATGCCGGAGGCGCCCACGGAGCCGATCTCCTCCTTGTCGACGAGCAGGGTCACGCTCGTGGTCTCGACCTCGGGCGTGTCGAGCTGGGCGCGCAGGGACGGGTAGGCGCAGACGCGGTCGTCCTGGCCGTGGCCCAAGATCATGGAGCGGTCGAGGCCCATGTCGCGGGCGGGGCCGGCGGGTACGACCTCGATCTCGGCGGAGAGGAAGTCCTCCTCCTCGACGTCGTACTTTTCCTTGATGAGGTCGAGGAACATCTGCTTGACGGGCTCCTTGACCTCCTCGTCGCCTTCGATGACGACGGGACGGCCGGCAACGATGACATCGAGGTTCTCATGGTCGACGGCCTTGCCGGCGGGCTTCTCCATCTGATCGCTCGCGAGGTGGATCAGCAGGTCGGAGATGCAGAAGACCGGATCGGCCGGGTCCTCGCCCACGGCGATGTCCACGGTGGTGCCATCCTTCTTGCAGATGACGCCGTGCAGCGCCAGCGGGGTGGCGACCCAGTGGTAGGCCTTCACACCGCCGTAGTAGTGGGTGTCGAGGTAAGCCATGTCGCCGGCCTCGTACAGCGGATTCTGCTTGAGGTCGAGGCGCGGGGAGTCGATGTGGGCGCCCAGAATGTTCATGCCCTGCTCCATCGGGCGGCGGCCCAGGTTGACGAGCATGAGGGTCTTGTTGTGACTGGCGGCGTAGACCTTGTCGCCTGCCTTGAGCGTGCGGCCTTCGGCAAGGGCGGTCTCGAGGCTCACATAACCAGCTTCCTCGGCGAGCTTGATGCTGGACTTCACGCACTCGCGCTCGGTCTTGCTCTCGCTGATATAGCGGCGGTAATCCTCGCAGAGCTGGTCGAGCTCGGCCAGGGTCGCGTCGTCGTATTTCTTCCAGGCGTTCGGTCGCTCCATGATGGGACTCCTATCGTTTTGGAACGGGTTTTCAGCACGTTCTCCATCGTACCCCGTTTGCGGGCGAATCAGCACGCGGGAGGGTGTATAAGCAGATATTAAAAAGGAGCCCGATCGGGCTCCTTTCATTTGCGGCTCTAAATTCGGTTCATCTCGCTCAGCGTGTTGTTGTACCAGTTGAACCAGTTGGGCGGGCAGTACTTCTTGGCGCCGGCGACGCTGATGGTGTAGCCGTATCCACGGGCGAGGCCGGAGACATGCGCGTCGATGGCCTCCTCCCAGCTGCCCCAGCTTGCGTTGCCCCAGCCCCAGGCGTTGTGGGGGCGGAAGCAATGACGGCCCTTGGAGCTCTCCGTGTTGGAGATGGCGGGGGAGAAGCGAGGGTCTACTCCGTACTTCCAGGCGGCATTGGCGAACGTGGCGCCCTGGCCCTCGAGCGGGGAGCCGGCGAGGTACGCGTCGATGCGCGGGGCCCATTCGGCCACAAAGGACGCTTGGTCGACATCCCAGTTCACGACACCGTTGTTGGGCGTGGCGACTGCGCCCCCGCCCATGTTCTGAGACGCCTGCTGAAGCGCGGCGAGCTCGGCCTCAGCGTCGGCCTGGGCCTGCGCGGCCTCGCGGAGCTTCTGGGCCTGGGCGAGGGCCTCGGCGGCGGAATCGCGCTCCGCCTCGGCCTGGACCTTGGCGCTCTTGAGCTCGGTCTTCTTGGCTTCGAGCTCGGTTTGGAGCTCGCTCAGCTCGGTGAGGGCACCGACGTTGGCATCCTTGACCTGATCGAGATACTTCATACCGGAGATGAGCTCATCCATGCTCTTGGTGTTCAGCACGAAGCTCATGAGGGTATTGGAGCCCTTGTGGTGCTTGTAGAGCTCGCGCATAGCGCGGCTGGCGCGCTCCTGCGCGGCGGGGAGCTTGGCCTCGAGCTCGGCGATGCGCGCCTCGTTCTCGGCGACCTGCTCCTGCAGGGAGTCGAGGTTCTTCGTCGCCTCATCGAATGCGGCGGCGGTCTCCTCTACTTTTTTCTGGGTCTCGGTGAGCGTGGCTGCGGTTTCGGTGGTGATTGCTCGTGCCGGGACGGGGAAGAGCACGCTCGCGAACAGCGCCGCCGTCACACCGGCGCCCGCGATGATGCGGCGGGTGCGGCCGGTGCGCCACGTGGTGTGCATGCTTGGAGTTGCGTCCATGTACATCCTCGTCTGTTGCTTACCTTAGGACAGCAAGCATCATAGCATCGGCTTCGAGTTCAACTTGAACGTTAGACATTCTTTAAGGTTCAAATTGAAGGTTTAAGCTTCAGCTACCTGCGGAGACGATGAAATGTGAAGCAGTTTTGTAGTTTCAAGTTCACCTTTAAGGTGAGGGTTTAACCGAAGGTCAACTGACCTAAAACACCTCATCTACCTGGTAAGACGTACAGATGTCTACGAAACTGAGGCGTTTTGCGCTCCGTCACGACTTTCAACTTTGAGTTGAAGCTTGAAGGTCTGATGGCCACGAACCGAGGTGCCGCCAGAGTCTCGGCATCTTCGGGTACACATATGAAAAAGGGCCGCGATTCGGCCCTTTTCGCTGCGTTTCTATCAAGTTCTAGCCAATCGACGAGCATGGACCCCGAGGCTTCTCACGCGTGGCCGGCGTCCAGGAACTTGCGGCGGCTGAAGTAGTTGTACCAGGTGACGAAAAATGTGGAGATGAGCTTCATGGACATGGTGCCGACGTTCAGCAGGCCGACGCCGATGAACATGTACAGGTCGTTCAGGCCCAGGCCGATGGCGGAGAGCACCGAGAAGATGACGAACTCGCGGCGGCGGCTCATGTCCTCTTTGTGCACGAAGACGTACTTCATGGACAGGATGTAGTTGAACACGATGGAGATGATGAAGGAGATCGTGGTCGCCATGAGGTAGTTCATATTGAGCGACTGCAGCAGATAGACGAGAAATGCGTACTCGACCGCCAGGGAGGCGAGTCCCACGGCGGCGAATTTCAAAAACTGACGAGTATTGGGATGTGCGAGTGCGCTGCGCAAACCATCACTTCCGCTCACGAGGGCCATGATGGCCGTCCTGCTTCAATGCAGGCAACTATACGTCTTGGGTAAACGAATTGTAAGGTCAAGCACAAGAAGCATATGAATCCGCCCGCCGACATGACGTGTCGGCGGGCGGCATTTCAATTCCGGTGAACGGACAATTGGTGTGCGATTATTGGCTGCTCGTGCCGTCGAGTAAGATTTTGCGCGTCACGAAGTTGTAAATCATTACAAGTGCCGTGGCGGCAATTTTTGCAACGTTGGCCTCGATTGACAGCCCCTTGTTGAGGGCCAGGACTATGCCATCGTTCAGGATGAGGCCGATGACCGAGAGCACAACGAAGATGATGAACTCGCGGCGCCGGCTCATCCCGTCCTTGTGTTCGAAGACGAACTTCATGCTCGCTACATAGTTGAAGATGAGCGAGACGACGAATCCCGCCGTATTGGCGAAAAGGATATCGAGGTGGGCTCCGTAATGGAGCAGGTTCATGATTCCGAAGTCAATGATGGTGGCAACGATGCCGACCACGCCAAACTTCGCAAGTTGCGAGAGGAGCGTTTTCATATTTCGATTCGAATCTAGTTGATGGGTCGTTTTGGTGTGCGGTGCTAGGCGCGGACCTTCACGACGATCTTGCGGACATGGCACGGCTCGCCCAGGGCGCAACCGGGTTTGTGGGCGTCCTCGGGCGCGAAGATGGCGAGCTCACCTGCACGTAGCACGATGGAGGTAACAGGTTCGGGGGTCTTGAGCAGGCAGTAATCGTCCGCCTCGTCGTAGGCCTGGACGGTTTCGAGGCCCTCGCAGTCGGCGAACTGCAGAAGCTCCTCGCCGCTTGCCACGAACTGGACGTCGAAGTAGTCGCGATGCGCTTCGAGCTCCTTCTCGCAAGCGGGGACCGTATCGTACTCGAGCACGTTCGCATAGACGTCGTCGCCTTGAATCTCATTGCGGCCGAGCGGTAGAGACATGAGATCGGAGGAGGTGAGGAAGTCGTAGGCAGCGCGGAAGCGTTCTGCCAGGTAATCGTGAGATGCGGAGTTGACGAGTTTGGTGACGAGCATGGCTGGTCCTTTCGTGAGATTATCCGGGCGTGCACCCATGGTGCGGAGTATAGCATTTGGGCATGAAGAAGGCCCCGACCTGCCGACCATGCGGGTCGAGCCGGCCGGGGCCTTGTGCGATCGGGATATCGGACGGGCTCTGGTGGGGCCTGCCCAAGAGATCGGGGTGCCGGGCAAGCGTCAGTGGCGCCTACCCTTGAAGAAGAGCTGGGGGAAGGGACGCTGGCGCTTGGGGCCGCCGGTGGTTGCCTTGGCGATCAGCTCGTCGGGGATGGGCACGTCGGCGCGTGCGCTTTCGAGGGGATTGACATCTGCTGCGGCGACCGGGTCCATGATCGGCACCTCGGGTTTGACTTCGGCCTCGCGATAGCGGCGCATCATGTCGGCCTGGAGCTGCTGCGCCGAGGGCGGCGTCCAGATGACGGCGTTGGCGCCCGCCTGGACGGTCTCGCGAACGGACAGCGAGCTGCGACCGCCAGATGCGATGAGCGGGAGATTCGGGTAGATCTCGCGCAGCTCGCGCAGAACGGCAGGGGTGTCCTTGCCGGCGGCGACGTTCAGGATCTTGGCGCCGGCCTTCACCTTGGCATGCGCGACTGCATCGCAGCGCACCACCGTGGCGATGACGGGGATATCGATGACGGCGCAGATCTGCTCGATCATCTCGGGCGGAGCGGGGGAGTTGACGACAACGCCCGCGGCACCCTGCATCTCGGATACGGCCGCCAACTGCACGGAGCGCTTGCCGGTTGTGGTGCCGCCGCCAACGCCCACGAAGACGGGGGCCTCGGAGGCGGTGAGCAGGGCCTGCGTGATGGCGGGCTGCGCGGTGAAGGGATACACGGCGAAGATCGCATCGGCGTTTGAGTTGCGAATGACGGCGACGTCGGTGGTGTAGAGCAGCGACTTGATGCGACGCCCGAACAGCGTGAAGCCGCCGCACTCCTCAAGCTCATCGGGGACGCGGAGCGGGGCCTTGCGCAGACGGCCCTCGATGGGCGAGGGCTCCATGGGCAGCAGGCCGCCCGGCGTCACGGCGAGCTCGGGTTCGGCGAATTCGTCGGCAAGTTCAACTTCGGAGAAATCGATGGTCGCCTCGATCGACTCGGGGACCTCGGCGCTCACCGAGATGGGATCGGTATCGGTGTCGCCGGGTTCGAGCTCGGCATGGTCGACGTTGCGCTCGATGGCCGGTATGGGGTTGGACGCGGCAGCGGAGCCGGTACCCATTTGCGGTTCAACGGCATCGGGCCGCGGGTCGGGTACAGAGGCGCGCCCGGCGTCGGGAGTGGTGTTGGTCATGATGCCCCCTTGAGGGAAGGACGAATTTCGATTCATTGTACCCGCCCGTATGCTTTAGAGGACCAAGGGGCGTCACTCACGCGGTCTCCATGCCTTTGTGGTTCCTGCGCCATGGCGGCTATCGGGGTCGAATCTGGTATGCTGGGGCGGCGAGAGCAATTTGAGAGTGCGCATCCGCGCGCGAGAAGGGATGGTGCCGCCGTGGAGATGTTCGACATTTTGGCCCCGGTGCTCATGATCGCCGGCGCCATCGCCGTGGTGGCCCTGGTATACCTGCTGTTCGCCACCCTTAAGGACCGCAACGCCCGCAAGGGCGATGAGGAGCGCGGGCGATAGCCGTCGATCGGACGCTTGCATCCGTGTGAACGCCGGGACCCCCGCGCCATTGGCGCGGGGGTCCCGTTTCATGTTTGTCCAACGTTGCCTTATCGTCTGGTGCGAGGGGCCTGTTTTTGTATGACGGCGACGTAGAACCCCTCGTACAGCCTGGTCGGGGCGAGGGTCAGTGTTCCCTCGAGCGAGTTCGGGAGATTCATAATCGGCCATGCGAGCTCGCCCTCGTCGGCGTGCGCGATCGTGATGATGCGCTCTTCCGGATCGGACTGCCCGTCGTCGACGTTGCCCGCAAGGACCGGTACGACCTTGCAGTCGCGATGGCGCTTGAGGGCCGCACGCACCTGCTCGTCGTTTTCCTCGGGGAGAACCGAACAGGTGGAGTAGACGAGGGTGCCGCCGGGTTTCAAGACCGTGAGCGCTCGGTCCAGCAGTGCGCGCTGGGACTTGACCACCTTGTCGAGCAGTTGGGGCGTCATGCGCTTTTCCGCTCGTTCGTCACCCGTGCGATATGTGCCGGTTCCCGTGCAGGGCGCGTCGAGCAGGATCTGATCGAAGCTGAAGAACTCGTCGAGGCGACGCGCGTCCGTGCGCATGATGTTCACGTTTTGAGCGCCGAGCTTGTCGAGGTTGTACGCGAGTTTTTCGGCGCGCGGTGCGCTCATCTCGCAGGCGGTGAGGTGTGCGCCGTTGGTCGTGAGGGCGGCGATCTGGGATGTTTTGCCGCCAGGGGCCGAACACATGTCGAGGATGTCGGCACCCGTGAGCGGATCGAGGATGAGGGGCGGGAGCATGGAGGAGAGGCTCTGCAGGTACACGAGACCGTCGCGGTAGATGTCGAGGTCCCACACCTCGCGCTCTCGTGCGCCATCGAGTACGAAGGCGTCTTCGTACCAGGGCACGCGGGCATAACCGATGCCGGCAGCGTCGAGCGCCGCGGAGATCTGGTCGGAAGTTGCCTTGAGCGTGTTGGCGCGCAGGGTCACGGGGCGTGCACGCGCGGCATCGAAGCCGTCGGCGAGAAGCTCGCGCGTGCGCTCGTCGAGACGGTCGGTCAACTGCATGGTTCCTCCTGGCAAAATCGGGCCGTCGCCCATCGCGGGCGGGTTCATTCGTCGTGCATCGCTATCTTAGCGCCTCGGTGCAGGTGCGCCTACAGGGTGAATCCGATTGCCACGAGCGCAAGACAGCAGCCGAGGACGGCGATGTCTGTGGCGGTCATCGGATAGCGGCGATAGGAGCTGGCGCGCGTGCGCAGGTAAAACCCGCGCTGCTCGGCCGCGAGCGCCGTCGCGTCGGTCTTTTGCACCGAGGTTACGAGCAGCGGGATGCACACGGGAATCATAAGGGCGAGTTTCTTGAACGGGTTGCCGGTGTCAAAGTGCACGCCGCGCGCGGTTTGAGCCTCCATGATGGCGTTCATCTCGCGCGTGAACACCGGGACGAATCGAAGGGCCGTGGTGAACGTGAACGCGTAGGGATAGGGGACGTGGAGGACCTCCACGCAGGCATTGGCCAGGTCCGTGAGTCTCGTCACGCTGAGCATGAGCACGAGCGGCAAGGCGACGCCGACCAGGCGAAGGCATGCGCGCAGCCCGCCGATCACGCCATCGACGGTCGCGAATGCGACGATATGCTCGCCCGTGGGAGTGAACGCGACCTGTAGGGTGAACATGACGACCACGATGGGCAGGAGCACTTTGAGCAGGCCCGTCAGGCGTCTTGCCACGCCGGCATAGGCGCCGATTGCCAGGGTGAGTGCGAGCAGGGCCGTGAGGGCGAAGGGGCTTTGCGTGAGAAAGGTCGCGGTGATGATCGCCGCTGCGATTGCGAGCTTCGTCACGGGGTTGAGACGGTGCAGCAGGCTCTTCCCGGGAGTGTAATCGATGACATCAAGCATGGGCCTTCAGCTCCTTGACGAGGGCGACGAGGTCGGCGACTTCGGTTATGTGGGCGAACGAGGGGTGGAAACGGGCTGCCAGGCGCTTGCCGAGCGCGGGCACGCACGGCGCTGCGATGCGCGCATGGGCGAGCAGCGCGTCGTTTGCGAATACCTCGCGGGAGGGGCCGACTTCGATCAGCCTGCCCTCCGTCATGACGGCGAGGGTGTCGGCGAAATCGCTCACGACCTCCATGTCGTGGCAGACCATGACGACGGCGGTGCCGTCGAGTGCGCGCTGGCGGACCGTCTCCATGACGGTCATGCATTCGCGGTAGTCAAGCCCGCTCGTGGGCTCATCAAGGATGATGAGCTCGGGTTCGAGGGCCACGACGCTTGCGAGCGCGACCATCTGGCGTTGGCCGCGGGAGAGGTTGAAGGGGGAGGCGTTTTCGGGCAGGCCGAAGGTGGCGGCGACGCGACGTGCCCTTTCCCGTGCGGCATCGGCGGGTGCGCCTTGGAGCTCGAGGCTGAAGGAGATCTCCTCGACGACGGTATTGCGGCATAGCTGGCGGTCCGGATTTTGGAAGAGGGTCGCGGCGTGTGACGCGAGCGCGCTCACCGGAGTCGTGCGGGTGTCGAGTCCGGCGATGCGCACCACGCCAGCGCTTGGCTTGATCAGGCCGTTCAACAATTTGGTGAAGGTCGTTTTGCCGGCGCCGTTCTGGCCGACGACGGCGAGAATCTCGCCGGCGCGCACGGTGAGGTTGATTCCCTCGATGCCCGCCTGTCCCGTTCCGTAGGAATACGCTGCTCCGGCGACGTCGACGATGATCGGACGCTCATCGACTGTGTTGCGTGCATCCGGTCCATCACCCAGGGCGCAGGGCACGATGGGCGAACTCTTGGATAGCCCGGGGGCGAGGATGCCCGCGACGAGGGATTCGGCGCCGTCGAGCGTGAGTGCGGGGGAGTCGTTTGGCGCGAGCCCGGCTTCGGCGAGGCTGTTGGAGATGCGGACGGTTCTCGGGGTGTCGACGCCGATGGCTCGCAGGTTCTCCCCGTGGGAGAAAACGTCGGTCGGCGTACCGTCGAGTGCGATGCGGCCCTGATCGATCACGACGACGCGGTCACAATACTCGGCGAGCAGCGCGACCGTCTGCTCGATGAGGATGACGGTCATCCCCGTCAGCTCCTTGGCGCGTCGGAGTACCTCGAACACATCGCGCGCGCTCGCGGGATCGAGCGCGGAGGTGGGTTCGTCCATGACGATGACGCGGGGCGTCATGGCGAGGATGGCGGCGATGGCGACCTTTTGCTTCTGCCCGCCGGAAAGCGTCGCGATTTCGCGATGGCGCAGGTCGGCGATGCCCACGGCGTCGAGGGCCGATGCGATGCGCCCCTCAATCTCGCGGTGGTCGATGCCGAAGTTCTCAAGGCCGAACAACAGCTCGTCCTCCACGACGGAGGCCACCATCTGAGCGTCGATGTCTTGGAGGACCGAGCCGGCGACCTTGGCTATATCGGTGAGGGACGCCTCGCAGGTGTCGAGTCCCGCCACGAGTGTGGAGCCAAACAGGCGGCCCCGATAATGGTGGGGGATGGCGCCGGTGATGGCGCTCGCCAGCGTCGACTTTCCGGCACCCGAGGGGCCGATCAGGCCGACGAAGGTGCCCTCTTCGATGGAGAGGTCGATGTCTTTGAGGGCGTAGGCGCCGTCAGCGGCGGTGCCGTAGGAGAACGAGACGCACTCCATTTCGATGATCGCGCTCATAGGGCTCCTTTCTCGGTGCTCGGCATCTGGAGATGCCGAGTGGGACGGATGCGGCTGCGTCACTCGTTCAGACCGAGCGATTGTTTGACGGGCTGATAAAGCGCGCCGACGAGAATCGCGTTGAAGACCGCCGTGACCGTTACGACCGGAGTCATCACGGCGGCCAGCTCGCCGGCGAAGCCCATGAGCGCCATCTTGACCACCATGAAGATCATTCCGGAGAGGAATGTGGTGATGAAGGTGCCGATCACGGGCACCAGGTTGCGCGCGGGCGTGCGCGCGCCGACGTTCACGATCGACGCCATGGCGACGGCGGCGATGCCTTCGGCGACGAAGTCGATGCCGGGGGAGCTGGTGGTGATCTGGATGACCGCGGCCGAGATGAGTCCGATCACGAGGGCCTGCGGGATGGTGGGGCGAATGACCAGGATCGCGAGGCAGAAGGCGGAGACGATGAATTCGGGGGCGATGGCTCCGCCGGAGACCGCGGAGATGGCCTTGCCTGCCGTGAAGTTGAGGATGAAGCCGGCGGCGAGCAGGACGGCAAGCAAGACGAGGCTTTGGATGTCGAGGCCGCGTCGCTCGTCGATGGCGACGGTGCGGGGTCGGCCGCTGGGTTGGAACGGGGTGGTCATGGGAAGTTCCTTTCGCGAACTGGGGTGCTTGCGTTCAGGGGGGGGGCAAAGGCGGTGGACGGGGCCTCGGCATGAAAAAAGGCCCCCGGTCAAACCGGAGGCCTCGTGTTACCTGGATGGTATATGGGTATGAGGACTCACCGTCGACCGGCCGAAGACGCGTCATGCCACCACCAGTTGTTGAGGGAGACGAACGTGATCTGCTTCATGATGATGGCTCCTTTCGCGCTATCGGAGGTCGAAACGTTGGTTAGGGACTATAGCACAGTGCAGTGCGGGTGCAACGGGGCGGGCGATACGTTTCGGTGCCGTTACACGCGCCGCGATACGCTAGAGCTTGGCGAAGTCGTCGACGATGAGGTCGAGGCAGGCGGGAAGGACGCGGGCGCCGAACTCGCCGGTGTTGTTGTGGATGAGCTCCCCGTCGAATTCCATGCCGAGGGAGGGTGTGCAGGTGATGCGCGCCTCCTTGGCTTGGAAGAGGGTGAACTGCGGCCGACCCAGGCCCTTGCCTGCGGGATCGAGGACGCCGGCAAGCAGGGTGGGGAGCAGCTCGACGGTTTTGGCGGGCTGGATCACGGCGATATCGATGAACCCGTCGTCCATGCGGCAATCGGGGAACAGGTTGATATCGTTTTGGATGAGCGAGGTGTTGCCCACCATGCAGCCGATGCCGTCGAGCTCGTCGACCTTTCCGTCGTGCTCGATGGTGAAGTGCGCGACGGTGGGGGCGGGGTTGGCGAGCGCCGAGAGGAAGTAGGCGATTTCGCCCATGTCGCCCTTGGCGGGCTCGGCCTTGTGCATGATGTCGGCATCGAAGCCGGTGCCCGCGATGATGATGAAACCGTGGCGCTGGACGCTGCCGTCCTCCGCCTTCCAGAACAGCTCTCCCATGTCGGCCGTCTTGGTTCGGCCCTCGCGGCAGGCCTTGGCCAGCGCGGCGGGTTCGGGCGCGTTGCCGATGTTGTTGAAGAACAGGTTCGCGGTTCCAGAGGGGAAGACGAGCGTGGGGACGTGGCTATCGCGGATATGGTCGAGCACGTTGGACACGGTGCCGTCCCCGCCGGAGACCACGACGCGGTCGAACGTGCTCACGTCCTCCGCGGCCTGATGAGGCTCCATGCCGTCGCCGATGAAGCGCAGGCATACCTCATCGCCGGCCTCGGACAGAGCGCGCGCGAAGTCGAAAATCTCGTCTGAGCGGGGGCCGGAGGCGGGGTTGTGGATGATGAGGCAACGCATGGCGAGTTCCCTGTTCATGAAAAGGCGGGTATAGTTACAAGATGACGTAATCCTACCCGTGTCGCACGCGGGTTTTCCCGTACCGGGGAGACGAATGTACATCTCCACAAATGAGGACCTGACCGCCTTCTGCAATCGCGCCCGTGCTTTTTCGGCCATCGCCATCGACACGGAGTTCCTGCGGGAGAAGACCTATCACGCCAAGCTGTGCTTGGTGCAGGTCGCCACGCCGGACGAGTGCGTGGTCATCGACCCCCTCGCGATCGACGATCTGGGGCCGCTCGCCGAGCTCATGACCGACGTCGACACGCTCAAGGTATTCCATGCCTGCTCGCAAGATATGGAGGTGCTCTGCCACGCGCTCGGCTCCGTGCCCGTGCCGATCTTCGATACGCAGGTGGCGGCGGGGTTCCTCGGTGAGCGTGCGCAGTGCTCCTACCACAACCTCGTGAGCACGTTCTGCGGCGTCTCCTTGCCCAAGACCGAATCGTTGACGGACTGGTCGCGGCGTCCGCTGAGCCCCAAGCAGATCGAGTACGCCCTTGACGATGTGCGCTATCTCATCGATGCGTATCGCGTCATCGAGTCCAAGCTGCATTCGCTCGGTCGCACGGCCTGGGTGCGCGACGAGATTCGCCCCCTCGCCGACCCCGCCCATTATCGCAGCGATCCCCGCGCCGCGTTCAAGCGTGTGAAGCGCGTGAACGCCTGCACGCGCCGTCAGCTCGCTGTTGCCCGTGAGCTCGCTTCTTGGCGCGAGCAGCGGGCGGAGACGCGCGATATCCCGCGCAAGTGGGTCATGTCCGACGAAGTCCTGCTGGCGCTGTGTAAACGCGCGCCGCAGACCGTCGAGGACTTCCGCGCGGTGCGCGGGACCGAGCAGCTGAGTGCCCGCGATGTCGAGGTCGCTCTCGACGCAATCGCTCGCGGTCGCCGCTGCCCGCAGGAGAACCTGCCCTCGATCGGTCGCGCCCATCGCGCACCGGCGCCCGAGCTCGAGAGCGTCATCGACCTCATGTACGCGCTGATCCGCCTCGTTTCCGAGCGCTCCGGCGTTGCAACCTCGTTGATTGTCTCGCGTGACGGCTTGCTCGACTACATCGAGCATCCCGAGCGCAGCCCCCTGCGCGAAGGTTGGCGCTTCGAGTTGGTCGGCACCCTCATGGACGACCTGCTTCAGGGCAATATCGGCCTCACCGTCAAGGACGGGGCCCTCGAGATCTTGTAATGGCGCCCGTGCGCCCCGAACCGCATGGGAGGATCTGATGATCAAGGCGGCGTTTTTCGATATCGACGGCACGCTTGTCGGCTTCAAGACGCACCGTGTGCCCGAGAGCGCATGGCGCGCCATCGAGCTCATGCGTGTGAAGGGCATCAAGGTATGCATCGCCAGCGGTCGTTCGCTCATGGAGATGCACGAGGAGCTCAAAACGGGCTTCGACGCATATGTGACCATGAACGGCCAACTGTGCTTCGACGATGAAGGGGTGTTTCGCGATGCCCACATCGACGACCGCGACGTGCGCGTGATAGTCGAGCAGGCCCGCGAAGGGCTCTATGACCTGTATGTTATGCAGGGGAGCCGCTCGTTTGTGAACAATCTCGGCGACCGCGTGATCGAGCTCGGTCGTCAGGTGGGGCTCGATTATTCGCTCGGCGACCTCGATTGGGCCTACGAGCTTCCGGTCTACCAGTTCAACGTGTTCGGCGGGCCCGATGTCGAGCAGGTGTTCCTTTCCAAAACCGAGCATGTCGTGGCAACGCGCTGGAACGACCTGTTCTGCGACGTGGTCCCTGCGAAGGGCGGTAAGGACTACGGCGTGCGCGCCGCTCTCGAACGCTTCGGCATCGCGCCCGAGGAGGCCATCGCATTCGGCGACGGCGAGAACGACCTTGGCATGTTCGAGGTCGTGGGCACGAGCATCGCCATGGGAAACGCGTGGGATGGCGTGAAGGAGTGTGCCAGCTTCGTCACCACCGACGTGGACGACGATGGCATTTGGAACGCCTGCAGAAAGCTGGGGCTCGTCTAGCTTTGGGCTGCGCGCTGGCAGGCCGGGCAGGTGCCTTCGAAAATCAAACTGTGACAGACTTGCGCATAGGATGATTCTTCGGCTGCCCGTGCGTCGAGCGCCTGGTCGTGGGGCAGGACGATGTCCGCCACGGCGCCGCATGCTCGGCACACGACATGGGCGTGGCCGTCGCAGCGCCAATCGAAGCGGGTGGTCCCCGGGGCCTTCACCGTGGTGATGATTCCCGCCTCGGTGAGAAGATTGAGGTTGCGGTAAACGGTCCCTCGGCTCACACGCTCGTCGGTCTCGCGGACTTGCAGGTAGATGTCCTCCGCCGTGGGGTGGTCGCAGCGCGAACGCACGGCATCGAGCACGAGTTGGCGCTGACGCGTGTTGCGGCGTGTGACGGGCTGGTCGGGTGCCGATGTGCTCATGGTTTCTCCGTTCGTTACTAACTGAGTAACATTTGAGCAGAAGGTGAGCAGCATGGCAAGGAGCGCACGCCAATTTCCGTAAATGATTCCTTATGAGGGTCGTTTCAGCGCACGGTCAGAAGCGGACCTCGAAGTCGCTCTCCCCCTCGACGCGGGGAAGTTCGTCGAAGGATTCGAGCCAGATGCGGCTTCCGAAGCGCCTGTAGTACGCATGCAGGCGCTCGAGGTGCGCGGCAATCGACTTGGCGGCGCCCTGGGTCTCCATATCGACCGTTCCATCGGGCAGGTTGCGCACCCATCCGGTGAGGTTACGATCACGGGCGAGCTCCTGGTTGGTCCAGCGGAACCCGACCCCTTGGACCGAACCGCTGAACAGCAGGGCGAGCCGGACGGCTCCTTCTGTCGAGGAGAGTTTGGAGATGAGCTCGGCCTCGCAGGGGCTTATGCGTCCCGATCGTTCGACATCTTCTTCCGGAATGCCGGATTCCCGCTCGAACTGACGGGCGTACTTCATCATGCGTTCGAAAATGCCCATGGTGCTAGCTCTCGTACGCGGCCGTGGTCTCGCGGTCGGCGGGGAAGCTCACGCCCGTCTGGCGACGCGCCTCGTCCATGATGTCGAGGGAGGCGAGGGTCACGTCGCGGAAGTGGGCGACATTGCCGAAAGTGCCGCAGGGGACTTGGGTGCAGTCGCCGCCTATGCGTATCTCTTCAACAGACTGAACGAAGTCCGCGAGCTCATGTTGCATGGTGTTTTCGAACCTGGGGAGGTCGATGTCGTGGCCGACGGTCTGGGCCGAGGAGTAGCCGACGGAATTCGCCTGCCGCGCGGCATGGGAGCGCAACTCGACGCGTATGGCGGAAGGTGCGGAGATCCCGTGCACGGTGAGGGTGCCGAGCTCGCCCTCGATCTGGCTGTCGGAGAGGTCGTTCGTGGTCTTGGAATGTGCGAGGACGGCGGTCATGCCGGGGTAGGAGGCGAGGATGACGCCCGACCCGTCGATCGGACCGTGCGTGAGTTCTCGGGTGTCCTCGTCGAGCAGCGCGGCGGAGGCGAGTACGCGTTCGGGCGCGCCGAACAGCTCGACGAGGGGCTCGACGCAGTAGACGCCGATGTCCATGAGGGAGCCTGACGCCATGGCGCAGTCGAAGATGTTGGTATGGCGTCCCGCCAAAATCTCATCGTGGCGGGAGGAGTACTTGCCGAAGCGAAGGGTGGCGCGGCGGATGGCGCCGATTTGGGGCAGGGCCTCCTTGATGGCGTGGAAGGCGGGGTCGTGCAAGGGACGCATCGCCTCGAGCGCGACGACGCCCGTCTCGCGAGCCGCCTCGAATACCTCGACGGCCTCTCGTCGGTTGGCGCAGAAGGGCTTCTCGACAAGGACGTGCTTGCCACCCGCGATGCAGGCGAGCGCCTGGTCGTGATGGAGCGCGTTAGGGCTGCCGATGTAGACCGCGTCGACCCCATCGCTTGCGGCGAGCTCATCGAGCGAGGTGAAGGGGGTCGTCCCCCCATGCTCGGATGTGAAGGCCGCGGCTCTCTCGCGATCGCGCGAGAGGGTGCCGACAAAGACGGCGCCCTCCACGTTCGCCAGGGCGTCGAGCATGGACGCGGTGATGCCGCTCGTTCCGATGGTCGCGATGCGGATCATATCGCTGCCTCTCAATCTGTCCCCGATTTGTCGGGGACGTCCTTCTCGTCAAGTGGTGTGCCGGCCGGTCAGTCGGACTCGCCCTCGATGAACCCGGTGTCGCACGCGCGGCCCTCGCCATCCGCCGCCGCCGTGGCGAGCTGGTCGCAGCGCTCGTTGAACTCGTGTCCGGCGTGGCCCTTCACCCAGTGAAAGGTCACGTCGTGGGGTTCCTTGGCGGCGAGCAGTCGCTTCCAAAGGTCGACGTTCTTGACGGGCTTCTTCTGCGAGGTCTTCCACCCTCGGCGGATCCAGCCCTCGACCCAGTGCTGGTTGAATGCGTTGCAGACGTACTGGGAGTCCGAGTGGACCTCGACCTCGCAGGGGCGGTTGAGCGCCTCGAGTGCCGAGATGACCCCTAACAGCTCCATGCGGTTGTTGGTGGTGCGGTCGTAACCGCGGGAGAGCTCAAGCGTGTGCAGCTTGCCCGAGGGGGCGGTGTACCTGAGGACTGCTCCGTAGCCACCCGGTCCCGGGTTGCCACGAGATGAGCCGTCGGTGTAGACGATGACCTTCACATGGTTCCTTTCGATTTGGCTGGGGCCATTATAGGGTTGACGTTCTGTCTGCGGGGCGCACGGCCTACGCCTCGGACAGCCTTGCGTTGGCGAGGGAGACGAGCGGCCTCATGACGCTCTCGATGCTCTTGAAGTCTGAACCGCGATTGGTCGCGACGGCGATGGCGTAGCTTCCCCGCGGCGTATTGACCACGCCTCCGTCGAACGTGACGTTGTAACGCGCCTCGCCCGAAAACCATCCCGCCTTCGACCATGTGGAGGCTTGGTCGATGCCCGCGATATCGTCGACGCGTGAGTTGAGCGTGTCGCCGAGCATGTCGCGCAGCCATTGGGCACAGGGGTCGTCGGTCGCAAGCCAATCGGCGCAGACGCGCCAGATGTTCGCGAGATCGCGAACGCTGTAATCGCAGTACCAATGCGTAAGATCGCACGGTGCTCCCGCCTGGGCGGAGAGTTCGCCAAAGAACGATTGACCGTACAGACGCTCGCGAAGCGTCCGATAGGCCTCGTTGTCCGAGTTGACGATGGTCGAGGTGATGAGGCCGCCGTAGTTCGTCCGTGCCGCGTCGCCTTGGGCGCGTACGAGGCTGATGCAGAACGGCGCCTTGATGGTGCTCGCGCTGTAGTATGCCCGATCGGGGTTGTGCTCGATGGTCTGGCCGTTTTCGAGGTTGAGAACGATGTAGCTGATATCGGCTCCCGCTTCCTCGACGGCCGCCACGGCAGCGTCGAGCTCGGACTTTGCCTGCCCGTCGGCTTGCTTGAGCGTTGTAGTCTCGGGGTCGGGGGCATCTTCGGCCTCGGTGTCTTGCACGATGACCATTGTCGAATGATCAGCGGTGCCCGAGACCTGTGACCCGATCATGGGGGTCGATGCTGCGCACCCGCCAAGTGCGATGATAACGAGGGACAGGGCCGCCGCTGGGAAAAGGGTCGATGATGGGGCGATGGGCGAGTCGCGACGTATGGGGGAATGCCGGCGGGATGGCGTTGTGTCCGCGCGCGATGCATCTGTCATGGTTGCCCCTTTCGCATGGTCTTCGAGCCGCATGCGGCTGCAGTCCCATGGTACGCCTTTCCCGTCTGGGCGTTTGTGGCGGGACGAGCGCGTATCATGTCGGGTTGAACATGAGGATGGGAGGTCCGATATGGCTGGATTGCGCTGGGGAATCATGGGCGCCGGCGGCATCGCGCGTCGGTTTGCGCGGTCTTTGGGGCATGTCGAGGGGGCGTCGCTCGTGGCGCTGAGCGGCCGCAGTGCCGTGCGCCTCGATAGCTTCGCCGCCGAGTTTCCAGTCGATGCACGTCGACGCTACGTCAGCGCGGAAGATGGCGGCGAACGCGCCCATCAGATGCTCGTGGACGATCCTGACGTCGATGCGGTCTACCTCTCCCTGCCTCATGGGATGCACGAACGATGGGCCTGTCGGCTGCTGAGGGCGGGCAAGGCGGTCCTGTGTGAGAAACCGGCGGTGCTCTCCGCCGAAGAGGCCGGTCGGGTCGTTTCTGCCGCGCGTGAGTCGGGCTCCCTGTTTGTGGAGGCGATGAAGCCCCGCTTCATGCCCGTTAGGGCCCGCGTGCGAGAACTGCTCGCGTCCGGCGAACTCGGCGAGATCCGCGGCATTGAAGTCGTGCATCGATTGGATTACGGCGACCTCGAGGGCGGTTACCTGCTCGACCCTGTTCAAGGGGGAACGCTGTACGACCTTGGGTGCTATGGCGTCGCATGGGCGGAGGACCTCTTGGGCGGCGCGATACAGGTTGACGACGTGCGGACGCGGTGGATGGTGGCCTCGGACGGCTCCGCGGTCGACATCGCCGACGAGGCGGACCTGCGCATCGGAGGCGTGCCCGTGCATTTCGATTTCGCCGGGGACGCGGGGGAGTACCGCGTCGAGTGCCGCGTGACGTGCGAGCGCGGCGAGGTTTCCATCCCGATGCTCCATCGCCCGACGGGCTTCACGGTGCACCGCTTCGACGGGCCCGATTCCTCGCGTACCGCAGGGGAGCGCATCGAAGCGCCCCTGGCGGTCGATGATTTTTACGATGAGATCTCCCATACGTGCGAGCTCATCCGCCGGGGCGAGAGCGAGAGCCCGATTATGCCGCTGTCGTCGACGGTTCGCACTGCCCGCATCATCGATGCGGTGCGGGCGGCGTGGCACGAGCCACGCGAACGCGTCGGGGGAGGGGGGTAGCGATGGCGGCGAGGATGGGCTCGGACTGCGCTCGCGTTGGGGAGACAGCTCATCGCGTGGGAAGCGATGAACTGCTCGCGGTGTTCGCCGAGGGGGACGGCTATATCTCGCACGTGCTGGTCGAGGACGTGGAGCTCGCGTATGAATGCGCGAACGCGGCGACCTTTGAGCACGCGGCCTTTCGCGATTGCCTTTTCGAGCAGGTTGACCTGCGTGAATGCACGTTTCGCGACGTCGTGCTCGAGAACTGCCGGTTCATCGGTTGCATGATGGACAAGGCGTGGCTCAACCGTGTGGACCTGCGCGATTGCTCCGCACCGGGCTTGAGCCTGCTCCAGGCGAGGATCGCCTGGGTTTGCGCCGTCTCCACAGACCTCTCGTACGCGAACCTGTCTGAGACGTCGATCGACCACTTCTCGCTCGATGGGTGCAGGCTGCGTGAAGCGGCGTTGCAGCGGGCGAAGCTCAAGAACGTGCGCTGGGATGCGTGCGATCTCACGAGGATCGATGTGTTCGGCACCCCACTTGCCGGCATCGATGTGTCTGACTGCACGTTCTCGGCGCCTGTCCTGTCGAGCGATTACCGAGAGCTGCGCGGCCTCGTGGTCGGTGCAGATCAGGCGCTCGATCTCGTTCAGTTGCTCGGGGTGCGTCTTGCCGAGGGGTAGCCTGTTTCATGGTGACGCCCGGCCGCGTTGGGTCGATGCCGTCGCTCGTCCTGAAGAGTCCCGTCCGCCCTATGAGCGGGGCAAAATCTCGGACGAGCGGCATGGGCTTCGGTTTTACATGAGCGGTTGGTGTGTTGATTGAGGAGAATCGGTCCGCGAGGATGCAATCGAGGACAATCGGGAGGCTGTTCGACGTCGAAAGGACACCCATGAAATTCGATGCCCGCATCACCCGTCGCTCCCTGATCGCCGCTGCGGCGACGCTCCTGCTCGCTGGTTGCGGCGCCGGAGGCCCCGCAGGCTCTGCGCCTTCCGGTTCCGCCGGCGCAGGCTCAGCCCGCTCGGATCCTGTCGCCGCCGTTGCTTGGGAGGCTGCGCTCGACCCCGAAGCCCCCTTCATGAACGTCGCGGGCCAGGATGGCGCGGCCACGCCCGGTGAGTGCTGGACGCAGCATGAGGATGGCACGGTGCAGGTCCAGGTCGCCGGTTCGTCGATTCCGGAGCCCACGGTCGAGAGCGTCGAGTTCGCCGACGGCGTGCTCACGCTGACTATGGCCCAGCCCGATGAGGACACGCCGGCGACGATGGACTTTGTCTTGCATCAGTTCATGGTCAGCGGGGCCGACGCCCCCAAGGTCGCGGCTGTCGTGCTCGTGCGCGGCGAGGAGACCGTCGAGCTTCCCGCCGGCGAGCTTGCCGAGCTCGAGGCCGTAGAGTAGCAAGGTGTTTCGACTGCGCGCCGCGCGCGGCCCATGTATTTCGGAGGTCCCATGCTGACCATCGGTTGTCATCTGTCCACTACCAAGGGCTATACCGCTATGGGCGAGACCGCTCGCTCCATTGGCGCAAATACCTTTGCGTTCTTCACGCGCAATCCGCGCGGCGGGAACGCCAAGCCGCTCGATCTCGATGACGTGGCGGGTCTGCGGCGAATCTTGGACGAAGATGGGTTTGGACGCCTAGTGGCGCATGCACCCTACACGTACAACCCCTGTTCCGCCAAGGAACGGGCGCGCGAGTTCGCGCTCGAGGCCATGGCCGAGGACCTGCAGCGCATGGAGGCGCTGCCCGGGCAACTCTACAATTTCCATCCCGGCGCACATGTGGGTCAGGGGGTCGATGCCGGCATCGAGCTCATTGTCGATGCCTTGTGCCAGGTGATGTTTGAGGGTCAGCGCACGTGCGTGCTGCTCGAGACGATGGCCGGCAAGGGCACCGAGGTGGGCCGCACTTTCGAGGAGCTGGCACGCATCATCGAGGGTGTGGCTTCACGCCGTCCCGAGCTTGCCGGCACCGATATGCTCGGTGTGTGCCTGGACACCTGCCACATCTCCGACGGTGGGTATGACATCGTGGATGACCTGGATGGCGTCATGGCCGAATTCGACCGCGTTGTGGGTCTCGAGCGCTTGCAGGCGGTCCATATCAACGACTCCAAGAACCCGCGTGGCGCGCATAAGGACCGCCATGAGGTGATCGGCGGGGGATACCTGGGCAATCCCGAGCTCGGCGGCGGCGAGCACGTTTTGCGCGCCATCGTGACGCATCCCGCCCTGTGCGAACTGCCCTTTATTTTGGAAACCCCGCATGACGACCTCGCGGGTTATGCGGGTGAGATCGCCTACCTGCGCGGGCTCGCGGGGTAACGCGAGTCGCGCTTGCGCTGAGAAGTTGAGGTTTTTCGTATCGTTTTTAAAAAGGATGAAGTAGTGCAGGTGTTTGGTCCAACAAAACTGCAGGTCGCAGTTGGTCTCCGATCGCGTGTATCTGACTAATCTCAAAATGAGTACGAAAAAGCTCTCTCTTCCTCGAGCGAGGGGGTTCGTCGCAGCTTGGTGAGTGACATTCCAGCAGGATATGCCTCATTGCGACTTCGCGCGCCCGTTTTTCAGCCCGGCTTGCCCTGCCACAGCTTCTTCGTCCGGCTTATTCCCCGTCCAAAAACGCGCCGGTTTGGCGGTTCCAGAGGGCGGCGTATTCTCCTTCGGCCTCGGCAAGCTCGGTGTGCGTGCCATCCTCGACAATCTCGCCGTCGGCGAGCACGACTATGCGGTCGAGCGCTGCCACGGTGGACAGGCGGTGCGCCACGACGATGGACGTGCGTCCGCGCATGAGGTTCTCGAGTGCATCCTGCACCAGCGCCTCGCTCTCGGAGTCCAATGCGCTTGTGGCCTCGTCGAGCACCAGGATCGGTGCGTCGGTGAGGATGGCGCGGGCGATGGCCACGCGCTGACGCTGGCCGCCGGAGAGTTTCACGCCGCGCTCACCCACGAGCGTATCAAGGCCGCTGGGCAGGCGATCGATGAACTCGAGCGCGTTGGCAAGCTCGGCGGCACGGCGGATCTCCTCCTCGGAGGCGCCGGGGCGGCCATAGGCTATGTTCTCGCGGATGGAACGGTGGAACAACAGCGCTTCCTGCGGAACGTAGGCGATCTGCCGGCGCAGGCTCTGCTGGGTGCAGGTGGAGATGTCCTGGCCGTCCACGCGCACATGCCCGTCCTGCACGTCGGAAAGGCGCAGCAGCAGCTTGGTGAGGGTGGTTTTACCCGAACCCGAGCGACCAACGAGGCCCACGCGCTGACCGGCCGGGATATGCAGGTTGAGGTCGGTGAAGACGCGGTCGCCCTCGGCGGCGTCGGCGTAGGCGAAGCCGAGGTGGTCGAAATCGATCGAGCCCTCGGTCACCACGAGGTCCGGGGCGCCGGGCGCATCCTCCACAAGCCGGGGTTCGTCAAGGATGCGGGCCATTTCGCTCGCGTCGCCGATGGCGCGGTTCATGCGTTGCATCATCGAGTTGATGTAGTTGAAGCGCATGGAGAGCTGATAGGTGTAGGAGAACATCATGACGAGCATGCCGCCCGAGATGCCGAACCAGGCGTTGCCGCCCGCCACGAAAATAGACACGATGAGCATGATCACGGTGATGATGCCGCTCGTGGTGAAGCCGCGCTGCATGGTGGCGCGCATGGAGCGGCTCTCCGCCCGCATGGCGGCGAGGTCCGCTTCGTCGAAAAGCTCCTTCTCGAAGTCCTCGCGTCCGCAGGTCTTGACGGCCAGGATGTTCGTTACCGCGTCGGACAGCACGCCGGAGAGGCGGTTCTGCGCCTTGGCGGTGGCGGCGGAGAGCGGCAGGATGCGCTGGTACATGCGCGTGGCCACGATCACGTATATCACGAGCATCACGGCGAGCGCCGCGGCATAGGCGGGTACGGCCGGCGCGAGCGCGATGAACGTGCAGGCGGTGCTTGCGATGGTGGGGATGAGCGAGTAGACCACGACGTCGACCATCTGGGTGTAGCCGCTCATGAACTTGCTCGTCTGGCTCACCAATGCGCCGCCGAAACGGCTCGTGTGGAATGTCATCGACTGGTTGGAGAGCGTGTCGAAGCACAGGCGCGCGAGATGGTAGTTGCCGTTGATCTGCAACTTGTAGACGGCGTAGTCCTGCAACTTGGAACAGATCTGGCCGACGAGGTTCACCAGCAGCAGCGCCAGGATGTAGGGGCCGAAGACCTCCCACACCTTATCGGCGGGCACGGGCGCCGCCTGCACGCGGTCCACGATGAGCCCCATCACCCAGGTGTTCACGAAGATGAGCAGTGCCACGTAGGCGACGGAGGTGAACACGGCGAGGAATGCCGCGCCGGGTACCATGCGCGTGACCTCCCAAAAGCGGCGCAGCGTGCGCTTCACGGCTGGTTTCTCGAGCTTTTGGACGTTTCTCTGTGACATGGTGTGTCTCCCTATGTGCTCATGTGCGAAGGCGGCTCTCGGCGCGTGACGCCCGCCCCCTGTACTCGGTGCCTGCAAAAGGTTATCCCCTGAACCGGGTCTGGGGTCAAGGGATGTGACGAGTGGGTGTTCGGCTTGTATGCTTGTCGCATCGTGTCTTATGTCATTGTGGGCTGCCAGGGGTCAAGCATCGACTTGAGGGTGATGGCGGTTTCCAAACGGGTTTTGGCGGGCTCGATGGTTCGGGGAGTGGTTTCAGATGGTTATATGGACGGTGCAAGACTTTGCCGTGTGGGAAGAGATGGAGCGCTCTGGCAGATATACGGCAGACGAGCGATACCTCTGCATGCCGGAGTCGGAAGACGGGCCGTGCTCGCATAGTCATTATGCGTATCTGTGGATGGTCGAGCAGATGAAAAGGGTCGTCGGTCCGGCTCCAAAAGGCGTCAGGTATCCGATTTGGGCATGGTACAAGCGATATGGTTCGCCGACGGGCAAGCCCGACATGCGGGCATACATGAGGCAACACGACAGGCCTCAGGTTCGTCTGAAGCTAGATGTGCCCGACTGGGACGTTCTCATATCGGATTTCGATGACTGGCATTTCGCCCTCAACTATTGGTATTTGCCGGAAGATGAGGGGGATTCGGATTCGTTCGACGCATGGTGCGCCTCGCGAGGGCTTGAGTTTTCAAAGCTTCAGGATTGGCGTATAGATGGCCGCAATTATCAAGAGGCTCGTCGTCGGATTGAGCGTAGCTGGACGCGCTTGTTGGGCGTTGACAGGAACGCGGGGTTTGGCGGTGACTGGAGCAAAAGAACGCTCCAGGCTACATTCTGGGAGCTGAAGCGCGATCAAGTGCTCTCGCATGAGCTGTTCATGCCGAGGGCTGATGCAACCGGCCGTTGACACTGCGCAACCGCGGATGTCTTGCGCAACGAGGGCTGCTTGCGGAAGCTTGGGTTGACGGGAGGTCCGGACGTCTCGTCGGCGTATATCATAGAGACACGAAGGAGCGTGCACCATGAGCTTCCGCGACAACCTGCTATATCTGCGCGATTCGCGCAACATGACCCAGGAGCATCTCGCCATGCTGCTCGGCGTGACCCGTCAGGCGGTGAGCAAGTGGGAGGCCGGTGCCTCCACCCCCGATATGGACAAGCTGGTTCGCCTGTGCGAGATCTTCGAGGTCGACCTCGACGAGATGATTCGCGGTGACGTGACGGCCAGGACTGTTAATCAGGCGCTCGCCATCCCCGATGACGCGCCCGTGTCCGATGTGACCGGATACGATCCGCATATGAGGTCTCGCGCCTTCTTCATCGCGGGCGCCGCGGCCTTCCTGGTGTTCGGTGCGGGGAGCGTCGCGCTGCTCATGCACGATGGCGTCGACCTGCTCCTGTTTGGCGGGGGCTGGGGGCCGGTCCTCAACCCGTATCCTTTCTATTTCCTAATTACTGCCGCCGCGGGCGCCCTGACGTGCCTCGCGGTTGCCCACATCAGGCACGTCGCGTTTTGCCGCGCTCACCCGTTCGTGAGCAACTTCTACACCGATGATGATCATGAGCGCGCTCGTCGTTTGAGCGGGTTCTCGCGCATCGCCGCCTGTGCCCTGGCGATGCTCGGCGCCGCGATCGCGGTCATTCAGGGCATGTCTCTGCAGCATGTGTCGGGAGGGTTGAGCTCGCTGGTTGTTTGCTGCTCCGCGGCCGCGCTTGTCGCGATGTACGGGAGCCTGATGGCCCGTCGCATCGACGTCGAGGCGTATAACCAACGCGCCGAGCTCCTGCATGGGGGATGCGATGTTCGCGTGCGCTTTGCCTTGATCGTCGCGGCGGTGACGGTTGCCGCCGCGATCGGCAGCCTCTTCTTCGTCCTGTCAGCGTGGAGCCAAATCCTCATCTGGGGCGTCATCTCCGGTGTGATCGGATGGGTGTTCCTTACAGTGTTCCGTGAGGCGTAATGTCGACCAGCCCCGCTTGGCGTGGTGCTGGTCGGGAGAGTCGTCCGCGCCTGCCTTGGCAGAGATTGAGGATATGAGCGCTTGGAGGCTATGAACGATTTTTCTGGCGGCGATGGAGGATATGAACGGATCGTTCATATCCTCCATTTGAACCGTGGTATCTACCTGTGCAGATGCCAGGTCCAGAGCGACCGGTAAGAGGGCTATCGTTCATATCCTCATTTTTGCTCAGAGTGCGTTGAGAGGAGCCGCGGCGTTGGGCGCGGCTCTGGGCGCGGAGAGAGGCGTCAGAGCTCCATCGTGCAAGGGAGAGGGGCGCGGCGCTCGTGGGGGCGGTCGGCTGGGCGCGGGGTTTCGCCGCCGCCGGCATCGCCCGCCGGCGAACTGGGTATCATCCCTCCATATTGCACGCCGACCGCCCGGAAGGATTGATACCTCGATGAACCACGACGAGATTTTGGAGATGCTGAGGCGTTCCGGAGTGGAGGTGCCCGGCGGCTCCGAACACAGTGCGGAGGAGCCCATCGATGTGGAAGTCGAGGTGGAAGACATCCCGGCGGGCGAGTCGAAGAGCTCTACGGGCGGCGAAGCGCCCAAGTCCGCCCGCGAGCGCAAGAAGGCCGCCCGCGCCAGGGAGAAGTTCGCGCGCGGGGAACATGTTCACAAGGGGCGCCCCGTTCCCCCGTTCATGGAGAAGCTCGCCCACTGGAGCCGTACGGCGCTCATCGTGGCGCTGATCGCACTCGGCATCGCCGCGCTCGTCTCGTATTGGTGGTTCCATCCGGCGCTCAACATTCACAGCCCGAGAGTGTGGAGCTGGATCATCCTCGTCGCAATATTCGCCGTGGTCGCCCTCAAGGTCGTGGCCCTGCGCTCCGCGCGCCATGCCACGCTGTTCAACCGGCTCGCGTACGTGCCGCTTGCGGTGATTCTTGCGTTCTTCGTCGGCCTCATCATGGGTGAGCCGTTCATCCCCGGCAACGCCGAGCGTTACGCCAACGTGCTCAAGACCACTGACGGCGATTTCGCCAAGGATATCGAGGAAGTCGACTATTCGGATGTCCCCGTGATCGATCGCGCTTCCGCGCAGTTGCTCGGCTCCCGCGCCATGGGTTCGATTCCCGAGTTCGTGAGCCAGTTCGAGATCAGTCCCGCCTACAGCCAGATCAACTATCAGGGTCGCCCGGTGCGCGTGAGCCCGCTCACCTATGCCGATCTTTTCAAGTGGCTGAGTCATCGCGGCACGGGTATCCCCGCGTACGTGCTCGTGGACATGGTTACGCAGGAGGCCGAGGTTGTGCGTCTGAAGGACCCGATCCGCTATTCCGAGAGCGAGCCGCTCGCGCGCAACATCGACCGCTACGTGCAGCTTAAGTACCCCACCTACATGTTCGATCAGAAGAGTTTCGAGCTCGACGAGAAGGGAGCGCCCTGGTGGGTCTTTCCCGTGCAGAAGCGCACCATCGGCCTGTTCGAGGGCACCACGATCCAGCGCGTTGTTCTGGTGAACGCTTGCACCGGCGAGACTGAGGATTACGCGATTGAAGACTGCCCCACATGGGTCGACCGCGCCTATCCGAGCGACCTCATCATCCAGCAGTACAACTGGAGCGGCGCGTACAGGGGCGGTTGGCTCAACTCCTGGCTTGGCCAGCAGGGCGTGGTCCGCACCACGCTCGGCACCGACGGTGAGCTCGGCTACAACTACCTTGCCCAGGGCGATGATATCTACCTGTACACGGGTGTGAGCTCCGTGACTGCCGACAGCTCGAATGTTGGCTTCATCCTGGTCAATCAGCGCACGGGAGAGTCGCATTACTATCCGGTGGCGGGCGCCACCGAGGATTCGGCCCAGGCGTCTGCCGAGGGTCAGGTGCAGAACCTCAAGTACGAAGCGACCTACCCGCTTCTGCTCAATGTCGCCGGGCAGCCGACCTATTTCATGGCGCTGAAAGACAATGCCGGCCTGGTCAAGATGTACGCCATGATCAACGTGGAGCATTACCAGAGCGTCGCCACGGGTTCCACGGTCGCGTCGACTCAGGAGAGCTACCTGCAGATGCTCGCCACATCCGGTGCGCTTTCCGGAGATGAGGCGGCGGCGAGCGGTGCGGAGGTCGAGGTCTCCGGCACCATCGCCTCCATTGCCCAGGCGGTCATCGACGGAAATTCGCACTTTTACGTCACGCTCGAGGGCGACTCGGCGATTTACGACTTCGCCTTGCCCGATATGTTGGAAATCGTCCGTCACAAGGTCGGGGATTCCATCACGTTCAATTGCGCCAAGGCGGTCGATGGATCGGATGGCGCCGCGGTTCGTTCCGTGACGAAGTTCGGCGCATCGCGAGCCTCTAAGAACGCGGATGTCGATGAGGGCGGTAACGCATCAACGGTGACAGGGGGCGCTGCAGACGGCGACTCGCCCGCAGCTGCGGGCAATGCCGAGGGCGATACCGCCTCGTATGCGTGGGGTGCCCACGGACGCGGCAACCGCGAGGAGTTCCCACACGCCCGCTGTGTCCGTCTTGCAGGGCCGCTGCGCATCGACGGCGGTTTGGCCTCCTGGCGTCGGCGGGACTCGACGATCGCCGCCGCGTGCGGAAGCCTAAATATATTCATAGAAATGCCAGCCTTCATCGGGCTGGCATTTTTTGTAGGGCTTTAGCCTGTACGGCACGTCGATTTGGGCCGCGCGGCCGCGATGTGGCGGGATGAGCGGCTATGACGCTGTTTCACTGATGTGCATAACTACACATTAAAGATGCGAGCAAATGAGCATAACGGTAACGAAGGTGAAACAAACTGTATTAAACATACCAAAACATGCGAAAGTGTGTATACTCGTTCGCCAAGCAAAGCTTGCTTGAAATCAACGCCTCAGGGGAAAGGACACTCTCATGAAGAAGAAACTATTCGGCGCGACCGCCGCAACCCTCGCCATCGCCGGTGCGCTCGCGCTCGTCGGCTGCGGCGGTTCCCAGGACCCCGCGGCGGGCAGCGCCGCTGGCAAGGCAGGGGACGACGCGGCTTACACGTTGGTCGAGGACGGCACGTTCACCATCGGCACATCCGCCGAGTACGAGCCCTTCGAATATATGGAGGATGGCGAGTACAAGGGCTTCGACCTCGAGCTCGCCGAGCTCATCGCCGATGACCTGGGCCTGGACTTCGAGATCGTCAACATGGATTTCGACGGCCTGTGCGCCGCCGTCGCGTCGGGCACCAAGATGGATGCCGCGTTCGGCGCCATCACCATCACGCCCAAGCGCGAGAAGCAGGTCGATTTCACGGATTCGTATTACATGGATGACCAGGCGATCGTCACCATGAAGGACAACGCCGATATCACGGGAGACAACTACGCCGATGCCCTCAATGTCGAAGGGGTGAAGATCGCCGTTCAGTCCGGTTCCACGGCCGAGGCGTTCGTCAACGAGAACTTCCCCGAGGCGACCGCGGTGCCGTTCAAGAACGCCACCGATTGCTTTGCCGCCCTGCAGTCCAACCAGGCCGTCGCTCTGGTGACCAACCGTTCCGTGGCCGCGCAGCTCACCGCTTCGAGCTTCGATAACGAGCAGGTCATCAAGCTGATCTCCACCGGCGAGGAATACGCCATCGCCGTGAGCAAGGACAATCCCGGCCTCAAGGACGCGATCAACGAGACGCTCGCCAAGTTCTCCGAGGATGGAACCATCGACGCCTTGATGGAGAAGTACAGCATCAAGTAGCCGCTTCGCATCGTGACGGCCCGCCCTCCCGTGCGCGAACGCGGGAGGGCCTTTGCGGCGAGGTGCGATGCCGGTCGCGTGTCCGTTGGCGGCACGGCACTTTACGGCAGAGCGCCCCGCATGATTGAAAGAGGAAAGAGCCATGGATACCGGGATTTCTTTGACGAGGGGAACATCGGGCACGCCTCCTTGCGCGGCGCTCCGTATCGCGGCGCGCCTGTGCGTCGCGATGTGCCTCGTCTGGGTGGCGTTCGGGGTGGCATGCGGCACGGGCGCCGTCCCCGCCTACGCACTCGAGGTCGAAAAGCTCACCTGCCAACCCAACGGGGACGCGGGCAGTGAGGTCCTCGGCGGGACCGAGACGCGCATCACCTGGGAGGTCCAGGCGGATGCGGATGAGGAGCTCACGGGGCTCTCGCTCACCGTCCCCGAGGGCACGTCCTTCACAACCGAAGACCTCCGCCTCACCATGCTTTCAGGTGAGGACCTCATGGAGCGCGCGTTCATCGAACCCAAGATCAAGGTCGAGGGCGAGACGCTTGAGCTCGTGTTTCCCGAGGCGGCGCCGGCGGGGCGGTTCTTCCGCGTCGAGCTCTACGGTGTCGTCTTTCCCGCTGCAGGCGGCGCGATGCAATGCACGGGCTCCTATACGCTTGCGGATGGGCACGAGCATGACGTCGACGGCATTCCCGCGGTCGAGATCGAGAGCGTGACGCCGTTCGACCAGTTCAAGGCCTTCCTTGAGGAGCAGCCCTGGGTCGAGGCATGGAACTCCAACACGTTCTTGCGCCTGTTCTTCAACCCCGTGCTCATCGTAAGCAGCCTGCCCATCATCTTCGGCGGCTTTTTGATGTCGGTCGCCATCGTGCTCGCTGCGTTCCCGCTGGCGATCCCGTTCGGCTTCCTGTTCGCGCTCATGCGCATCTCGAAGTCGCGCATCTTGCGCGCACTTGCGGCCGTGTACGTGAACCTCATCCGCGGCACACCGGCGTTTCTGCAGATCTACATCGCGTTCTTCGGCCTGCCGCTCGCCGGAGTCAACATCGACAACTACACGCTCGGCGTCATCGTCATGGCGATGAACTCCGCCGCCTATCTGTGCGAGATCTTCCGTGCGGGCATCCAGTCCATCCCCAAAGGTCAGTCGGAGGCCGCCCGTTCGCTGGGGATGAGTGCGGCCCAGACCATGGTCTCGATTATCATCCCGCAGACGTTCCGCAACGTGATTCCAACGCTGACCAGCGAATTCATCTTGCTGTACAAGGACACCTCGCTGCTCGCGGCGGTTGGTGTCATGGAGATCGTCATGTACGCCAAGACCATCGTGGCCACGACCGGGTCCATCACGCCCTATGTGGTCGCCGCTCTGTTCTACCTCGTGGTGACATTGCCTCTCGCTCGCGTGGTGAGCCTGCTCGAGTCGCGCCTCACCGGCGCCACGGCCGGCACCAATGCGGGCCCCCTCGGCAAGAAACCCGCCAAGAGCGCGGGGACCATGGTGCCCACGCCTGCCGACCATATCGCCAACCTGTAGGGAGTGCTTGAGATGACTGATGTGACGAAGCGCGACGCCGCGGTCGAGGGCGCGCCCGTTGACGGGCGCGCGGGTGCGGGCGCCGGTGCTGGTGTTCAAGCTGCGGCCTCTGCTGACAAGTCCGTAGCGGCGATGGTGACCCGTGCTGGCGATGCCCCCGTGGTGCAGATTCGAGGACTGCACAAGGCGTACGGCGGCAACGAGGTCCTGCGTGGAATCGACCTGGACGTGCATCGAGGCGAGGTCGTCGTGGTGCTGGGGCCGTCGGGTTCCGGCAAGTCGACGATGCTGAGGTGCGTCAACCTGCTCGAGACGCCCACCGCGGGCTCGATCGTGGTCGAGGGCGTAGACATTACCGGGAAGGGTGTGGACATCAACAAGGTTCGCTCGACCTTGGGCATGGTGTTTCAGCAGTTCAACCTGTTCCCGCACCTCTCGGCGAAAAAGAACGTGATGATCGCGCAGCAAAAGGTGCTCAAACGCAGCCGTGAGGAGGCCGAGCGCATCGCGGTCGAGGAGCTGGGGAAGGTCGGCCTTGCCGACCGCGTGGATTTTATGCCTTCTCAGCTTTCCGGTGGTCAGCAGCAGCGCGTCGCCATAGCGCGCGCCCTGGCCATGAACCCGCACGTCATGCTTTTCGACGAGGCGACGAGTGCACTCGACCCCGAGCTCGTGCGCGACGTGTTGGGCGTCATGCGCGACTTGGCTCGCGAGGGGATGACCATGATCGTCGTCACGCACGAGATGCAGTTCGCCCGTGACGTCGCCGATCGCGTGGTGTTCATGGACGGGGGCGTTATCGTGGAGCAAGGGACTCCCGAGCAGGTGTTCGACCATCCGCAATCGGAACGAACCAAGGATTTCCTCGGCCATATCTCGTAGGCGAACATCGATTCCGTGCATGTGCCCCGAGCGCCCGGGTGCCTTTGACATAATGGGTCGGGTACTCGAGCGCTCGGAGGCTTTTTCATGTTGCAGGTCATCATCTCTCCCGCAAAGCAGATGCAGGTGGCTCGTGATGGGTTTGCCCCACGTGGCATCCCGCCGCTTTCGGAGAAGACCGCCCACGTCATGGATGCCCTGCGCACAATCGAGCGTGAGCAGGGGAGCGAGGGGTTGCAAGCACTGTGGGGCGTCAACGACAAGTTGTTGGCCGAGAACTTGGAACGCCTGCATAGCTATCGAGACATTGCCGACGCGAACTTCCTTGGGGATGCGGAACTGTCTCGCCTTGTCTCTCCCGCAATCTTCTCTTACGTGGGCATTCAATTCCGCAGCATGGCGCCGGACGTGCTCGACGCCGCCGCGCTCGAGTGGTTGCAGGGGCATCTGTGGGTGCTTTCCGCGCTCTATGGCTGCGTTCGACCGTTCGATGCTGTTCAGCCGTATCGCTTGGAGATGGGTGCCAAATTGTCCGTGGATGGGGAGAAGAATCTCTATGCGTTTTGGGGCGATTCGATCGCACGGGCCGTGTGTGCCGAGTTGGACGCACGGCCGGACGATGTGGTCGAAATTGTGAATCTGGCCAGCGTGGAGTATTCCAAGGCGGTGCTTCCGCATCGACCTGACGGAGCACGTGAGGTCACGTGCATCTTCGGTGAGGGTTTGCGCAACGGCAGGCCAATCCAGCGTTCGACCGCGAGCAAGATCGCGCGCGGCAGCATGGTTCGTTGGATGGCGGAGCGTGGAGTGCATCGCGCTGAGGAGCTTAAGCGTTTCGATGTTGGGTATACGTTCGACCCCGATCTATCCCAGGGAGATGCGAAAGGGCAGACCCTTGTCTTCATGAGGGGATAGGCACGTCAGCTGGTTTGTCATCGGAATGTGTGAGAAGGCGCCTCGCGGCTCCCGGTATGAGGGGCTGCGAGGCGCCTTTCGGATGGGGCGCTGTCGTGCAAGCGGGTCCGGGCTACAAGGCGCTCTCGTAGATTTCCCGGGCGTCTTCCAGGGTGAGCTTGCGGAATGTGCCAAAGCTCTCTCCGCGGTTCACGCGCAGACCGCAGATCATCTGGTCGATGTCATCTTCTGCGATACCGAGCTCGCCGAGCGTGGAGGGCATACCCATGGACATGAAGAAGTCCTGCAGTTCGTCGATGGTCGCTTCGACGGCGTCATGTACAGCGCGCTCGGGCGTGATCTCCTCGTCGATGTCGGACAGGTCGTCCACCTCGGGGTCGATGGGTTCGATGCAGAACACCTCGGCGCCGAAGGTGAGGAAGCGCTCGGGATGGCTCTTCCACACATGGCGCATCCACGCGGGGAAGATGACGGCAAGGCCCGCGCCGTGCGTGATGCGCGGATCGACGGCCGAGACTTCATGTTCCATGCCGTGACAGGACCAGTCGCCGTCGCGCATGCCGGGGATGCCCAGACCGCAGCCTGCCAGGCCGTTGTGTGCGAGCGTGCCGATCCACATGAGCTCGGCTCGCGCATCGTAGCTCTCGGGTTCGTCCATCACGATGCGGGCCGCATCGATGGCTGCGCGGATGAGGCCGCAGGCGATGTTGTCGGTCGCGCCCACCGCGGGCTCTCCGGAGAAAAAGCGCTCCATGATGTGGGCGATCATGTCGGTCACCCCCGCCGCCGTCTGATACGGCGGGAGGGTGAAGGTGAGTTCGGGATCCAGGAAGGCAATCTTGGGGCGGATGAGCTCGCTGTTGCAGCCGCTCTTGAGCCCCTTGGCGTCATTGCTGATGACGCAGGAGTTGGAGGCCTCGGAGCCGGAGGCGGGGATGGTCACCACGGTCGCGATCGGCAGGCAGTGCTCGACGGTTGCCTTTTTGGACCAGAAGTCCCAGGCATCGCCGGTATAGCCCGTGGCGATTGCGATCCCCTTGGCGCAGTCCATCGCCGAGCCGCCGCCGACTGGCAAGACTATGTCGACCTGCTCGCGCTCGGCGAGCGCCGCGCCCTCGCGCACGAGGGTGATCTCGGGATTGGGGCGCACACCGCCCAGCTCTACATGGGACACGCCGGCGGCGTCGAGCGAGGTCTTTACGCGGTCGAGCGTGCCCGTGCGGACCACGGAGCCCTGGCCGTATACGATCAGGGCGCGGCGATATCCGGCTTCCGCCAGCTCGGCGCCGACCGTATCGGTGACGCCGCGGCCGAATACGAACTTGGTGGGGGAGCAGAAGGTGAAATTGTTCATGGATGTCCTTTCCCGTCGGGCTCTCCGACGCGCAGGTTCTTAAAAGCCGAGGTCCTCTCCGACGAGGATGACATGGATGCGCCCATCGTGGCGCGAGTGGCGGGTGATGACCTCCTGGCAGCACATGCATTTCTCGGCGTGGCAGTTCGAGCAGACGCCGGCGAGTTCGCACGGGGTGCCGGTGTGTAGGCGCGCGGCGTTGAGCGGGCATGTGACGGTGCGGATGCGTTTGAGCCCGCTTTCGACATCCGCCACGACTTTGTTCATACCGGCGATGACGCAGACATGCTTGGGACCATGGAGCAACAGGGCGAGGCGGTTGGCGTTGCCGTCGATGTTGACGAGTTCGCCGTCGAGTGTGATGGCGTTGGTGCCCATGAAGAACCAGTCTGCGCCGACCTGCTCGCGCCACATGGCATCTTGCTCCTCAGGCGTGGTGGCCTGCGAGCGGTCGATCATGCGGTGACCGTCGGCCTCCAGGGCCGCTTTGATGCCGCTTTCGGAAAACGAGACGCTTCCGCCCCAGGTGACGCTTTGGCCCGGTTCTACGAGGTCGCGTGCGAGCTCGACCGCCTCTGCGGCGGTATGGCGGTAGTGGCCGGTCATGTTGCGAATCGCGAGTTTCTTGATGATATGTTCCGCGGTGGTGCGGCGTGCGGTCCTCTTCACATCTTCCATGCTGCCTCCTCGGCTTGGTGTGCGGTGCGGGTTGTGGGGGGGCAGCTTGGCAGCTCCATCTCCCGTAAGCCCGATCTGTTCCATTGTGGCACGACCCCGGTGCCGGTGGTGCTAGCGTTTGATGGTCAAGATGTCATCGAAGCCGATGACGGTCTTTACGATCTGTATTCGCCGAAACGCAAAGTCGATGCGGGCGACGATGCCCGACACGGTGCGGTAGGTGTCCCAGTCGTAATAGGTCACGCGCACCAGATCGCCTTTTTTCACCTGCATGATCGTGCGGGAAAGGGCCAGGGCCTCCTCCTCGGTGAGCTCGTGGCGGGGCTCGGTGATGCGCTCCTGCTGCCGCGCGAGCTCGTAGTAGCCGGTGAGGGCGGCGAAGGGCATGAACTGGGCCGCTCTGCTCGCCCTCGGTTTGCCGTTTGCCGTCAGCGGACCCGCGCCCGCGGCCTCTTGTGCATCCATGTGATCACGCATGGTGTCCTCCCACCTGTTCGTTGCGCTCGCGCCCCGTCGCCTCGGGGCGCAGGCTCCGCCCCATGACGAGTGCGTTTTTTCCATACCGTCCCTTCACGTCGATGATGGCGCGCTGCAGTTCCCGTTCCCGGGCCTCTGCCTCGACGTCGGTGAAGAGGTCGATGGTGGCCAACTCCTCGGGGAGCAGGTCGCCAAAGCCGATGTTCAGCCGCTTGATGGGGCGGCGCGGGTCGACCGACTCGGCGAACAGGCGCTCGAAGTATTCTTGAAGCTTGCGGCGCGAGTTCGTTCGCTCCTGCAGTTTGCGTTGCTTGCCCGCGTGCGCGTATGCGCCTCTCCCGCCGGCCGGTCTCGTTCCATGTTCCCCGGTGAATGCCCCCGCGCGCCGCGCGCCCTCGGCGTAGAGGTCGCGTTCGCCGTTCCGCGTGGGTTCGACGCGGTTCTCGCCCGGCCGCGGCGTGATGTGGGGGATATCCTCCGCGGTGGTGCTGCGCCGATGGCCGCAGCCGTCCACGTACGACGCGCTGCCGCTTGCGTCGAGCCTTCGAAGCTCGCGGACCTCGCTGCCATAGCCCACATACAGTGAGATCGAACTGGCCACCACGCCCCGTTCGACGAGTTCGAGCACCGAGGCGTCCACCATCTCGCGGAGCACGGTGAGCGCTTCGTCGTAGCTGTAGTTACGGGAGAGCACCTGCCCGTTCACCATGGAGGTCGCCTGCGGGCGGTACGCCTGGATTTCGGCGATGGTGCAGGGTTCGATGCCGTGCGCATGGTCTATGAGGTATTCGGCGTTCACCCCGAATTCCCGGTACAAGATCCGCTCGTCGAGCGCGGCGACGCCCATGAGGTCGTAGACGCGGTACTTCGCAAGGCGCTCGGCGGTGCCCGGACCGATTCCCCATATATCCGTGATGGGGCGATGGCGCCAGATATCTTGCCTGAAGCGCTCCTCGTTCAGTTCGCCGATGCCGTCATCCTCATGCTTGGCCGTGATGTCGAGTGCGACTTTCGCCAGGAAGAGGTTGGGCCCGATGCCCGCGGTCGCTGTGATGCCGGTGCGGGCGAGCACGGCGCCGCGCAGTTCATCGGCGAACTCGCGCGCTGTGAGGCCGTAGAGTGACAGATAGGATGTCGCGTCGATGAAACACTCGTCGATCGAGTAGACGTGGACGTCCAGGGGGCTCACATATTCAAGGTAGATGCCGTAGATGCGCGCCGAGATCTCCATGTAGTGGCGCATACGGGGCGGGGCTGCGATGTAGTCGATGTTTTGGGGAATCTCGAAGAGACGGCAGCGATTGCGTATGCCGAGCTTCTTCATGGCGGGGCTGATCGCCAGGCAGATGGTGGTGCGGCCGCGTGAGGTGTCGGCCACGACGAGGTTTTGCGTGAACGGATCGAGCCCGCGCGCGGCGCATTCGACGGAGGCGTAGAACGTCTTTAGGTCTATGCAGATGTAGGTGCGTTTACGGCCGAGTGCTCCCGCTGCCGGCTTTCCCATCGGATCCTCCCATCGAACATGTGTTCCGAACTTCTGTTCGATGATATGGTCCCGTGCGGACAGAGTCAAACGCGTCGCGTGCCTGTGGGTTTGGCGAAGGTTCGCTGCTCGCGTACGGGCGCGGGTACAATCCCGCCATGGAATTGGCACAACATGTTCGATGGACGCGCTGCCCGGCGGAGGTTTTATGACTGAGGAGAAGCAATCGACTGGTTTGGGAGATGGCATCGCATGCATGGGCGATATCGCGCAGCGGCTGTGCGAGAACAGGCGGTTCGTCATCGTGTCGGTGTGCCTGCTCGTGTTCCTCGTCCTGCTCAGCCGTGTGCTGGCGGGCGAGATCATGGCGCTCGACCGCTCGGCCATCGCGCTCATGGTCGGGCATGTTCGCACGGCATGGCTGACCCCCATCATGGAGATGGTCTCGTTTTTGGTCACGCCGGTGCCGCTTTTCGCCTGTATATTCGCCGTGACGCTCGCCGGGCGCTCGCGTGGCCTGAAGGGCCTGGGCTGGTTTTGCACGGTCAACCTTGCGGGATCCACCATTCTCAACCAGCTGCTGAAGTTCGCAATCCAGCGTCCCCGCCCCGATGTCTCCCTGCGTTTGGTCGAGATCGGCGGCTTTAGCTTCCCCTCCGGCCACTCCATGGCGGCCATGGCGTTCTTCGGGTTGTTCATCTGGCTCACCTGGCACTACGTGCGCGACCGTCGTGCACGCGTCGGATTGACCGCGTTCTTGTGCGTGATGATTGCCGCCGTCGGGTTCTCCCGTGTGTACCTGGGTGTTCATTACGCCTCGGACGTGCTCGGCGGTTTTTGCGCGTCCCTCATCTGGCTGGCGGTCTACACCAAGGTCGCCGGGCCGACGCTCGCCGCGGCGAAACGCGTGGGCTAAAGCCCCATCTGCCAAGGCCACGTTCGCTCATCGGCCGTTCAAATGCGACGTTTGTCCGCTGCGCGTCTGTCCGCTGGGGCGGGTACAATAGGCGTCGTGAATGACGAACAGTTCAGGAGGCTCGCATGGACGAGGTCAAGGCCGCTTGCCAGGCAACGAGTGAGATCGCGGTGAGCGACGGGTATCTGCGCATCGCCGCGGCCACGCCCAAGATCCGCGTGGGGGATGTGGCTGGCAACGCCGCGGCCATTCTCGAGTGCGTCGACGCGGCCGTTCGCGCCGGTGCGCGCGTGTTGGCCTTGCCCGAGCTCTGCCTCACCGGTTACACCTGCGGCGATCTCTTTCACGACCGCGCCCTCCTGCGCGCAGCTGAGTCCGCGCTCGCCGGCCTGCTCGAGGACACGGCCGACACGCCGCTTCTGTTCACGGTTGGCCTGCCGGTCGCGCATCGCGAGAACGTCTACAACTGCGTCGCCGCATGCTGCGCGGGGCGTCTGCTGGGCCTCACCGTCAAACGCCACCTGCCCAACTACGGCGAGTTTTACGAGCAGCGCTGGTTCGCGTCCGCACCCATGAACGGGGCGGGGTTCATCCCGTTCGCCGGCCAGGACCCCGTGCCTCTCATGGGCGGCATCGTCTACACCTGTTCCGACCCTGGCCTCGAGGACGTGCGCATCGGCGTCGAGATCTGCGAGGACCTGTGGGTCCCCAACCCGCCCTCGGTTGACATGGCGCTTTCCGGCGGCGCGACGGTCATTCTGAACGCGAGCGCGTCGAGTGAGGTCTTGGGCAAGTCGGCGTACCGCCGCGGCCTCGTGTCCGGTCAGAGCGCGCGCCTGTACTGCGCCTACGCCTACGCCAACGCGGGCGAGGGCGAGTCCACCACCGATCTTGTCTTCTCGGGCGAGAACCTCATCGCTGAGAACGGCTCGATCGTGGCGAGCACTTCGCTGTTCTCGCGCGAGATGGCCGTGGCCGATGTGGATCTGGAGAAGCTCATGGCCGAGCGTCGGCGCTCTAACACGTGGCGCGCCGGGGAGTGGTGCGTGAGCCATTTGCAGACAATCGATTTCAGCTTCACGGAGACCGGTGAGGGTGCCTCTGTTGCCTGCGAGTCCGTCGAGGATGTGCCGGATCGCCCCACGGTCCTCCCCACCGAGGATACGGGGCTACTGCTCAATTCCGCCCTCGATGTGCTGCGCCCCGCACCGCGCACGCCGTTCGTGCCCACGGACCCCGCGCGTCGCGCCGCGTGCTGCGAGGAGATCTTGGACCTGCAGGCCGCCGGTCTCAAGACGCGCCTTGCCCATACCGGTACCCACTCGGCCGTCATCGGCCTGTCGGGTGGCCTCGATTCCACGCTCGCCCTGCTCGTCACGGTGCGCGCCTTCGATATGCTGGGGCTGCCCCGCACGGGCGTCCATGCGGTGTCCATGCCCGGCTTCGGCACGACGGGCCGCACCAAGTCCAACGCCGAGCGCCTGGCCGAGCAATTGGGCGTCGACTTTCGCACCATCGCGATCGGCGAGGCCGTTCGCGCGCATTTCGCCGACATCGGCCATGACCCGAGCGTGACGGACGTCACCTACGAGAACGCCCAGGCCCGGGAACGCACACAGGTCCTCATGGACCTTTCCAACGAACTCGGCGGCTTCGTGATCGGCACGGGCGACCTGTCCGAGCTTGCGCTCGGTTGGGCAACCTACAACGCCGACCATATGAGTATGTACGGCGTGAACGCCGGCGTGCCCAAGACGCTCGTGCGCCATCTGGTGTCGCACGCCGCCGATTCGCTGGGCGGGGAGGCGGCCGCCATCCTGCACGACATTCTCGACACGCCCGTCTCGCCCGAGCTGTTGCCGCCCGGCGGCGACGGCGAGATCGCGCAGTGCACCGAGGAGCTCGTCGGCCCGTATGAACTGCACGATTTCTTCTTGTTCCACATGATGCGCTATGGCTTTGCTCCGGGCAAGATCTACCGCATGGCGTGCCGCACCTTCGCCGAGCACGGCTCGGACGGGGCGCCCGCTTACGAGCCGGCGACGATCCTGTTCTGGCTGCGCACGTTCTACCGCCGGTTCTTCGCCCAGCAGTTCAAGCGCAGCTGCCTGCCGGACGGTCCCAAGGTCGGTTCCGTGAGCGTGAGCCCCCGCGGCGATTGGCGTATGCCGAGCGATGCCTCCGCGGCCCTCTGGCTCGAGGAGGTCGACAGCCTGAGCGCGTAGGCGCCTACGTCTTTTTGCCTTCCATCCGGCCGGCGGGACAGGGTTATTCCATTTCCTTGTCGGGCTGGATGAGCTCCTCGTAACCGCTGATGCGGTCGCGGGCCCCCGGCATGACGGAAAGCAGGAAGCTGTAGATGACCTCGATGATCAGCGTCGCCGAGATTTTGGAGAACGTGAAGTCGACAGTCGTGAGGAGAGCCTCGTAATTGACGGTGCGCAGCACGATGTCCGCCAGGCGCGCGAGGGGCGCGTTCTCGTTTCCGCAGATGAGGATGATGGTCGCGCCGCCGTGTTTGGCCGCGCGCAGGATGCGCTCGAGTCGCTGGGACTTGCCCGAATTCGAGACCAGCACCAGCACATCGTCCTTGCCCATGGTGAGGGCGAGCGAGGTCGAGCTCTCCGTGATGGTGTTTGCGACGCAACGGATGCCGAGCTGGCCGAACTTGATGGCCGCGTCGATGGCGACGGCGTTCGTGTTGCCCACGGCGGCGAACATGACGAGTCCCGCACGTCGGAATAGATCGACGACGCGGCGCAGCGTATCGGGGTCGAGCGCGTCGAGCGTCGCCTCGATCTCGCGCTGCTTGGCATGCTTGATGTTGGCGAGGGATTGCTCGATGTCATCGAGGGTGACTTCGCCCGTCACGCGCTCATCGCCCTCGCGGGCCGCAAGGTCGCGTGCGAGGGAGAATTGGAACGAGCGGTAATTCTTGAATCCAAGTTTCTTGCAGAAGCGCGAGACAGACGCTTCTGAGGTGCTGCTCGCACGAGCGAGCTGGGCGGATGTCATCTGGGGCGCACGGTCGGTATTGGCCAAGATAAAGTCGACGATGTGCTGCTCGCTGTCGAGGAACTGCCGCGAAGATGTGATGAGCGGCAGGGCGCTGGGCAATTCGGTGATCGTGGACATGGTTCCTCCTCGAGTTCATATACATCTAGGATACCCAATGACTAGTTTCTTTCATCATCAATTAGATGAATGGAAGTTTCATACCGTTCATCGGCGCTGAAGTACCTTTCACGGAAAGATGCAGGCGTGAAAGAAAGCCATCAAATGCCCGCGTGATAGATTGTTCCTGTCAACAAGCACCAAAGGGGTGCACGAGTATAAGGGAGGGAATATGGCAGAGAAGTACGACATCGTCGCTGCCACGGGCTGCCCCACGGGCATCGCCCACACCTTCATGGCGAAGGAGGCGCTCGAGAAGGCCGCGGCCGAGCGAGGCCTCACCATCAAGGTCGAGACGCACGGCCAGGTGGGCGTTGAGAATGAGCTCACCGCCGCCGAGATCGCCGGCGCTCGCGCCGTCGTGGTCGCCGCCGATAAGGACGTCCATGCCGAGCGCTTCGCCGGCAAGCCCATGGTTTCCGTGGGCGTGTCCCGCGCCATTGCCGTCGAGGCCGCAGGCAAGCTGATCGACGACGCCCTGGTCGCCAAGGCCGATCCGAGCCTGGCCGTTGCCGTCGAGTCCGCCGAGGCCACCGGTGAGAAGGAGTCTTTCGGCCATCAGCTTTACAAGCACCTTATGAACGGCGTCTCCCACATGCTGGTGTTCGTCGTCGCCGGCGGCGTGCTCACCGCGCTGTCCTTCCTGTGGGGCATCACGTCCTTCGATTCCACCGCGGCCGACTACAACAGCTTCGCCGCGATGCTCAAGATCATCGGCGGTGTGGCCATGGGCCTCATGGTTCCGGTGCTCTCCGCCTATATCGCCGAGTCCATCGGTAAGCGCCCGGCGCTCGTCCCCGGCTTCGTCGCCGGCATGATCGCCATCCAGGGCCTGCCCGTCAACGCCACGACCGGCATGATCGACGCCGGCGGTGCGGGCGTGGGCTTCGGCTTCCTCGGCGGTATCGTGGGCGGCTTCCTGGCCGGCTACGTCATCCTGCTGCTCGAGAAGGTCTTCGCCAAGCTCCCGGCCAACCTCAACGGCCTTAAGGCGATCTTCCTCTACCCGCTGTTCTCCACGCTCATCGTCGGCCTGGTCATGCTCGCCATCTCCGGTCCCATGTCCGCCATCAACACCGCGATGATGGACTTCCTCAAGGGCCTGTCCGCCTCCGGCGCTATCGTGCTCGGCCTTGCGATCGGTTGCATGTGCTCCGTCGATATGGGTGGCCCGGTCAACAAGGCCGCCTACGTCACCGGCACCGCCATGCTCACCGAGGCCCTCGCCGCCGGTGTGGGCACCGAGACCTACAACTTCGGTACCAACTTCATGGCCGCCGTCTCCGCCGCGTGCATCGTCCCGCCGCTGATCACCACCTTCGCGGTCGTCGTGGGCAAGAAGTACTTCTCCCAGGAGGACCATGACGCCGGTATCGTGAACTTCATCCTGGGTTGCACCCACATCACCGAGGGCGCCATCCCGTTCATGACCAAGAACATCTGGCCGGTCATGCCCATCATGATGATCGGTTCCTCCATCGCCTCCATCCTGAGCCTCATGTTCGGTGTCCACGACCCCGCGCCCCACGGCGGCTTCCTGGTCCTGCCCGTCGTCGAGAACGCCCCCATGTGGGTGCTCGCCATCGCCATCGGCACCGTTGTGGGCGGTATCCTGTTCGTCGCCTTCAAGAAGCACGAGTGGACGAAGGCCCAGAAGGCCGCTGAGACCGAGGTCGCCGCGGCAGAGGTTGCCGCCATCGAGGCTGAGCAGGCTTCCGACGAGGGCTTCGTCAAGGCTTCCAACGTGCTCTGCGACCAGACGGTCGAGAATCGCGACGCCGCCCTGGCCCTTATCTCCGAGCGCGCCGTCGAGGCGGGCATCGCCGATGACTCCGCCGCCCTGTACGCCGCCTTCCTCAAGCGAGAGGCAGAGGGCACCACGGGCATGGTTGAGGGCTTCGCCATCCCGCATGCCAAGTCCGATACGGTGAAGACCGCCCAGGTCATGGTGCTGAAGAGCTCCGAGGGCATCGCCTCCTGGGAGACCATGGACGAGTCCCCGGTCACCTGCGCCATCGCCCTTCTCGTTCCCGAGTCCGAGGCGGGCACCTCCCACCTGCAGATTCTTTCCAAGGTGGCTACGGCCCTGACCGACGAGGCCTTCCGTGCCTCCGTCAAGTCGACCGACGACCCCGCTGCGATCGCCAAGCTCATCAACGAGCGCCTCGCGTAAACAGTTATCGTGTTTGCCCGGCGGTGCCCTGTCGCACCGTCGGGCAACCTGTACGATTTGGGGGAGGTTTTGGCGGTCTTTCTTTTGCGGGGCCTCTTCCCCGAGGGGCTTTCCTGCGGAAACGCCGGCATTCGAGCGGCGTATATCCTTCAAGCACCCCAAAACCTTCCCCAAAACGTACAGATATGTTTTGGGCTGCCCGGATTCATGTGGCTGGGCGCCTCACGTGCCTTCATTTTCTATTTCACGGCGACATTGCGGTGATTCACGGTAGCTTCGAGAAAGGGAACACCTTGATTTACACTCTCACCCCCAATCCGGCCATCGACTACAACATCTCCTGCGATGGCCTGCAGCCCAATACGGTCACGCGTACGCGCGATGCCGTGTACACTCCCAACGGCAAGGGGCTGAACGTCTCCTTCACGCTCAATCACTACGGCGTTGACACCGCGATCCTCGGCTTTTTCGCCGGCTTTTCCGGCCGTTACATCGTCGAAGGTGCTCGCGAGCTCGGGGTCGACGTTCATCCCGTTTGGACCGAGGGCATTACGCGTGTGAACGTTTTCCTGAATGCGGGCCCCGATACCGAGTACAACATGGTGAACTCCGGCGCCGCCATCACCGATGCGGACGAGAGGGCCATGTTCGAGCTCATCGATGGGCTCGAGGACCTCGATTGCCTGGCGATTTCGGGTTCGCTGCCGCCGAATGCCTCCGAGGGCTTCCTGCGAGGCGCCATCGAGCGCGTCCGTGCCCGCGGGGCGCAGTTCGTGCTCGACATCTCAAGCCCCCAGCTCGCCGACCTGCTCGGACTCGAGCCCCTGCTCATCAAGCCCAACGATGATGAGCTACGTGATATCTTCGGCATCGACGTCCATGCCGGCGACGAGGAATCCATTGCCGCCGCCATGGCCGAGCTGCATGCCCGCGGGGCGCAAAATGTCCTGCTCACCCTGGGTGGATCGGGCGCGTACTTCTCGAACGGTGAGCACATCTGGTTTGCCAACCGCACCTTCGAGGTCGAGGTCCGTTCCACGGTGTGCGCCGGCGACTCTTCGCTTGCGGCCTTCCTGTCCATTTGGTTCTCCGAGCGCGACCGCGTGGAGGATGCATTGCGCCGTTCCATGGCAACCGGTGCCAATGTGGTCGAATGCGCCGGCCTGGGCGATTTCGCGCACGTTGAGGAATATGAGAAGGGCATCGAGGTCCGCCTGGTGAAGTAGGGACTCCCGTCGCCGGACGACCGTGGTTTCGGCGAGATACATGGCGTATAGTCAAAGGGGAAAGGGGCTTTCGGCCCCTTTTCTCATACGAGCGAATCCGCCATGTCCGACGCCATCTGTGAGAAAGGAACAGCCCATGCAGTTTTCTCATCGCCTCGACCGCTTCGGCGCCGAGGTCTTCTCGTCCCTAAACGCCCGTCGCGTCGCGCTTGAGGAGCAGGGCCGTACCATCTACAACCTGTCCGTGGGCACCCCCGACTTCGCGCCGTACCCGCACGTGGTCGAGGCTCTCACGCAGGCCGCCCAGGACCCGCAGATGTGGAAGTACTCGCTACGAGACCTGCCCGAGCTCAAGCAGGCTGTTTGCGATTACTACGAGCGCCGCTTTGGTGTCGCGGGAATCACGCCCGACATGGTCGCTTCTTGCAACGGCACTCAGGAGGGCGTCGGTCACTTGGGCCTGGCGCTGTTGAATCCCGGTGACATGATCCTCGTGCCCGATCCGTGTTACCCCGTCTTCGAGGCGGGTGCCAAGATCGCCGACGCCGAGCTCGCGTATTACCCGCTCGACGCCGAGCACGATTTCCTCCCGTATGTCGCCGGCATCGATCCCAAGGTTGCCGACCGCGCCAAGTACATGATCGTGTCGCTTCCCGCCAACCCCGTGGGATCGGTGGGTAACGACGCCCTGTACGACGAGATCATCGCGTTCGCCCGTGAGCACGACCTGCTCATCGTGCACGACAACGCCTATTCCGACATCGTGTTCGACGGTCCCGCCGGCGGTACGTTCCTGGCGCACCCCGGTGCGCTCGAGGTGGGCGTCGAGTTCTTCTCCCTCTCCAAGTCCTTCAACGTCACGGGCGCGCGCATCGGTTTTCTGGTGGGACGCCCTGACGTGGTCGCCGCTTTTACCAAGCTGCGCAGCCAGATCGACTTCGGCATGTTCATGCCCGTCCAGAAGGCGGCGATTGCCGCGCTCGAGGGCCCGCTCGAGGAGGTCGAGGCGCAACGCCTCAAGTACCAGGAGCGCCGCGACGCCCTGTGCGACGGTCTTGAGCGCTTGGGCTGGGAGCGCCCGAACGCGCACGGTTCCATGTTCGTGTGGGTGAAGCTGCCCGGCGGCCGCATCGATTCGATGGCGTTCTGCGAGGAGCTCATGGAGAAGGCCGGCGTTATCGTGACCCCGGGAGCGAGTTTCGGCCCCCATGGCGAGGGATATGTCCGCATGGCGCTCGTGCTGCCTCCCGAGGGGCTTGAGCGCGCCGTTTCCGCAATCGAAGAAGCGGGTATTTTGGGCTAGCCTTGCGAGGGATTGTTCTATAATCGAGTTCACGCCTAAACACAAGGATAATTCGGCGAACGATGCCGAATATCCCGTGGCCTGTCCAAAACGGACAGACTGTATCGCCCATCGATGCGATGGGGGAAAGGAAGAGTAAACATGGTGAACGATCGCAAGGTTGCCGTCGTCGGTTGCGGCTTCGTCGGTTCCTCCTCGGCTTTCGCGCTCATGCAGAGCGGCCTGTTCTCCGAGATGGTCCTGATCGACGTCGATCGCGCTCGCGCCGAGGGCGAGGCCCTCGACATCGCGCACGGCGTGTCCTTTGGCAACCCCATGAAGATCTATGCCGGTGATTACTCCGACGTCTCCGACGCCGCCGTGATCGTGGTCACCGCCGGCGCCGCCCAGAAGCCCGGCGAGACCCGTCTCGACCTCGTGAACAAGAACATTTCCATCTTCGGCAGCATCATCCCGCAGATCCGCGAGAGCGGCTTCAACGGCATCCTGCTCATCGTCTCCAACCCGGTCGACGTCCTCACGTATGCCGCCATCAAGATGAGCGGCCTGCCCGAGGGCCAGGTCATCGGCTCCGGCACCGTGCTGGACACCGCCCGCCTCAAGTACATGCTCGGCGAGCACCTCGATGTCGACCCTCGCGACGTCCATGCTTACATCGTGGGCGAGCACGGCGACTCCGAGGTCGCCGCGTGGTCCAGCGCCACGGTTGCCGGCGTGCCGCTGTCCACCTACTGCGAGCTGCACGGCCACTACAACCACGAGGAGTCCGAGCGCCGCATCGCCGACGAGGTGAAGAACAGCGCTTACGAGATCATCGAGAAGAAGCGCGCCACCTACTACGGCATCGCCATGTCCGTCCGCCGCATCTGCACCGCCATCATGCGTGATGAGGACTGCGTCCTGCCCGTCTCCAGCCTCATGGTGGGCGAGTACGGCCTGAATGACTTGTGCATCTCCGTGCCGACCGTTGTCGGTCGCAACGGCGTGGTCACGCGCGTGCCCGTCTCTCTGTCCGAGGAGGAGAACGCCGAGTTCCAGAAGTCCGCTGCGGCCCTCAAGGCCATCGTCGACGAGGCCGGTCTGAACGACTAGTCATCGACGCAAACACGGCGGGTACTTCGCTGTGCTCCGTTTCGTCTCGCCCCCGGTCCGCACATGGGCCGGGGGTTTCCTTTGCCGATCGGGCCGGGGTCTCGCAAACCGCTCGCGGTGGTCGTGATGACCTCCGGCCACGAGCGTCTTTTGCGTCCGACCAAGGGGATAGAATGGTCCAAATGCGAGATCGGTGAAAGGGGTTGAGGCGCTATGGATGAGAAGGGGAGATTGCCGCTGAAGGCCAAGCCCGCTGGGAACTTCTTGGAATACGTTCGCGAGCGCATGGACACGTTCGACGAACGGCCGCTTTGCGCCGTCGACAGCCTCGTGTTCTCCTGGCTCTCCTACGCGCATATCGGGCCGGAGCTCACGCGCGCATGCACCGTGCGCGGCATCGCGCTGCACGAGCTGTTGCGTGCGGAGGATTTCGAGGACATGTTCGGTTCGAGCTGGGATGAACAGGGTAGTCGCGATTTGCTGTTCGCGGTGTGCGCGAGCCCGCGGTTTCGTACCTGTCGCCTGTGCGATCTTCGATTCCGAACGGATAAGGTGAGTGAGGAGCAATTTGCCGCCATGACCTTCCGTCTGCCCGACGGCACATCCTACATCGCGTTTCGCGGTACGGATTCCACCGTCGTGGGCTGGAAGGAAGATTTCAACATGACCTATCTGAGCCCCGTGCCCGCGCAGGAGGAGGCAGCCGCATATCTGGACGAAGTGGCGGCTCGCACGCCGGGTGAGCTGTATGTGGGTGGCCATTCAAAGGGCGGCAACCTTGCGGTCTATGCCGCGGCGATGTGCATGCCACAGTATCGTGCACGCATCAAGCGCGTCTTTTCCCATGATGGGCCGGGATTTCACCGCGAGTTCTGCGCGGGCGACCCCTATCGGCGCATCATGCCCATCATGGAGAAGACGGTGCCCAAGTCGACCATGATTGGAGTGGTGCTCTCGGAGGCGCCGGATTTTGCACCGACGATTGTGGAGAGCGACGGCATCTCGATGTTCCAGCACAACCCGTTTTTGTGGATGGTGGACGTTGGGGCGGCGGAGTTCGTGCGCGCCGAAGGCTATACGGCCTCTTCGCGTTTCTTCAACGCGACCCTCGATGCGTGGATGGACAAATACACGTTAGACGAGCGAGGACGCTTCGTCGACGCCTTGTTCGACGTCATCGGAGTGACGGGTGCCACGCATTTCTCGGATATCATGGCCGACCGCAAGACGAATGTGCCGCTCATGCTCAAGGCCATCGAGGGGCTTGATGACGATCTGCAGCAATTCGTCAAAGATGTGATCGTGTCATTCGTGAAGACCGCGACGGTCGAGCGGGCCGCCGATGCGGCGAGCGGCATCATCGACTCAATCAAGACGGCGAGTCCGGCAATCGATGCAATCAAAAAGCGTGCGGGCGAGCGGGGGCATGGGGAGCAGAAGTAGACTGCCCAGTGCATGCGCGATTGTGCGATCCCTGGGGGCGGTGGAGCATCGATTCGGACGCAACGCCGATGGAGAGCATGACGAGGTCGCTTTCGAGGACGCGCCCATCTGCGAGGGTGGTCGAGATCGCGCACGACTTGTGCGCTGCGGGCGCCTCGCCCGCGTGTCTTGTTCGACATACACTATGCGGTTCGGCATGGCCCGAGTCTGTGACTTCGTCGCCAAAGGCACCTTCGTGCGGCGCGGGTATAATGGCCAGGTTCAAGCGCATCAAAAGGAGCCCGCCCGTGAAGATCAACCACGCCATCCTGCATATTCTCGACTTCGATTCCGCCGTGAACGTCATGAGCGAGCGCGAGCTCGACTTCGATACCCGTGCCGTCCGCTCATTCGTGAGCTCCCATTTGCGCCGTGCGCGCACGAGCGTGGACAACCGCCGCGCCTCCTTTTCCGAAGAGAGCGCCTTCGCCGGCGAGCTCAAGGGCTATTTCTTCGGCGACCGCGAGTTCGTGGACCTGTCGCAGCAGATCGCGGAGTTCTTCGCGGCCGAGCTCGCCAAGGCCGACAAAATGGAGTCCACCGATGTCCTCGTTGCGGACTTCGACGATGACGATGACGTGCGTTGGTTCGCCGTGCTGCTCATGTCGAGCCGCACCGCCTTCATGCACGAGGTGGCGCGCGAGGGCGGCGAGGTCCGCAACGACATCGCGAAGCGCTACGCCATCCTGCCGGGGCCCTCGCAAAAGGTCAGCTCCTACGCGCTCGTGCGCGCGAGCTCCATGGAGGCGTTCTATGTGGACAAGAAGCGCAAGATCATGGGCGAGGATACGCTCATCATTCCCGAGGGCCTGCTCCAGTGCGAAAGCGGCGTCTCGGGCAAGGAGGTCATCGAGGCCGTGACGCGCATTGTCGAGGAGGTTGCCGAGGAGCACGGCGCCAACACGGCTGTGGCGCTTGCCAAGGCCAAAGCCGCGGTGGCCGAGAAGGTCGAGGTTGATGAGGAGATCGCCCCCTGGGATATCGCCGAGGACATCTTCGAGGACGAGCCCGTGCTCAAGGAGCGCGTCGAGGAGCGCGTGCGCGAGGAGCGCCTGCCCGAGCGCGTGGCCGTGGAGCGCGCCGTAGTGGAGCGCGCGCCCGTGCGCAACCACAAGATTCGCACCGACACTGGCATCGAGATCAGCTTCCCCGCGGAGATGCTCAAGGACACCGACTACGTGCAGTTCGTCAATGAGCCCAACGGTCTGATCTCCATCGAGTTGAGGAACATCGGCAGTATCGAGAACCGATAACGCGCGGCAGATGACACTTCAAAACAGAATGTCAAAAATGCAACAAAACGGCAGGTCAAGCGAAGGGTATCGCCGGTAACGACGGTACCCTTCGCATCACTTCGGAACACTCCTAACGGGATTATTTGTCTAAGGATTTGTCCAAATCGAAGAGCTTGGAAAGCGGATGGACAAATCTTGAAAGAACCCATGGGCAAATTCTGGACGAAGGCTCAGAAAACCCGCAGGTAAGGAGCCTAAAGTGACCAAAATAAACAGTATGGATTCGCTCCTCGCAAGAGCCGAAGAGCTCGATTTCCGCCGAGACCTCATCGAGTACACTCAGGAGAGCTTAAGCGGGGTCAGGTCATCGATCTGCTGTATGAGCAAATTTCCATGACGGCGCGGGACCGCGAGTTCGACGCGAGTACGCCCAGCAAGGTCAGCACCCCCGTGACGGTCGTGGCGATAATCGATTCCATGCGCCCTCCGGTTCAAAAGAAAAACGGCCCTTCCTATAGGGCCGAGTGTCCACCGGGGTCACAAAAAGATTTATAAATTAATCTCTAGCTGTCGGAGACTTCGACAGTTTATCTTTGATTCAGGAAAAGGAGGCGCCCATGTGGACCATAAAAGACGTATCAAGGATGACTGGTGTTTCCAGGGACGACATTCATAGCGTCTGCGAGAGACGCAAAACCGCATCATTTATTTTCTGTCCTGAAGACAGCAGACCGGGGCGTCGCTTCTTCAGTGTTGAGGATATTAAAAAGATATGGCTTGTTGGTCGATACAAAGATATGGGATACAAGCTCCCAGACATCGCAAAAATCTTCAAGAAAGCCCAAGACGAGGACTTGAGCTTCTCTGACCAGCTTTCTTCTCAAATTGAAGAACTGGAGAATCGCCGCCGCGTGATTGATCAGCAAATCGACCTTGCGAAACGGATGAGGGACTATTCGAACCTTGCGTCGGAACCAGACTCTGCCTACATGTTGCTGGTCATGAGAGACATGTTCGCCAGAATGCCCGAGGTGGTCGCAAATCTTTTCCCCGATGAAGAAGACCCGATTAGGCCTGAGGATTTCGACGAAAAGGCCAACGAGAGCCTAGGGATGTCCTACGCCGAGTTCATTGACCACCAGATACTTGGAATGGGCGATTTAAACGAGCTTGAGGCGCGCGATCTTGAACTTGAGGGAATCGCTCAGGAGCACAGTGAGGAGGATGGAGAAGTCGCCCCGGATAGCGAGGTTGCATTTAGGGTGGTCGACTCAATAATCGCCGGAGTGGCGGAGGGGTGTTCAATTGAGGACGAAGGGCTGAAATCCAAATTTGCTTGGATCATCCTCGATGAACTCTTTGGAACTCCAGAGAGTGAGTTGCTAATGGCGATGACATGCGGAGAGGGTGCGTATGAATTTATCCAAGAAGCGATGAAGTCATATGCAAGGAAAAAATGGTCGGTAGGTGCTGATGAAGGGGGATCCGCTGAAAAATGAGCCCATAAGCAACTTGGCTATGACTGTACTTACCAATGCAAGAGCTTGGGTCGAAGCATGACGAGAGAGGAGTGGCAATGGACATGGAATTAGATGAGATTGAGGATCTTGAAAAAACCGTTGTTAAAGAGGAGGATGCAGAAAAGCAGGAGGACCGGGGTCTAATCGAGAGGGGAAAGGCCCTTCTTTGCCGAAATAAAGGCAAAGTGATGCTTGCTGCAGCTGGTTTGGCGGCTTTGGGTATTGCATGGAAATGCGGCTACATTGAAGATGCTCTGGATGCTGCAAAGATTGCTTTGAGCAAAGTTGAATCGTCTGGACAGTCGCGGGAATCAATTCATGTTGCGGAGTCAATTTCTCGTCCCGCCAATTCAAATTCCCAACCGAGAGCCTATACGGCGCCTCGGTCGCCGTTCGAAGTGAGTTCGCACATCCGCAACTTGCCTGCTGGACGTACAAACAGCGCGGAGAACAGGGCGCTTGCGGCGAAGTACGGTGTGAGCCTCCTGCCGAACCAGTCCTACATCCCAACATATGAGAAATGCCGTGCTGCGGCCTAAAGGAGGAGACATGGACAGCGGTAAGTACATAGAAATGCGAGCAAGGTATATCCAGGCCCAGCCCGATGATATCCGGGCGGCCCTGTTGGAGACTGAACTCATTCGCCAGCGGAACTCAATCTGGTCGACCCGATGCTTCGTGGCGTTGACCGCTTGCGTTGTTGTCGCGACCGCGATGCTCGCAACCTCCAACATCGCGTATCTGTTTATGCGTTTCTAAAGCCAAACGTCGGAGAGGAGAAACGATGTCATACGTGTGCAAGATCACCTGCGGCGGCGAAGTCGTTGACCAGGAGGAATTCGACACGCAGGAGGAAGCATCCCAGTGGGGCAACGAATGGCTTGGTGACAACGCGGTCGGCCAGGAGTCGCTTGAGTTGCTGGGTCGTGATTACATCGATGCGGATGAATACGACTACACTATTGAATGATGAGAAGGCGCGGAAATAATCCGCGCCTTTTCTATCCCGCCGTCAGGTACCCCGCACCACCGACGCCATCGATCCTCATGTACTGGTATCCCGCCCGCGAGCTCGCGTAAGTCGTGCCCGCGCCTCCCACGAGCGAGGTGCACTGGTAGAACGTCTGGAAGCTGGTGATGCCCGAGATCAGCAGCTCCCAGCCCGCGTCCGCCAGGATGGTCTTCAAGTTCGAGCGCGCGCCGAACGTGTAGTCCATCTTCGTAAGGGATCCCGGGTCGAACCCGCGGAAGTCGAGCTCGACGAGCCCCTTGCATGAGTTGAACGTGTGCAGCATCTCGCCGATACCGCGCAGGCTGCCCAGGCCGCCAACAGACTCGATCTTCCCCATGCCGTAGAACCAGTAGTTCATGTTGCCGCGTTCGAAGAACGCGAGGCTCTCGTCGATGGTCACGCGCGCGATCGACTCCCTGAGGTCGTGCCACGGCACCGCGCCGACGGCGTTGTAGCGCGCGTCGAGGAAGAACAGCCCCGAGCCTAGCAGCTCGCGCCCCGCCTGCGGGTTGTTCTGCGCGAGATGACCAGCTCGCCGTCGGCGTACACCAGGCCGTAGCACCACTCCCGCAAGTCGTAGTTGGGGTCGGTGAGCACGCCCTCGTAGGTGAGCTTGGAGTGGCCGTCGGTGTTCTTAGGCACGTACCCCTGAGAGCCCACAAGCATGGTGCAGCCGTAGAACATCATGGACCCCTTGGCCACGGACGTGGGTTCGCTGGCGGCGTAGATGCTCCTCAGCTCCGAGCAGGTCTGGAACATGTAGCCCATGTAGGTCACACCCTCGAGCGCCTCGAAGCCCATCACGTCGGTGAGCTCGGAGCACCCCGCGAGGTAGTAGGCTATGCTCGTAATGCCCGCCTGGGCGAACTCGGTGGTGAAGCGAGTCC
>ERZ894223.242-NODE-242-length-56571-cov-10.106147_pt1 | contig 56571 bp, 61 predicted proteins | sample MGYA00380293_ERZ894223 | MGnify/ENA primary metagenome ERZ894223 (study PRJEB32331, sample SAMN06328445) | human gut metagenome | biome: human gut microbiome; feature: stool | host: Homo sapiens | collected 2014-11-05 ...
TTCAGCATTACCACCTTTTCCATGTATATAAATAACTGCTTTATCCACAATAGTTATCCTCCACAAATTCAAATTGTTACACTTAAAAAAGCGGAATTTCACCATCATAGTTTTCTGCTTTTTCCAATAGCGGTCCTTTAGCTCCCATCGTAAACGCGATGTCGCTACTGCGGATAGAGAGCAGCTCCATTCCGGGTCTCACCTTCAAAAAATCCATCATTTTCTTCGTAAGAAGAATTTGCCCCTCCTGTGAAATCTCTACCCAGCAGTAGGAACGCCCCTTGTATTTGATAAATTCGCCAGAACCTGCTGAGTAGTCAAGCAACGGTGGAGTATCGTCCAAAATGTGACCAAGTTTTGACGGATGCCAAAGGCCTTTCCGGGTGACGCAGAAGCCACCGGTAATCTTACTTCCGGTAAAAAGATATACTTTTCCTTCATCTGCAATGTGATATTCTTCCATTGCCTGCGGTGGAATCCGCAATGTTCCATCCGTCCGAATGAGTGATTTCCCGAAAATAAATTTTCCTCCCTTATTCATTTGTGGCATAAAAACACCTCCTGAAATTCCGATTTTAATGTCTCTATTATACCATAATGATACTATTATAAAAAAGGAAAAAGAGCTCCTTCGAGCTCTTTTGATTCAGTTCTGTAAACTTGAAGTTATAGTGCAATCTTTTTCCATTTTCTAATCTTGGTTCTAAAGGTTCCGAACGGAGCAACTGTATTAACATGTATGAATTTGTATACTTCCCAGACAGCTGTTTTAGTTGCTTCGTCAGCCCATTTTCTCATATGTGGTTTAAATAATTCTTCCTCACTCAGAGAATCAATCATTGCATAAATAGAGTTGATATTCTCATTCAATCTGTCTTTCAATTCTTGCAGTGACAGCTGAGCATATGTATCTGTGAACCATTGATATAATTCGCCAAGCTGATTCCACTTAAAATTATCCGAAGGAGTTTTGACAGGAATACCCTTTCTTTCGTCTGATTCCCATTTAATAACAAGAGTTGTCCAGCCAACCTGATAAGCAAGATTTTCTGCCGGAGTTCGATCGACCTCATCAATTCTCTTATCTTTTAAATGCTCCGGAATATCATTAAATTCTGAAATATACTTTGCAAAGCTTTTATTTATCTCGTTTTTAAGCTCGTCTTTATTCTCATATGTTCTCAATAGTCTATCTCCTCAGCTTCCGATTTTCCAGTTTCAAAAACAGGAATTTTCAAATTAGTCTTTGCAAATAACCTTTGAACCTTCACCATCAATTACAATTCCCTGACGGTTGTTAATTGGGCATAGATTCAAATCCGAAAACTCAGTCATTATTTTCTCGGTAACTTTCTTAAATGGTGCTGTAAGATAATGCGGAAGAACATAGAAATCAATCAAATCAAGCCCTGCATCATCTTCTTGTGAGTAGTCCTCCGGCTTTTCATCCATTTGCTCGATATATTGGATGCTTGGAGCGCATATAATTGCGCCTGCCGACTCGCCGATCATCAATTTTCCATTTGCCAATTCCTTTTTCAGTAGCCCATCAGCTCCCGTTTTACGGAGCTGGTCCATAAGAAAGAAAGAATTTCCGCCGGTAAAATATATCACATCTGCTTCTTCAAAAACAGACTGTATCGTTGAATAAGCCTCCGTTGAAATATCAATTTCAGTTACGATTGCTCCCAACTTTTTGAATAATTTTCGAGCCGAGCCGACATAACCGGTGTAGCCTTCACGCAGCGAAGCTGTTGGAATAAATGCGACTTTCTTATTTTCAATTTCTTCCTTTATCAGACTTCCTACACTTGAAAAGTGCGAACATAAAAATAGTTTCATCAATATTCTCCTTTATAAATTCCGATTTGTATTATTTTCTGCCTATCTTAGCAAGTACCTGAAGCATACGCTTACCGATATCCTCTGGTTCATAATTTTCTGCTGCACAAATTAATCGCAAACCATCAGAGGTAAGCACTCTGCCATATAGCTTATCTTCCTTATATTTTTGGAATTCTTCATATTCCTTATTGGTTATCTGTTTCATCTAATCAATCCTTTTGTACGGCCTTAAAGAGTTTTTCAGGATTATCTTTCATTTTCCAAAGTTCCCTATCATGTCGAATTTTCATGAATGCTCTGCTTGTAATCATAAAATGCTGTATATCACTTTGAGAGTATCCTTGCATTTTCAAATAATGTCTTAAAGACCTAATAACACTTTCACTTTTTTCAAATAATAGTCTATCTTCTGCTTCATTCATAGGGATACCCCAATACTTGTTCAACAAATGAGCTATTTTATCATCTGATACATTTGCCTCATACAATGCAGATACTGTATTTCCTATACCGATTTCTATAGCATCTTCAAACGCACGATTGGCACCATCAGCGTACACATCTCTAGCAACATCAAGTAATGCTGTACCACCTTGTTTGATATAATCAGCTACAACCTCTCCTGTTAGTTTTCCCATCTCTACTCCTCCGTTCTTTCTACATAAGTAAGTTCAATATCATAGCCGAGTTCTTCCATCATACGAATGAATGTCTTGTTAACAACACCATCACTCTTCTTGATTATCCGATTAACATACGGGCTGGATGTATCAGATTTCTCTGCAAGCTGAGCCTGCGTGATTCCATTCTCTATACATTTAACTTTTACATCTACTTCTATATTATTTTTTAGCATATTCACTCTCCTCGTGATTATGAATTTATTGCACAAATAAGATAATTTATTTTAACACATAACAGCAATTTATTCAATTACAGAATTATTACAGTTCTACAAATTAAAAAACACCCAGGACAAAATCCTGAGTGCCATAATTGCTAAATCATTCTGCTTTTATTTCAGTGCCATCCTTGAACACCACCGTCACATCATTCTTATTTTTCACAACTATCTTCTCAACCAGACTGCTCCAAAGGGCATCGTCAAATTCTGTGATAATGCCTGTTTGTGCTTTCAGAACCTTGATGAATCTGCCCATCTGCTCATACTTCGCATCTTTTTCAGATATCGTAGCACAGGCACTATCGTATTCTTTTTTCAGCTTTTCATATCGTTCCACCAAAGAATTATATCTTTTATTGTATTCAACTTGGTTTTGTGCCACCCTGGCATTTTCCGCTACAATATTCTGTGTCATTTCTACAGTAACCGCTATCTCTTCTCCCAATGACTCTTTTTGTTTGATTAAATCTTTCTTATCGCAAAGTGTCGTTCGTATCAGTTGAAGGTTTTCAAGAATCTCTTCCTTTTCTGTTATAAGCTGATTCATTGCCTTTACAAAATAATCTTTGATTTCAGACTCTGTTAAATGTGGAGTCGAGCATCTTGTCTTATGCCTGAACTTGTTGTTGCATTGATAGACGGTTCTTCTGTATTTGTCATTGGAGTGCCACACCTTGCTGCCGTACCAACCGCCGCACTCAGCACACTGGACCTTGGAAGAAAACATCGTCACTCCGCTGTACCTTGCGTTTCCTTTTCCTCTTCGCTGTATTTCAGTTTGCACCAAATCGAACAGTTCAGGCTCTATGATGGCAGGATGATTATTTTCTACATAATACTGCGGAACTTCTCCTTCATTTATTTTCGTCTTTTTGGTAAGGAAATCCACAGTGTACGACTTTTGTAGTAATGCATCGCCCTTGTACTTTTCATTGGTCAGAATACTTCTGACGGTTGATTGACTCCATTTATCCTTACCAGCAGGGGTTTTTAAACCTCTCTTTGTCAGTTCATTTGCTATAGAGTGCATTGTTAAGCCATCAAGGAATAGCTTGTAAATCAATTTGACTGTTTTGGCCTGTCCTTCATTGATTACAATGTTACCATTCAAATCTTTATCGTATCCAAGAAACCGTTTGTAAGCAAAGCTGACTTTGCCGTCTGCAAAACGTTTTCTCTGTCCCCATGTGACATTCTCCGAAATAGAACGGCTTTCTTCCTGCGCAAGGGAACTCATGATGGTAAGAAGCAATTCTCCCTTGCTGTCGAAGGTCCATATGTTTTCCTTTTCAAAATAGCACTCGATGTTATGTTCTTTCAATTTTCGGATGGTCGAAAGGGAATCCACCGTATTTCTTGCAAATCTGCTGACTGACTTTGTAATGATGAGGTCAATCTTTCCTGCAAGTGCATCGGCAATCATCTGATTAAAACCATCTCGGTGTTTGGTGTTGGTGGCACTGATTCCTTCATCTGAATATAATCCTGCAAATTCCCAGTCATCTCTGCCTTTTATATAATTCGTATAATAATCAACCTGTGCCTCGTAACTTGTCAGCTGATCCTCATGGTCAGTACTGACACGGGCATATCCTGCAACCTTGCGTTTTTTCTTGCTGTCCACAGGCTTTGCAGTGAATTTATTGATAGTGGCAGGAATCGTGGTTACTTTTCTTTTTGCCATTCGCTTCCACGCTCCTTCCTAAGATTTTTCATGTAATCGCTCATCTGCTGCTTCAATTCCGGTGTCCACCGTTCCTTCATCAGCTTTCGCATATGTTCTTTCTGTTTCTCAGAACAATGTATTCCACCACGCTCCGGCGGTTTAAAGTTCATTGATGTTACACTTCCGTCTTTGCCAACAATATCCAGCATATAACCATCAATATCTATATATTCTACTTTTTCAGCAAAACTCTCATCGTTCCATTCTTTCATTCCAAGAACTTCTGCAAGCTGTGGCTTTAAGAAATCTTCTCTTAGTCCTTTTGCATTACAATCATTTTTTTCTGCGCATCGCCAATAATAAAATTTGCCATCTTCTGATGTGGCTGATGGCTGTGTGCATCGTCTGTAATTACAGCCACAATGCCTGCATTTCAATTTGCTTGTAAATACGGATGCTCCTTTTGGATTTGTATTTTTCTTTCTTCTTTGTACAGACACTTTGTCACGATACTCCTTCGTCCAGCAATCCTTATGTCCGGTATTCCTACAAGGCTTGGTAATCACATCTCCGTCTTTAAAATGAATCTCCAAAGTGTACTGCTTTGGAACATTGATAAAATCTATTTTTTCAAGAAAAACCTCATCATCGAATTCATCAATACCAAGCACCTCTGCAAGAACCTTTTTCATATTCTCCTGATTTATGCTTGCTCCCACTTCGCAACGTCCGCCTTTTTTCTTCCTTGAACCACAAACCCAAAATCCTAATCTTCTGGCATTTGGTGTCCGCGGTTTTCTCGTATTATGCATATAACTTTGATTACAATATGGGCATTTGATTTTTCCCGTAAAGCAGGAAATATTAAGGCTCTTATTCGCTAATGGACCAAGCTGTTTTCTTCGTTCCATTTCATCTTGTATGTATTGAAATGTCTCAAGGTCAATGATTGCCTCGTGGGTATCCTCTACCCAGTACTGTGGTAGTTCTCCCCGATTCTTCATACGCTTTTTATTGATAGGATCTGATATAAATTCCTTTTGAAACAGCATATTGCCTGTGTATGTAATATTGCTTAATATCTTCTTGATATTGGAATCTCTCATTACACAGCCTTGTCTGGTACGAATGCCCTCAGCTTCCAGTTCTCTTTCTGTTTCCAGTCTGGATTTACCATCAAGGAAATTCTGAAAGATTCTTTTGACAACGTTTGCCTCTTCTGGAACAATGACTAACTCATCACCTTCCCATTTATATCCGTAAATATTAAAATGACCATTAGCTGTAAGCATTCCCTCTTTCATTCTTTTACGAATACCCCATTTCACATTTTCTGATATGGAGCGGCTCTCTTCTTGTGCAAAAGAAGCGAGTATCGAAAGCATCAATTCTCCGTCACCGCTTAAGGAATTGATGTTCTCTTTTTCAAATCTGACTTCAATGCCCATGTTCTTTAGATGTCTTACCGTTTCAAGCAGGTCTACTGTATTTCTTGCAAATCGCTGTATGGATTTTGTAAGGATAATATCTATTTTCCCTTGTTCTGCATCTGTAATCATTCGTCTGAACTCATCACGTTTGGCGGTGCTTGTTCCGCTTATTCCGTTATCTGCATACACTCCTGCAAACTCCCAGTCGGGATTTCTTTGGATCAAATCATTGTAGTAGCTTATCTGTGCAGAAAGCGAATGATTCATTCGTTCTGATTCCATCGAAATCCTAGCGTATGCAGCAACCTTTTTCCTTTTCTTTATTGTTGGCATCGTACTCTCGATTTTGGTAATTGTACGCATATGATCAACCTCCTTCCTTACATATATATCACTCTAAAAGCTACTTATATCAAGTCAATATCGGCAAATAATGTACCCAAAGTTGGTCTGTATTTTTCCTGCATTTTTGTATCAATTATGGCGTACTCTTCCTTAGATATAAGTCCATCATCAAGCATCCTTTTTGCCATACTCATAGTGATTTGATACAGCTTTTCCCTTTTCAAATGTTCCTTACTCATCTCTGCCACCTCCGAATCTGTCGGTGATATAGCAAGCATGGGAACAATACTTTCTGTCCGTCTTTCCATAGACTTGAAACTCGTTCTTACACCCAGGACATACTTTTGTCACTATATTTTTATGATGAACTTCTTCCCGATGGGAATTCCACCACGTCATACGGCATTTATCAGAACAGAACTGTTTTTTCTTTCTCTTATCATTCTGTGGTACTGCCTTTCCACAATTTTTGCAAAGGACTTTCTCTATCGGATGTTTAGGCATCGATGTCGGTACAATCTGTTCTGATCTTGTAAGGTTATTTCTACGGCAAAAAGACTTGATGGTGTTTTCTGAAATATCAAGTTCCTTTGCGATTAATCTATATCCAAAGCCTTCTGCTCTCATATTTATAATTTTTGATTTTTGCATATCGTTCATAAGTAGAACCACCTCCTAAGTTACAGGCAAAGGAAATGGCTCGGATTTTACCCCTACAAACAAAAAATCGCCCGTCAGAGGTGTTAATCTCTAACGGGCATTGCTTTGCTTACTTATTTAGTTAGTTCAAAAGTTCATTTACTCTCTTCTGTACGGCATTGTAGTTATATCCGGCAGCAGTAAGTCTTTTCTTTCTGTCAGTACCATTTCCCCACTTACCTTGAATAACTTCTCTGGCAATCTGATCTACTGATTTAGTTTCAGAATTTTTCTTCTCACTTGATGTATCTTTTTTCACGGCAGAAGATCCACTAAGATTTGCCGTCACCTTTTTAGCAAGATCACCAAGTCTTGAATAAAGCCAATCTCCAGGGCAGGACTTATTAGCGAACCAACGATGCACCGTAAGAATCATCTCATCGGACTTTGGTTTGTAATTCAGTGCTTTTTCCTTACTTCCAAGCCACAGAAGTTTCTTTTTGCCATTGCGCTTACAAATATCTGTGCAAAGCTTAATAAGAGACGCATACACTTTAGCGTTCATCGTATATGGATGTTTTGTATCCGATGCACACTCGATAGTAACTGCTCTCTGATCATTGGCATTGGAAGAGGAACACCAGGAACGATTCTTCTCTTCCACATACATGCCAATTCTTCCATCCGGACCAATGCCATAGTTGCAGCTTGCCTGTTTGGATCTTGGTGCAAAGATATTTCCTAAAGTTTCTACGCTGCACTGACCGACCACACAGTGCGGTGTAATTCTGTCAATGGAATGTGTTCTCTTTCCGGAATGATTTGGACTAAGCTTGGTGTAAGACACCATTTTACTGTTTGTATAAGCCATATTATTTTTCCTCACTTTCTGCTCTGTCATAGAGCTTTCCTAATAATGATTTGATTTTTCTTTGTATCTGATGTAAAAAATAAAGTCCCGACAGGATTTCTCCCATCTGGACTTCAACTCGTCTTTATGTGTTTTCTATTAATTATCTGTAAAAAATAATGCCTCCCTCCACGCATCAACATATCCACTTTTATATGCAATCTCTATCATCCTTTCGGCATCACACTTTAAAAGTTTATTGTCTTCAAATCCTTCCAGAAGATAATCGATCTCTTGGGGAAAATCTCGCTTTGAAAAGAATTCTTCATTTCTTGTATTATGCTGTGGCTTTTCCATATTAACTTCTCCATTCTTCTAACAATTAACAATTTGCTGTATGTTACCATGCTATCTCCGTAGAATCAAGTTATACTGCAAATAAAAACTGGTTCAGTAAAGTTTCTTTTCAAAGACCAAATGAATCACAATATACTTATTTTGTTTTACTTCTTATACTAATCTTCATCCCCCACCTCCTGTTCTGCTCTGTCATGGAGCTGCTCTAACACTGCTTTGATTTTTACCGGAATAGGAAGTCCCAGATGTCCTGCATTCTCAAGAAGGCTTACTCCTTCATTTGAAATGTAGAAAAAGATAACTGCCGTTCTAAGTACGCTGCCTGTGCCAATCACCTGCATATCCAGAATGTTTGCAATCCCTACAAGCAGAAAAATAAGGACCTTTCTGCAGATGCCTTTAAAACCAACTGCACTGGATAGCTTCTTATCTGCAATGGCGCACATCACTCCCGTAATGTAGTCAGTGATGACAAATAAGAGCAGTGCAATAAGCAGACCATCACAGCCACCTAGAAAATATCCAAGCCATCCTCCGATTCCGGCAAATAAAAACTGAATCATGTTCCAAAATTCCTTCATTGATAAATCCTCCGTTTCTTAAAAATTTGTATAGAAAAAGCGACTGCTCAAATATAAGCAATCGCCTCATCTAGCAATAAGTATTAAGCCGTTCTTTTCCACATATAGCAGGTAACATACGGCTGAATGTTATTATGACGATTGGAAGCATTGGAAGCTGAGATCGAATGCGTGTGGGATGCACTTTGATTTCCAGTTTTCCAAGTTGAAGTTGCTCCTCCGGATGCAGTTCTTCGTACAAAAGCACCTCTTCCGCTTGGGTCTGAGCCACTTGCTGCTGCACCGCTGTCGGCATTATATGTAAGCGAATGCGTATGAGAGACACTCTGATTTCCTGTTTGCACTGCCTTTTGTCCACTCTCTGCCCCAGTCAAAAGATGCGTATACTCTCCGCCCGTTTGATTTGCTGCAGAAAAGTCCACGGACGTATTGTTGCTGTCGGTACCTGTTCCAACACCGACAGGCACTCTTCCTTCTCCCCAGGATACCCAAATTCCACCCATGATGTTTGTTGGATTTGCAGAACTGGTACTCATATAAATGCTGCCAATCGGGTACAAAAGATTCAGTAAAAGAGCAGGAAGTTTCCCCTTGGGGCAAAGCATATTCACCAGGTTGTTTTGAATCTGCTCCATCATATCTCGTACTTCCAATACCGTTCCATCATCCAGCACGCAGGATAGTTTCTTTCTAAAAACAGCATTGAAGTTGCAGTCCAGCGTATCTGCAAGAGTCGCTTTTTGTCCAAACGCAACACCTCTTCCCCCATGCAGAAAGTGCATAAGATACACCGCTGTTGAAACAAAGTCTGAATAGGTCATGGTATTAAACTCGTCCGATAATGTATAAAGAACATCATAACTGTACTCCGGATCCAGATCATTGTTTGCACATACATTGGAGCCAGGGTTTATCTGCACTTCATTTCCATAATTCTTAAGGTCTGTTCTCTTGTATTTTACAGTGAGAGTAAGTGCATTTTTCCCCAAGCAGGAAGAAACTACGGCAGAAGTCGTACTTAAGAAGTACGTTCCATCATTATCCGTTTCGCCCGATGCATTGCACCGTTCACTCTTTATACTGGATAATTTAGGAGAAGCATATGACACAACAGAAACAACGGCACTCTTGTTTACCGTCCTGTTTCTGCTGTCCGTCACTGTAATCATAATGCTCACTTCTCCGCTTTGTGAGATATGATCCATTTCCGGTAGTTCCGGATAATCTGTTGTCCGGATTCTGCTGTCTGCTGTCATTTTCACTTTTTTAATTTCCGAACCATATGCCCCTGCGCAGCTAATTGATTTCAGTTTCAGACCACTCTGCCCTTGTACATAAATTCCCCACGAAGAAGGAACAGCTGAATCATCCACATCTGAAAATGTTACGGACGAAATACTGGGAATTACAGTGTCCGGAACAGATACCGTTAAATTTGTAGTAAATGTCTTGTATACTTTTCCTCCAAACAAAACCTGTCCGGTAATGCTTGCAGCACCAATGGTATCATCCGGTACTGCATTACACCAACTGATAGGGATTGCATAAGAAATCAATGATGCGGAGGAACTTATCGTGTTGCTGTATGATCCTAATTTAAAGGTTGCCTTATAGGCTGCATCCGAAGATGTGCAGTCAAATTTCACCGAAGATGCTGTGCTTCCATTCATCAAGCCGCCAGAAGCACGGATTCCGTCCCCGGCTTTTTCAATCTCATAAAACGAAAACACTTCTTCATATAGCTCCGATCCATCTACAGTGATCTTCAGCGTGAAAAACGGTTTGCTGATCGATAATGTCGAACTGGTCATCTTTGTATACTTCTTAGATCCCATAAAATCTTCGCTCATATTGACGGTCCATGTTGGACTCTGTTTTGCTCCATCCACATAGATTGCCACTCCATTCTTTGAATCCGCACCATATATTGCGGTCGATGCCTGAAACACAATCGACAGCTTCGTTGTGGCTCCGCTTACCGAGCCATTCGCCGTAAGATAATACAGCGACTTTGTCAGTTTTCTAGTTGTTAAACTCATAGGCTAGTCTCCTTTCTACACATTTCTCCATTTGATTCCCATTCCCTGAGGTGTGGAAATAAAATCAAAATATCCGCCATCCGATGCAGCTCCCACACTCAATTTGTCCATTGCTTCGATTGCATTGATATGCATCTTGTTATACTGAATATAGGCAACCTCCATACCATTCTGCTGAAAGCTCATCTTTTCATTATCGATAACAATCGAATACGGTGATTCATCTCCGGCATTTTGCTTTCCAATGCTTAAACCCTTTTCTGTGAACCGAAGATAAATGCTTGTTTCCAATTTATAATTTTCAAGATCCTGCTCCTGCTTATCTACAGCATCACGAACGGATGAAATGGTGATCTGCATTCCACTTGCATTCTGCTCCACATCCGTTACTCTTCGTTCCAATTCTTCTACTGTTGAGCCATCCACCTTTGTCTTAACCATTTCTACGGTGCTGTTTATCTGATCCGATGTTTTCATGATTTCGGCAGATGTCTGACTGACTTCCTTTGTCAAAACATCTGCCGCATTTTTTAATTCATCGATACTCTCTTCATATCCTGTGAAATTTTGAAAAGTATGTTGGCAGCACGTTAGTAATGTCATAGTGCATCACCTCCCGTATCAGCTGGACACATCACACTGAAGCGTCATAATACTGTCAATGTCTGCTGCGGATAAATAAATGACCTTACCCGTCTTATTAAAAGTCATTTCTTTTCCGTCTTTATCCTGCGCATACCATGTATATGTAAGACTTTGTTTCTCCGAAGCACTGATCCATGAAGTTCCGTTATATTTCATCAAGGTCACACTTTTTTCTGTGTAATCAATCTTATACCAGAAATCTCCGGACTTTGGTGCAGAAGGTGTGGTTTCACTAATACTTCCAAGAAGTGAATCTACTTCCTTCTGATTGGTTCTTACAATTACATAAGGAACTACACCACCTAAATTATTCTTCACCGTATATCCGCCAATGGACAGCATTTCTGAAACATACGGATCCGACTTATCTTCCACCGTGATAACATCCACATAATTCTTTCCACCGTAGGTCATGGTGCATCGGTAAGACTGAATATTTATAATATCCGAGCCGGATACTGTAAGCGTTTCGGATGTTGCCCCGCTGATATTTGTCCATGAGCCGCCGGAATATTTTGCCCACTGATATGCTGCTGATGTGATCGTTGTGGAACCTGCATAGGCGGATGTTGCAAGCTGAATAGTTCCAGATTGATTCTGTACGATGGTTCCATTTGGTGCATAAACAGAAAATACTACTGCCGATACACCGTTGCTTCCTGCCTTGGATTTTGTCCAGGTAAAAACCTTTGTAACCGGCTTTCCGGAAATCGTAAATGTCAGCGTGATATTGCCTGTTAATGTTGCATCTGCTCCAAGATTTGAAGATGCTGCTACAGAAAGTTCCAGCTTTCCTGCTGCACTGGATGTTGCAGCTGTATTCGTTTTTACTGTAATTCCTGTTGGCAGTGTTCCCACCGCACAAGTGCAAGCCGTCTGCGTAATACCTACATATCCGGTAAAAGGAATTGTAATGGTGCTTGCAGCAGATGTCTTTCCTGCTGAAGTACAGGCAATCGTCTGGGTTTCATTCCCAAGAACCACAGAAAGTCCTCCAGTTCCGGCAGATCCCGGATTTCCCTTATCTCCTTTGGCTCCATCATAGATTTTTGTAATCGTGACAGTATCAAACACATCACTCTCTGAAGTTGTCACTCTGATCTGAGCCACGTTGCTGACGAAAATGCTATGCGCTGGCTTCACCACCAATGTTCCTCCGGTAATGGAAGTATTGTCGGAGGTGGTCGGATAATCTGTCCATGCACCGCTGCTGTTTTTATACTGCCATTTGCTAATGGTCACTCCCTGTACCTGTGCCGTCAGTGCTGCCTGAGAAGCACCCACCAAAGCCTGGGAAGTATCATACTTAAAGACGTAGGTATCACTGCTCACCGTACACAGCTTTGCGTTAGCTGCATTCTTCACCAAGGTATAGGTAATATCCGCAGTGATATTGATGGTATTCTTGGTTTCAGAATCATAGTAACTGATATAGCAGATGTAGGTGATCATTCCAGAACTGGATGATGCCAGCTTATTCTGATTGACTGTAAGCACTCCGCTTTTTACAGTCTCACCGGAAGTCAGTGCGGTTTCCGATGCCACACCGTCTTTTCTTTTCCATGCAATCGTCACTCCTGTTTCAGTCGGAGATACATTGGTCTGATCCAGAAACAGCACAGGTGTCAATACCAGGTTTGTACTATCCCAGCTTGGTGCATAGGTATGTGGCAGTACGTTGGGATCTTCACTCTGGGTCTTTGGAAGATTGGATGTGATATATGCCGATAATTTTCGCTGATCCGTGATGTCCACAAATGTCTGCTGACTGGATGTTAAAATCGTAGCCATTTAAATTCCTCCTTAAAGTTTTATTTCACAATAAAAGGACGCATTGTCTAACACATCCTCTGTCGTAATCGTTATTTGTTTCATGCCGATGTGGTTCTTATCCCACTCTTTATCTGCTTCTTCATCCGAAGAGTTTCGATGCCATATAAAGCAGCTTGCATCTAAAGTATCGGTGATTTCCTTATCCCAGGAATACACCTTGCAGTACATGGTGCTTTTCTGACCTTTATTCTTAAAAATACTGACTCCATCTACAATCAATTCCGTCCGATACATTTTCTGTGAATTGATCGTATCAAGATCTCCGGTAATCTTCTCGATTTTCGTGGTCTGGCCGAAAATATCATCTTCCAAAGAGGAAATGTTGCTGCCTTGTTTGGCGGATGCCGATGTAAGCGTTACATTCGTTGCTCCTATCGTGATGGTGTTTCCGGCAGGATTTAAATAGTCTCTTTTTCTTCCAAGCACAAGATATCTTCCATCAATCCCGTGTGGTTTTGAATAACAGTCCACATACATCCTGGATGTAATATCATCAATTGTACTGTCACTGTCTGATTCATCTAAGATTGTCAGTTCCATACTTGTGATACCTTTTGCCAGTTCCTTCACTCTTGCTTTTGCTTTTCTCAAAAGGTTTAACGGCTTGGTGACATCCTCCCATATTTCAGTTGCCCATATCCATCCGATTTCCTTGACGGCATCCTCATCCGTGACATAATTCAGTCCATGATTTACTTCTGTAATATCAATTCGTTCATCCAGTTCTGTTACGTTTCCATCTTCATCTTCTTCGGTCTTTTTCGCACCGAATGGAATCAAGGCTGTCACTCTTTCGGTATGGTCCTTGGTTATTTTTACATCTAGAAGATTTTTCCCGAATTCCACTTTTTGCAGGCTTCTTTCATCGAAATCTTTGAGATAATCCAAAACCCTCTTTGAACCAATATAGCGAACCCGAAGATATCCTCCGTGCGTATCAATTAGCTTATTTTTTATGGCATCCATCGTCACAGAATAATCCGCGTTACTGTAAGCAATATAATCGTTATCGTCTGTAACCGTAATTCTGCCGATTTCAAACTGCTTCTGTTCTTCTACCGATTGATTATGTACATTTACAAATTGCTCAAATAATCCTCTTAATGTCCCCTTATATTCAAAGGGTGGCTGCATGGTATCTTTCAGATAAGCCAAACAGGATTCACAGGTCCAAGTATGGGTGTTGTAAAAATCGGATCCATCATCCAGCACTCTTCCTTCAAATACCACTTCATCATCCCTTCTACACTGAATTACTGATGCCATTGGCCGAATAAAGTCGATGTAGGGATGATTATATGGTGCAGACAAGGTAAAGCTGTCGATGTTTTCTGCATCCTCACTTACGGTTGCCTCTGTAATAGCAAGCTTCGATAAATGGGGATGATAAAAAATCTGACCATCTACATATACTCTAAAGATACTCATAGGCATCCCTCCCTGTAACGGAAAGTAGTACTTCCATCACTCTCGATTTTGATGCTGTTATCTCCAAAGCTAAGCTGCAGCTCTGGAATTTCCCATGTGCCACTGCTTAGTGTTCTGCGGAAAGTATCTATTCCAATTTTCCAAGACATCGTGGTTTCCGCTGTCGTTATAACCGTAGGAACTACAGGCATATAATCACTTACAAGCACTGCCGTTCCACTTCCGGTAAAAACAACCTGTGTCTCTTCCACATGATACCTGTAGGAATCTGCATCACTGCTTTCCATAACAAGCTGACCCTTTCCGGTAAGTGGATCATAGGAAGAACTCATCTCGATTGTTCCAAGAACATATAAATTGGGTTCTTCACTGCAGATGATTTGGCACAGCCTTCCGGCATAACGGTTGCTCACCTTGGAAACCAGTTCATCAAACTGTACTCTTGTTCCCAGCATGGAAAACGTCAGTGTAAAGGCTCTCGGTTCAAAAGATACCAACCCAAGAGCCTCGTTAAACCGGATTGGCGAATTTCGTCCGGGGACGGTAACGGTTTCTGCCTGGGACTTCGGTATAGGAAAATCAATGATTTCTCTTATCCATCCAAGCTTAAACATGGAAGTGTCGTTGATCAAAATGTCTGGTATCATAGTGCAAGCCTCCTTGTTATTTTCTGCTGTTTTCCAAGGCCATTATCGATTGCCGGAAGAAGATGTCCCACCAGTGTTCCATCCTCCAAATAGATTCCCTTCGAACTATTGTCCGCAATAACAGCCAGGTACTTTTCCATACCGCTCATATCAAGCTTGCTGTCAATCATCGCTTCCAGCTGTTTATAGAAAGCAGAAAGCGGCAAGATGGCTTCTGCACCCGACTCTCCTCCTACCATCAATGAAGATCCATTCATACCAAATGCGGTAGGCTTGGTCATGATACCTCCATCCTTATACCAATCGATAGAAAGGTGCGGAACAGATGGCGGTGCAATGGAAAGACTGCCCGTTACTCTAAAGTGCGGGAGTTTGATATGAGGGAGTGAAATCTTCATGCCAGAGAAAAATCCCTTGATGGCATCTACCACGCCTTTGACCTTATTCTTTGCGGCTTCAATCGGTGTCGTGATTGCCGACTTTATTCCATTCCAGACCGAAGTGGCGGTACTCTTAATACTATTAAATACAGAAGATACCGTACTCTTTACCGCATTGAACACTGTACTGACGGTGTTCTTGATTGCATTCACCGGAGTTGTAACAGCCGTTTTTACCCCATTCCACACAGTAGCAGCTGTGTTTTTAATGGCATTAAATACTGTAGTTACAACGTTTTTGATAGCGTTCACCACTGTTGTTACTACATTTTTTATTGCATTCCAGACCGTAGTAAATACCGTTTTAATGCCATTCATCACTATGCTGATAACAGAGGAAACGGCATTAATAACAGTAGTCACCTTTTCTTTTATCGCATTCCAGACGGTAATAATAACGCTCTTGCAGTTTTCCCAAATAAATCGAAATGGCACTGTGATGATGTCAAATGCGGCCTGAAAGAAAGAGGCAATGAACATCACGGCGGTTGTGACAACATTCTTGATACCTTCCCAGATTCCTGAAAAGAAAGAAGCAATGCCATTCCACAGATTCACAAAGAAACTCTTGATACCAGACCAAGCCTCATTCCAACTTGTACCGAACCATCCAAGTACCACATTTGCCACATTTTTTATCACATTCATGTAGTTCGTAAATGTGTTCTTAATGAAATTCCAAACCGAACTGAAAATGCCCTTGACGCCTTCCCATACCTGAGACCAGTTTCCAGTGAAGATACCGATAAATACATCAAGTATCCCCGTGATAACTCCAAGTGCTCCCTCCAGAATATTGGCAATCTGCGTAAATACTCCTTCAAATACCGGAGCAAGAAACTCACACAATGCATTCCAAATGGCAGATACCACATCTTTGAAGTTCTGAAAATCGAAGCCTAATGCATTCAGCCTGTCTGTAATACCTTGTGCAAAGCCGCTGAAAATTTCTTTGATCCGATTCCAAATCGCAATAATGTTGTCTCTAAATTTTTTGTTCGTGTTCCACAAATGAACAAATGCGGCTACTAAAGCTCCGATGACTGCCACCACTGCGACAACTGGAGCGGAAATGCCACCAATAGCTGCACCGACCTTTCCCATTACACCAGACATTCCTCCGGCATTTGCAACAAGGCTTGTGATCTTAAGACCGAGCTTACTGAATGCCTGCATAGCCACACCCACTTTGGATATGACCGTGCCAAGGATCACAAGAAAAGGACCTAAAGCCGCAACAAAAAGTCCAACCTTTACAATGACCTGTCTTGTACCTTCATCAAGATTATTCAGCCAATCTACAAAGGACTGGATCTTTGAAACAATATTTTTTACCATCGGCATCAGTGTTTCACCAATGGAAATAGCGAATCCCTCCACGGCAGATTTCAAAATGGTAAGCTGTCCCTTTAAGTTATCTAGCTGAGTATCCGCCATCTGCTGTGCTGCCCCACCACTGTTTTCAATGGCTGTCTGAAGATCCGTCCAGGTATCTCCGGTATTGGCAAGCAGTGCATTCACCGATGCAAGGTCTGTCTTATTGAAAATGGTTGCTATGATGTTCGCCTTTTCCGCAGATGTCATACCGTCCATTGATTTATTCAGGTCACCCAAAATATCATTTAGTGAACGCATATTGCCTTCGGAGTCATAAGTCTGAACACCTAGCTTTTCCATTGTTTTGGCTGCACCATCTGTTGGGTTTTGCAAAGACAGAATAACATTTCGAAGATGCGTACCGCCTTCCGCACCTTTGATACCGTTGTTAGCTAAGATACCAAGAGCTGTATTCAGTTCGGCAGTGCCACCTTTAACACTCTTTGCGGTTGCACCGATAGTAAGGATACCTTCGCCAAGCTGACCTACCGATGTGTTTGTACTGGATGCGGTTTTTGCCATCTGATCCACCATCTTATCGGCATCCTTGGTTTTTAGTCCAAGCGCAGACATGGCATCCGTTACCATGTCGGATGCAGATGCCAAATCGATATTGCCTGCGGCCGCTAAGTTCAGAACGGTTGGCAGGGTATCGCACATTTCCTGCGTATCATATCCGGCAAGAGCCAGGTAATTAAGAGCTTCCGCACACTCACTTGCAGAATAGGCAGTCTTGGCACCCATCGTCTTTGCAAGGTCAGATAAGGTATCCATTGTGTTGACAGACTGACCGTTCACCTTGGACATGGAATTCTTTGTAATTCCCATTGTTGCCTGTACCTGGCTCATGGAAGATTCAAAGTCCGCTGCTGTCTTTACGGCAGCACCGCCCATCGCAGTAACGGCCGCTGATGCAACAGACACTTTCTTTCCGGCGTTTGCAATGCTGTCTCCGGCATTTTCTAATTTTCCGCCAACCTCACCAATCTTTGTCAGTGTCTGATTTGTCTTGGATGCCTGAGATTCAAGCCTTTTAAGTTCTGCCTCTGTTGCGGCAATTTCCCTTTGAAGTGCATCATACTGCTCCTGAGAAATCTCACCCTTTTGCAACTGCTCATTTGCCTGCTGCGCTGCCGTCTTCAAGGTGGTCAGTTTCTCTTTTGTTTCTCCAATTGCCTGCGTTAACAGTTTCTGTTTCTGAGCAAGCAGATTTGTATTAGTCGGATCTAGTTTTAGAAGTCTTTCTACATCCTTTAATGCAGACTGCGTATTTTTAATCTGACCGTTAACTCCTTTAAGAGCTGTCTGCAGCTTGGTAGTATCACCGCCAATTTCGACAGTGATACCTTTGATTCTGTTTGCCATTGGCGTCTACCTCCTTAAAAATTTGCATAAGAAAAGCTCGGTATCTTCCGAGCCATTAAAACTTATCAAAATCCTCCTGCGTTGCAATGCTGTCATATTTTACAGAATCGTTTCCTTTCTCCGTCCAGATATCCATTACCATACCAATGGTCAGATAATCCAAGTCTTGGATGGAAAGACCGATTTCTAAGCAACGCAAAAGGAACAAGGGTGTTGTCATCTCCCTACTACTGCGTTTAAGTTTTTTTTAGAGTCAATGTCCGTGATAAGGTTCGTTCCCCAAAGAGCTAGAATCTCCGGCAGCACTTCATAGATAGAAAACATCTCAAACTGGTCAAGCCAATCATCGATGTTATCTGGGATGGTGTTGTCCGCATGATATGCCATGATATATGCCACGTTCTCGAAGATTTCCAAATCATCGATAGCGAATTCTTCTCCCTCTTCCTTACTGCCTTTATAGGAACTTTCCAACTTTGCTAAGTCCTTGAAGATATCTCGTTTGAACTTTGCACGATATAATCTTGGAACAGTGGCAGAGGAACGAAATACCACATCTTTATTCCCAATTTTAATTACTTTCTTCAGCATGATTATTTACCTCCATTTACAGCTTGTGCTGTCTTCGCAACAGGAACATATACTGCCTTGTACCAATCGCTATAGGTCGCATCCGTAGTGGTATCTCCGGTTCTTGATTTAACAAGACCATCTTCTCTTGGATCTGCTGTAAGAGATAATGTTTCTGTTCCCGGTTCAATCGTATCCTCTTTGGTCTCCGATTCAATAGACGGACGGGATGCTGAGCAGTTATACAGAACGTGACGGATGCACTTCACGTCTCCGTCAAACTCAAACAGAAGTGCAAACTTCTCTGTCTCTGTAATATTTGAGTTCTCCACAAGAACACCATTCTTGTCAAGTTCCTCCTTAAGGATGTCAGTTCTAAACCATTCCGGAATAAGGGCAATCTCTAAATCTCCGCTATAACCGTTGTTAGATACAGAACGGAAATACACGATACCATCCGCATAAAACGGAGAAGTATCACCTTCTACATCCAAGCTAATACTTACTGCACCGGGAATTGATCTTGGTGTTTCATAGGAATAGCCACCATCCTCTGTCCTTGTCAGCTTTGCTGCATGGACGTTTTTAAGGTTGTATTTTACTTTATTCGCCATAATCTAAGCCTCCATTTCAAATGAATACAGGACTTCATACATCTTTTCACTCTCAATCCATGTTTCCAAACGGTCATAAAAAATGCCGTGACTGTCAAGCACGGATTCAACTTTCTGTTCTACCGACAAGTCCTTCAAATCGGTATACAGTTCTATATGAACTTCGTTTACCTTCAAATACACTCTTCCGTCAGCTGCAAAGTTATCACTGCCGGGCAAGAGATAGCAGATAAACGGTGGATCTGGACTTTCTCCCTCTGCAAAATGGTCATATGCAAACGGAATGTCCATTTCTTTAATAATCTGTAACAGTTCTTCCATCACATACCTCCAAGTGCTCTTGCAATTTCTGTTTCCAATATTTCAATCGCATTCTCTTCTGCCTGTGCAATGTGTGGTCTTGCAGCCACTCTTCCTCCGCCACGTTTCGCATGGCCGTGTTCCAAAAGATGGGCAAGCTGATACCGATTCTTTGAATACACCGTTACTTCAAGAGAGTTTGATGTTTCCTTTGTTTTCTTCACCGACCAGCTCTTCGCATAAGCACCTGTGTCCTTTGGTGCATTTTCAGATATCTCTTTTCTTACGGTATTCCCGGCTTTCCGGACAGCTTTTTTTACATCATCAGAAGCAAGGTCCGCATATTCTTTTAACCCTTCCATAATCTCATTGGCAAGGTTATCAATCTTTGTTGCCATTACTTCTTCCTCTCTTTCTCACATTTCAGTTTCAGACATTTCTTCTTGAAATTCATATGGTCAATGGATACAAGATTGTAGGTTATCCCCTCAAAGATTATCCTGTGTTTTGTTACATCAAGATCTGCTAATTTCCTGCACCATCTCACTGTAAAAGAAATATCTGAATCATCCACGATGAGACCTGCCACAGCTTTTTCAGAACCGCCCTCACCACTGACAGTGGCATAACATTGATAGAAATCCTTCCAGACACTTTTGTGATTGCCAATTTTATCAACTAGCACTTCATTTTCCTGGATTGTGATTTTCACATTCAAAAGTGCAATATTCATCAGAACACGCTCCTTCTCACACCTTCAAGAAGTGAGCGAAGAGAAATCGTAAGCTGACGGTGGTCTGCATCTTCTCGATGTTCATACAGATAGGCAACTGCGTACATGACAGCAATCTTTGATGATGGAATCGCACCAAGCTCATCAACTGATAACCTGGCTATGTCTGCACAGAGCTTCTGCCCGGTTGTGATGAAGTTCTCGATAAGTGCATCGTCATCATCAAAATCCACACGAAGGTAACCCTTCATCTCATCAAGATTTACAATCATTTCTATCACCACCTAATAATCTGTGACACCTTATGACTGGCATTCCCTATATCTATATATAGGCTTTATTTTTTATTCCTATAGAAAAGGATAGTAAATAGCCGTCATAGGGTGTCACACTTAATTATTCTTAACCCTTAGCACTTGCAGTTTCTTCCTTAAGCTTTAAGATCTTTACTGCTTCAGAAAGGATAAGCTTACCATCAACTCTTTCCTTGGCTACATAACCGACCATGCCGTTACCAGCGAAAAGTTCCCGCAGTTCTGCAAAAGAACGAGAACCACGATCACCAATGTTGTAGTAGCTATAATCACCGAATGCAATCGCATTTGTAGGTGCGAAAGCAGAAGTGTGAACAGCATAGCCAAGAACTCTGTCAGGTTCTCCTTCTTTGTAGGAAGGCTGCCAGATATATGCACCGTTGTTGTCCTTCAGCTTTCTAAGAGATGCAAGTGTCGCATCGTTCATAATAAATGATGCACTCTTTCGATACGGTCTTTTAAGTCCATACACCAGATCAATAAGATCATCGGATTTGATAGCCGCTGTAAGTGTCCCTGCGACCTGACCTCCACCTGTTTTAGCGAAGATGCCGGTAGGTTTGCCCTTGCCGTCACCGTTAAGAAATGCATCCTCTTCGGCATTCGCCAGTGCCTTACCAAACTGAGTGATGATGTAGTTTTCAAGACCGAAGGCATTGTCATAAAGAAGCTCTTCTGTGACCTTGATTGCTACATGAAGCTTGTAGGCATCAAGATAGATCTGGTCGAATGTTGCATCACCAAAAGATAATGCTCCACCTTCCTCAATCCATGCTGCTGCAGGCTTGGTAGCTGCGATGTTGATTTTGTGCTGACCTGCAGTAGTAATCTTTGTAGCAAGGCTACGCATGATGTTCTCACCATCCAGCACATCGATAAGTCTGCGGTCATACTCTTCCGGCACAAGGTAACCACCATCAGCATCTACACCTTCCTGAAGCACATTGCTTACATTACGAAAATTTGAACGCATTGCAGAAAGCATCGCATCCTTATAAGCATCGGAAGCACGACCCTTCTTTAATTCCTTGGTATCACCCATAAAAGGCTTACCGGTAATCGGAGAATTAACAGGCTTTGCAAGTTCTGCCTCTCTGCGTTCTGCTCTCTGCTGACGGTCGATAGCAGCTGTCAAATCCTCGATTTCCTTTTCCATTTTGTTATAGGTCGCTGTGTCCTCATTGGAAAGCACACCGTTTTTATCCTCATGAGTCTCCACAAAGTTCTTTGCGGTTTCCCACACCTTTGCTCTTTTTTCAATTAAATCCTTAATAGTCATAATAGAATTCCTCCTTAAATGAATTTCTTAATAAAGTCCAGACGCTCCTTAATCTCCTTTGCAGAAGTGCCTTTGTTTGCAGGTGCATAAATCTCTGCCTGCTTTGTTACGGTTTCTTTAGACTGGACATAGTGTTTTTCCAGTTTGTTCATAAGAGCGTTGTTTACTGCCTTGCGTGAAAAAAGCATCGAATCGGAAGTTTTCTTTTCCTTCTCTTCGGTGCTTTCATCATCATCTTCTTCTTCGGAATCAGTATTCGGTTTTGTTTTTGCTCTTGTAATGATGTCATCAGCAAAGCCAAGTTCAACAGCCTTGTTGGCATCCATCCAGGTCTCTGCATCCATCAAGTGACTAAGTTTCGACCTTGAAAGACCAGTCTTAATCACATAGGCATTGATGATGGACTCTTTCACTTCTGCAAGCATATCGATTGCTTTTTGCATTTCTGCATGGTCACCAAATGCTACGGTTGCAGGATTATGAATCATCATCATGGAAACAGGGGACATCATTACTGTGTTTCCTGCCATCGCAATGACCGATGCTGCTGATGCTGCAATGCCATCGATCTTCACTGTGACATTTCCTTTGTACTGTGTAAGCATATTGTATATCTGAGCCGCAGCCACACAGTCACCACCCGGAGAATTAATCCATACGGTAATATCTCCACTTCCGGCATTTAACTCATCCTTGAAAAGCTGTGGCGTGACATCATCATCAAACCAGCTCTCTTCGGCAATGGTGCCGTGTAACTCAAGGACTCGTTCTGCGACTTCTTCGTTTGCCTGGTTTAGAGTCTTGTGGCTCTTCCAGTTCCAGAACTTCTTGTTCTTCATCTGCTTTCTCCTCTCCGTCTGATGTATCCGGGCTTGCAGCAAATATACCCGCATCAGAAAGCTTAGTCATATTGCCGTTGATAAGGTAAAGGTCACCACCGAGTTCGGCAGGAATCCTGTCGAGATTCTCAAGTTCCCTTATGTCATTGGCAGACATCCAACCATTCTGTCTTGCAGTGGCATAACCGTTCATACGGCTCTGATAGTCACCACGAAGAAGTCCGTCCACATTAAACTTGATAAAATAATTCTGTTTTTCCTCTGCTGTTAACAGAGAACGAGCCATATTCTGCTCCCACCTTGAAACCCAGGGATCAAGAGTGTATTTCACAAATTCAAGTGACTGCTGCTCAATATTAGAAAAGCTCGACTTCTCAAGGTCACCGACCATATGAGGTGGTACTCTGAATATCCTTGCAATCTCATCGATCTGAAATTTTCTTGTTTCTAAAAACTGTGCTTCGTTTGGAGATATGGAAATCGGTGTGTACTTCATTCCTTCTTCCAAAACAGCCACCTTATGTGAATTTGCACTGCCGCCAAATGTCTGTGACCAGCTGTCCCTTACTTTTGACGGATCTTTAAGAGTCCCCGGATGTTCGAGAACACCACTCGGTGCAGCACCATTGGCATAGAACTTACTTCCATACTCTTCGGCTGCGATTGCAAGACCGATAGCATTCTTGGCCATTGCAATAGGCGAGTAACCTACAAGACCGTCAAAGCCAAGTCCAGGGATATGCATTACTTCATCAGGAGCAAGCTTAACTGTTGCTCCCTTATTGGTAGGAGCATCATCTGAACTTACCTGATATTCATAATACAGATACCCGTGTTCATCTCTGTCCACTTTCATTCTGTCCGGCATTAACGGATACAGTGCTACCACCTCACCTTTACCGTTTCTAATGATCTGTGCATAGGCATTGCCCCAAAGCAGCAGATGCGTCATTAGTGTTTCCCGAAACACAAAGCTTGTCATTTCAGGATTTGGCTCATCGTGAAGCAGTGTATACAGCGGATGCTCTATTGCTTTTTCCTTACTGCCATTTTCATCATATTTATATAGATGTAACGGCAGGCTTGCGATTGCCTCTGACAGAATACGAACGCAGCTATATACTGCTGTCATCTGCATGGCAGAACGTTCATTGACTCTTTTTCCGGATGTAGATCCACCCATAAAAAAGCTGTATGCACTTCCTGCTGTTCTGTTTGTAGGGGCATCTCTTGTCCTAAATAAACCTTTTAGAATTCCCATTCTGATTACTACCTTGCCTTTCCAAATTAAAATACCAAAAGTCCTCGTGTGTCATAGACCGATTCCGTCATTTCATTGCCACAACGAATTGCTCTATCCAGTGCCATGATCGTTGCAATGGCACCATCGATTTTTTCTGTTGATTTTTCTTTATCCGCTTTAATGTTTCCTGCCGGGTCTGTCCGAATAAAGATATTATCCATATTCCACCTTAAAACTGGATGACCACCATGTGCGATTTTCTTTTCCAGCACCAGTTTCATCAGCTCTTTGGTAGGCGGACTCATATCCTTAAACCCTTGTCCGAACGGAACAACGGTATATCCCATACCCTCAAGGTTCTGCACCATCTGAACTGCTCCCCAACGATCAAAAGCAATTTCTCGAATATTGAAACGCTCACCGAGGCTTTCAATAAATTTCTCGATAAATCCGTAATGGACTACATTGCCCTCCGTGGTCTGCAGATACCCTTTTCTCTCCCACAGGTCATAAGGCACATGATCTCGTCTGACCCTTAGGTCTAGCGTATCTTCCGGTACCCAGAAATACGGCAGAATGATGTATTTATCTTCTTCATCAAGCGGAGGAAATACCAAAACAAATGCCGTAATATCTATTGTAGATGAAAGGTCCAAACCTCCGTAGCAGATGCGTCCTTCCAGTTCATCTTCATCAACCTTAAAGTCACAGGCATCCCACTTATCCATTGGCATCCATCGTACCGATTGTTTGACCCATTGATTCAGTCTTAGCTGTCTGAAGGAATTCTCTTCTCCCGGATTCTGCTTTGCAGAGTCACAGGCAGCTTTTACTTTTTCCATAGCAACCGTAATGCCAAGGGATGGATTTGCCTTCTGCCACACTTTAGGATCTGTCCAATCCTCTGATTCATCTGCGCCATAGATAACGGAGTAAAATGTCGGGTCTACCTTTCTTCCTGCCTGAATATCCAGTGCCTTCTGATGTATCTCATAGCAGATCGAGTTGGTATCATTTCCGGCTGTTGTAATCAGAAAATACAGTGGCTGCATTCTTGCATCACCACTTCCTTGTGTCATTACATCATAGAGTTTTCGGTTTGGCTGAGTATGAAGCTCATCGAAGATTACTCCGTGCGTATTAAAACCATGCTTATTGGCAACATCCGCCGACAAAACTTGATAAAAGCTGTTCGTTGGCTTATATATCAGTTTCTTCTGCGATTCCAGAATCTTCACTCGCTTCATCAGTGCCGGAGAGAACTTCACCATGTCTACAGCCACATCAAATACGATTTTTGCCTGATTTCTATCTGCTGCACATCCGTACACTTCCGCTCTTTCTTCTCCATCACCACATAAAAGAAGAAGTGCTACGGCAGCTGCAAGTTCCGATTTACCTTGTTTCTTAGGTATCTCGATATATGCCGTATTAAACTGACGATACCCATTCGACTTTAATACTCCAAACAAATCTCTAATAATCTGTTCCTGCCAGTCAATCAGTTCAAACTTCTTTCCTGCCCACGTTCCTTTGGTGTGGCATAACTCCTCGATAAAACTGACTGCATAATCAGCCATCGTTTCATCGTAATGTGAGGTATCCGCCATGAACTTGGTAGGCTTATAATTTTCTAGCTTTCGCAAGCTGCATCACCTCCAAAATTGCATAAAAAATAGTCGCTAATCATTGCGACCGACCTTTACTACGAGATACAGAAGCCCTAAAGCTTCCGTTCCCGATCCCATTATAGGATTCTGTTTAGTTGTGTTCGTTTAGTAGAATGCAAAGTGCCATCTCAGCCTCTTGGCAAGTTGGCTCGATGTCCCATCCTCTGTCATAGTTGGCAATCCACTCTCCATCCATCTTAAGGCTGAGTTTGGAAATCTTACCACCGTTGATGCCGTACTCTTCGCTTGGCTCATCAAAATGTTTTACCCAGTATTTGACCTTCTTGTACTCTCCATCCTTGGTTGGGATTCCGATGATTCCTTCTTTCCACATGCTTATCTCACCTCCATCTTGATTGCCGGAATTCTTGCATGCTCTCCGGTCTTCCAGTCGGTGTATCTCGCATTGACTGTTGTAAGTCCGTTCATGAAAATGCCTTCCTTCTCAAATGCTGCAAGGGTTTCGATAAGCCCACTAAATGTGGAGCTGATGGTAAACTCTGTAATACCTTCTTCTCTTAAGCAGTCTGAAATCTCCTTGATGTCGTAATCCCAAATGACCTCGTTAAAATCAATAAGGTCGTTGTCGGATTCTTCTTTGGAAGTTCTGTATGCCCAGAAAAGTGTCTGATTGATTCCTGCGTCCTTAAGGCTTTTAACCTTGTCTTCGATTGCCTTTTCAAATGTTCTGATTTCCTTCATTGTGGTTTCCTCCTATGCGTGTTGTTTTCCCTTTCGGTAGTACTATATATCACTCTAAAAGCACATAATAGCAAGCTAATTACTGGCATATATGTGACAATTATTTTGGAAGAAAACTGTGTATTTTAGACCCCTCCATAGAGGATAAAATGGACATATTCTGCTCTATTTTCTTCTAGGAAAACCACCAGTTCATAGAAACCATATTCATTTGCAAGCCTCTGAACCATCGTTACATCAAACATATTTGTAAGACCCGTGGATCTGATGTATAAAATCTGCTCTTTTATCTTCTCATCCATAGTCTTACTCCTCGTCCGTGCATTCCGGCAGTCCCATTGCAAGTTCTGTATAAATTTTAGTATATCTACTCTGTTCACTGCCTTCGGATGATGCCATTGCTCGAAGGTAAAACTCCATCGCATCTTTTCTGCTGTCCCAAGTTTCGGTACTGCCGTAGCAAGTGACCTTCACACAGTCAAGCCTTCTGCAACTATCTTCTCCGTAGACCACATTGAGTCCGCTGCCATTATCCCAAGCCACCATGATACTTGCTGTATCATCGACACCAAGGACGGTTCCCTTTGTTCCAATCGGTGGTGCCTGCATATCATCCATGTGAGTAAGCTCTACTCTGCATCCGGCAGGGTACTGCTCTCGTACCCTTGCCACAATCTCTTTACTCGGAAATCTCATCATGTTCAGCCTCCTTCTTTGCTCCATTCTTAAATGCAGATGATCCGCTCAGATTCTTCAGAAGGATTTTTCTGTCGACTTTATATTCCTCACCGATAAATCCAAGTCTTAAAAGGAAACATCTGAATGCGTATTTTTCATTGCTTACTTCCTTTTCTGTGGAATTGATACGCTTCTGCTCTTTACTCATTTTGCAAAGTGCTGTAATGAACTTCTGATAAGCTGTGCAAGCCTCTGCATCCGGCTGTTTGGAAAACCAAGGGAAGGAAACCTTCTCAGGATCGACCTCGATTCGAATGTCTGCAACTCCCAAGGCTTTCTTTATGAGTGTTCCTTTCGACTCCAAAATTTTTGTAAGATTGCCTACCATAACGTTCTCAAGCGGAATGGCAATTGTTAGCCCCACGCTTTCGCCCTGTGGCATTTCTTCCGGCTCTTCGGATATTTCTTCATCCTCTTCCAAATCCTCGCGGTTCTCAGCAGTAAAGCCTCTGTCTGCAAGGTTTTGCAAAAGGTCTTTGATGTCCTTTGGAAAAATGTTCTCGTCAAAATCCAAGGCTCCTGTCTTATCTACGATAAGTCCTCCGAAGTCGTATGCCATACTTGGCATTCCCATGTATTTTGCCTTCGTTCCAAGGATTTCGGAAATGGCTGTAACCAGTGCCTTTCTTTCCGCTCCGGTTCTGTTAAATTCTACTCTCATCATGAGTACCTCCTTTATTTTTCGGTACTGTATTAATCACTCTGAATCACATATATAGCAAGTTATATCTGTGGAAATTCGAGTAGAATATACACCGATTTATTCAGCATGATTTTGTGCATAATAGGCTATCCCAGAAAGCACAAATACGACATTCGGAAGTGCTACCCCGTTGCCCCACATCTTATACTCCGCTGAGTCTGAATGTGGGTTCTTAAGCCATTTTCTGATTTGATTATCTGTCTTCGGCTTTGTTTTCTTTCCAAGTGCATCAGTGTGTGTCTGAAAGATTTCTCTCCATATAGAAATATCCTCATCGGTAGGATTTTCTATAGCAAGTTCATCGCACCACCAATCTGGGAATCCTTGCAGTCTTGCACACTCTGTAGGAGTAAGTCTTCTTACAATGTATCTAGGCTCTGCAGTGACAGTCGGAGGATCTTTATAGTCCGATGCCACCAGAGTTCCTGCTATATTTTCTTCTGCAATCGTGTGATAGGATGCCTTGCTCGTGCAGTACACCGAATGTGCTACTCCACTTGCTCCTGCTGCTACAATAGTCGGTTCTACTTCCTCTTCAATCTGGAAACTGAACTTTGCATTATAGCCTTGGTTCATTGCGGGTCTGCCAATACCATATGCAGGCTCTCCTACAAAATTTTCATGAGGATTTCCCATCATCTGAGAAGACGGTCCCTTTGGACCATCGTTGGCAGAAAGTGTCGCATGAATATCTGCAAATGCCACTGCGTGTTGCTCCGTTGCATTTAATGTGTACATGACATCTGATTCCTTATATCCATCACCCTTATGAGAAGGACGAGTGCCATTGCCTTCAATCACAGCAATGCCGCCTTGGTTGCAGCCGGGATTCCCACCATTGCCATCAATGGTTCTGCTTGTATCTGCTTCATAAAATCCACTGTTTGGATTTGCAGATTTCATGGAATTGCTGTCCTTGGAGCAGATGCCGTAAGCGACTACTGCAACACCACCTTGGTTGGAATCAGGACTGTTGCCACCCGTATCGATAGTTCTTGATGTATCCGTTTCATAGACATTATGTCTTGCATTTCTTGTACCTTCAGAGGTTAGTCTTACATCATAACTTTTCATATCTTCTACGATAAACGGCTGGTTATTTCCACCTGTTCCATATGTAGAAAGAACTGTCTGTGACACATAAAGAGGTCCCGTATACCTTGAATCTTGTCCATGATTTTCAAACATCAGGCCGATGCCTGCATCTTCAGTGCTTTCTCTAACAGTGGCGGCAGAACCTTGCCACGAAGAGATGCTCGTCTTAGAATACCCAGACAAGCCTTCTGACTCAAATAGTATTTTTCCGGCACTCCAACCTGCAAAATCTGCGACAAGATAGATACGTTTTCTTCTCTGGGGTACTCCCCAAAACTGAGCATCAAACTGTCTCCAGGCAACGGAGTAACCATCTCCCATGATTTTTCCTGCACGGTTCCATTTGTTAGGTTTAGGCACTGACACTGATTCATCTTTGATTTTGCAGACCTCTTCGAGTACTGCTCTGAAGTCTTCTCCCTTGTTGGAGCTGAATGCTCCGGGGACATTTTCCCAGACGATAAATCTAGGTTTTCTGCCATCTGTCTTACACCTCATTTCTTTTATGATTCTGACTGCCTCGTAAAACAAGCTAGACCTTGAACCACCAAGTCCATCACGCTTGCCTGCAATACTCATATCCTGGCATGGACTGCCAAATGTGATGATGTCTACAGGTTCAATCTCTGCTCCGTTCATCTTGGAGATATCTCCATAGTGCTTTACCTGTGGCAGTCTTTTTGTTGTAACTCTTATGGGAAATGGCTCAATTTCTGAACTCCAAATCGGAGTGATACCGGAAATTAGTCCTCCCAAAAGAAAACCCCCGGAACCATCAAACAGACTTCCGAGGGTCAAATTCTTATTCTCCATCTGCTCCCTCCACCTCTTTTACAAGGTCGGAGTAAGCAAGTTTCTCTCCGTTTCTTATAACGAATACATTATCTGTATCACCGGTATCCTCAACATATCTGCGAAGGATGACGGATGCGTATTTCTCATCAAGTTCCATCGTATGACATACACGGTTCGTCTGCTCACAGGTCATGAGCGTTGAACCACTGCCACCAAAGGTATCAATGACGATTGCGTTTTCCTGACTTGAATTTCCGATTGGATAGGCAAGCAGGTCAAGTGGCTTTGAAGTCGGATGATTCTTATTCTTCTTCGGCTTATCGAAGTTCCAGACGGTTGTCTGACTTCTGCCTGCATTCTTGCTCCAGTAGTGCTTTCCATTCTGTAAAAAGCCGTAAAGGACCGGTTCATGCTGCCACTGATAATCCGAACGGCCAAGCACAAGGGAGTTCTTTACCCAGATGCAACAGCCGGATAAATGAAAGCCTGCATCCATGAAAGCCTTTCTGAAATTAAGACCTTCTGTATCTGCATGAAATACATAAGCCGAACCACCTTTTTCAAGATGCGCAGCCATGTTCTTAAATGCGGAAAGCAGGAATTCATAGAATTTATCATTTTCCATCTTATCATTTTTGATGGATAGACCATCGGAACTTTCAAATGCCACATTGTAAGGTGGATCAGTAATGATAAGGTTGGCTTTTTTACCATCCATAAGTGCAGCTACATCTTCTGAAGAAGTCGCATCACCACACATCAGTCTGTGTCTTCCGACTGTCCAGATATCACCACGCTTTACAAATGCCGCTTTCTCAAGTGCAGCTGATAAATTATAATCATCGTCTTTCACGCCGGAAGTATCATCCGAACCAAAGAGATCCGCAATCTCGCTTTCGTCAAATCCCGTAAGTCCGATATCAAAGTCCTCACTCTGGAGAGCCTCAATCTCAATACGAAGTAACTCTTCGTCCCATCCTGCATCCATTGCCATTCGGTTGTCTGCCAAAATATACGCTTTCTTTTGTGCTTCTGTAAGGTAGTCCACAAATACACAAGGCACTTCAAGTATTCCTTCTTCCTTTGCAGCAAGGATTCTTCCGTGGCCTGCGATAACATTAAACTCTCGATCAATGATAACAGGATTGATGAAACCGAACTCACGAAGGGAAGAACGAAGTTTCATTACCTGCTCGGCAGAATGAGTTCTTGCATTATTCACATAAGGAATTAGTTTTGATACAGCTACAAGCTGCATCTCAGTAGTTGTCTTACTCATAGCCACCTCCACTAAAAAAGGCCCCACTCAGCGAATTTTTCAAATCCACCTACGGAGTCTATGTAATCTTTTGCAATATTCACGATGTCCTGATACGGGATTCCATCGATTGTATCATCACCAATGGCACAACAGATTTCTACTGGTTTACCCGTTTTCTGTGCTTTTAGAAAAGCATAGATATTAACGGATACATCGGCTTTCGATAAATCCTTACCATGAAGTCCTCCACCTGTTACTGAATCAGCCATATCAGATCCGAGTTTTCTGTTGGTTGCTCCGGTATCTACATCAGTGCCACCAGTCCAGTCACCAAGCGGATTGATTTCCGCATTTGGATATGTGTTTTTCAAATCTGTAGTTTTTGCATTGCTCTGACAGATGATGAGTCTTGCCTCATCAAGAATGTACTTTCCATCATACGGATAAGAAGTGTAAATTTCTCTTGCAATCTTAGAGAGTTCTTTTTCCTCCTCTGTCAGTGGCATTCCCTTAAAGATTCCATTGTCACCACATCTGATTTCCTTTGACTGATTTTCTGCCAAATGCACATCTTGTGGCACAATCTGAATGAATACTCGAATACCTGGAGCAAACCTATCAACGATAAATGCGACATCTTCCTTTTCCATATCTGCCGATGTTTCAATTACCACATGGCCATAGCCATGACCAACAAGTACCTCGACAGCAATCTTTGGATTTTCCTGTTTCTTATATGCCAAATCTACAATAGCACCTGCAATCCTGTCGCAGATTTTATCAGGGTGCATTGGATTTACTTTTTCAATCATTCTTACTTTCTCCCTTCCCTCGCTCTAAGCAAGCGTTCCATCAAATCGTTCTGTGGAGCAGCATCATCGTAATCTGTGCTGCAGTTCTCCTTTACAATTTGAAATATTTCATTCCACAGCCTGACTGCCTGGTTCATATAGTTAATGCCAATGTTAATGAACGGAGATGGGATTGGTTTCTGTGTTGTTGGATGCTTAGAAAGAAAACCTAGCTTATTGGTCATCTCCTCACACTGTATCCAACGAGCAGAGCACATCGCATATCTTTCCAATAGCTGTGGAGATACCTTCGATGAGCATCCGATTTTGTTTAGCCAGTTCCATGTTTCCGTGTAGATTTCGTGAGCCTGCAGTTCGCTTCCGTCTCTTTGCTCTGCAGACAGGAAGTCGTGCGGTTTTGGCATCTCCACACCTTCCACTTCAGGAATATCCAGGACTTCTAATTTTCTGCCTCCCGGATTTCCGCTGTTTGCTTTATCTTTGACAGCTGATTTCTTTCTTCCGGCACCAGGTCTGGCACCACCACGGCCGCCTATATTATTTGATTTTGTAGGCACGTCTCGTTCCTCCTTTGAATTTCTAAAAATATTTATAAGGGTAGCTGGCTTTATTACCCTTTTGATTTCGCATTTTTCACACGCAAGACCCCACGCCGTTCCACGGTGGTCCCGATGTCAGCGATTTTGACCGCCCCTAGGGTTAGTCATCATATCCGTAAACACGATGTTTTTTGCTTCCGTGATAATCTCCACGCTCAGCATGGATCTTGGCATGACAGCTTTTGCAAAGAGAAATTAAATTGCTTCTGTCATGAGTACCACCTTCCGACAATGGTTTCTTATGATGAACCTCATCCACTGGAACTATGATTCCTTTCTCAAAGCACAGCTCACAGAATGGATGGGTCTTAACATAACTGTCACGGATTCGTTTCCACGCCCTTCCGTACCTGCGGCGTACAGCTTTATCTCTGCCGTACTTCTCGTAGGAACGGGTTGCTTGCTTCTTATGTTCCTTACAGTATCTTCCGTCCGTTAGATTGGGACAGCCGGGATAACTGCAGGGACTCTTTGGTCTTCTTGGCACGTCTGCACCTCCTTTAGACATAACAAAAGCCTCTGCGGGATTTTCCTGCAAAGGCTCTGGTTTCTTACAATTTTTCTATTCTAATAATATCACACCTGCCATAGCGAACTCTAGATGAAGTGGGGTGAACTAGGGTGAAGTGGGATGAAGTATTTCAAAATGAGTGACCGCTCTGACATGAATCATCTGCGTCCAACGAAGCGTATAATACATTTTCCTTGCAATCTCCTTCATTGAAAGCATCATCACATATCTGTAACGAAGAACCATCGACTCGTTTTCATCTTCCACCACATCAATCGCTCGGTCTATTTCCTCCTTCAATTCTGCAAGCCGTATGTAATCTTCCTCGATTTCACCTTCCAACTCATCAGCCTTTTGCAGATACTTTACAAAAGGTGCATCTATATTTCGTGATGCCGAATAATGTTCTTCAAAACCAGGAGATGATACAGAATATGCAAGTTCTCTATAATACTTTGCCTTCTGTTCTTTTACCCTGATTTTTCTTTGAAGAACATATGGCTGATTCAAAAAATCTGCTGCCGTCATAAAACTAACCTCCGAAAATATAAATTTCACTCGGATTGTCTCTGATTTACAATTCTGCTTTTACCGCATCGATCAGTGCCGATTGGGTGCTGTCTTTATCAGCCAGTGCTTTCATAATTTTCTCATCGACTGTCCCTTCGGTAAGAATATGTATCACCGTTACTGTTCCACTGCTCTGTCCTTGTCTGTATAGTCTTGCAACTGTTTGCTGATAAAGTTCCAAACTCCATGTTAATCCAAACCATACAAGCATTGACCCTCCGCTTTGAAGATTTAATCCATGTCCTGCGGATGCCGGGTGGATCAGTGCCACCGGAAGTTCTCCTTTGTTCCATTTCTTCATACTGGCATCACTGTCAAGTTTCTGAAATGGAATCTTCTTTTCTGTAAGCCGCTGTTCGATTCTTATAAGGTCATGCTTGAACCAATATGCAATAAGAAGTGGTTTTCCGTTTGCTGATTCAATAATATCCTCCAGTGCATCCAGCTTTCTGTCGTGAATAGGAAGAATACTCTCATCATCTGCATAGACTGCTCCGTTTGCCATCTGTGACAACTTCCCGGAAAGAGATGCGGCATTTGCTGCTGTGATTTCTCCCTCTGGAAGTGACAGAACAAGCTCTGCTTTCATATCTTCATACTTTTTCTTCTCCTTTTCGGAAAGATGCACCATATATTTTGTATTTACCAATTCTGGCATTTTCAAATGGTCTGCTGCTTTCATGGAAATTGTGATATCTGATATTTTTTCATAGATGGCATCTTCTGCTCCAGGAAGTGGTTTATAGCTGTAAACGATAGGACCATCCACCTTATCTGGTTTGAAATATGTATTTCTATACTGACCAATGAATCTTCCAAGCCTCACACCCATATCCAGAATTTTAAATTCTGCAAACAGATCCATCAGACCGTTGCTTGACGGTGTTCCTGTAAGACCAACAATTCTTTTGATTTTAGGTCTTGCTTTCATCAAAGCTTTAAATCTCTTTGCCTGATGATTCTTAAAAGAACTCAGCTCATCGATTACCACCATATCATACTCAAAGGGTTGTCCACTCTTTTCTATCAGCCACTGCAGATTTTCACGATTGATCATTGTGATGTCTGCTTGTTTTCTAAGTGCTTCCAGTCTTTCTTTTTCTGAACCGACTGCGATGGCAAAAGTAAGATCATGAAGGTGATCCCACTTTTCAATCTCATCTGCCCAGGTACTTCTCGCTACTCGTAGCGGTGCAATGACTAAAATGCGATGGACATCAAAATAATCAAACAAGAGATTGTTAATTGCAGTCAGCGTGATGCTTGTTTTTCCTAAACCCATATCAAGCAAGACTGCCGCAATCGGATGTGTTTCAATATAACGGGTGGCGTACTTTTGATAATCATGTGGTTCGTATTTCATCAATCACACCTCCAATCTTTTCTGCAGCATCAATAACATAAACCCGAAACCCCAGTCCCATCAAAATTTTATGCCTCGCTACTTGCAAAGGTCTCGGTTTCTGCCCAGGTGCTTTTAATTCTGCAAAAGCAAACTTACCTCTTGGAAGAAGTATAATTCTATCAGGCATTCCTGAATATCCAGGAGAAACAAACTTCGGACAAATACCACCATTCTTTTTAACCTCTGCCACAAGTCTTTTTTCTATTTCTTTCTCTCTCATAACTACCTCCAATTTTTTTTAAAGGTGACAGTCGGTGATACTCATTTCATAAACTCTTCTTTATAGTAATTTTTATAAAAAATCTGCCCTAAAGGGGTTTTATATATTGACTATCATCGACCGTCACCATAAGTGATTAATCCACAAAATCAGACTTAAGACGGATACCTCTAATCACGGCACCCACCTTGGTTTTCTTCTTTTCAAACCCCGCAATCTCAAGTCCTGTATAGAAATCCGTAGTACTTCTGGTATACTCTCCGGTTCTTGCACAATAGGAACGATACTCTTGATAAAATTCGCCCGACTTCTGCTCATAGGATTTGTTCACTTCGCAGCATTCCTCAATAAAACTGGAAAGCCAGTCATTGTTCTCACGATAACGATTGATAGCATCCTGCACGACCTTCGGACTCTTCAGCTTATAATCATTTTTGATGGCTTTCTTTGCACCATCGATGATCCATGAGAGCACTGCACCTCCTGCCTTTTCGGCAAGAAAGTCTGAATAGTTCTTGATGTCACCTTTACCGGAAATCTTCGCATTAAAAGGAATGACGATAAGTCTTCTCCATGTACCGTCATCATTGGCTCCTACCCTTGGAAGATGATTCGTATAAAGTACAAGCGTATGCGTTGGCACATATTTAAACGGATCCTTATACTTCTTCTCTGCCGACACTTCATCAGTGGAACACAGCTGTTTTACGATGGAAGTATTCAGTCTCATGCCTTCTTCCAATTCTGCAGCAATAACCAATCTTTTTCCTTTCAGTTCCGCCATCTCTGGTTTGACATTACGCTTACATCCCACGGTCAGTGCATCAGCAGATATTGTTCCACTATATGTACCAAGTACCCTGGCAATGATATTCCAGAAGGTACTCTTTCCGTTGCTGCCTTCTCCATATGCAATAACGAGTGCCTCAACATATACCTTTCCGATTGCTGAAAGTCCTACGATCTGCTGCACATAATCAATGAGTTCCTGGTCACCACAGAAGAAGTTGTCCAGTGCTTTCATCCATAGATCCATACCTTCTGTACTGGGAGAAACTGTAGTCATCTTGGTAATCAGATCCTCTGCTGCATGGTCCTTACTGCTTCCGTCCTGCAAATCGTAAGTAGCATCCGGAGCATTAAGCAGAAACTCCTTACTGTCGAAATCAGTAATATTTTTAAGGAGCATTGGCTTTGCAGCTTGGAGTGCAGAAGTTACATATTTCATATCTCTTCGCTTCATCACAAAGGCATAGTACTTTGATGCCATTACAAATTCCTTGAATGCCTTCTCACTGCTTTCATCAATAACTTTTTCCAGAGCTTTACCACCTGCCATTACTGCTTCTTTATCAACACCTGCATCCAGGAGCATTTTCTTTGCCTTTTCCACTGCCGCTGTCGCTTCCTTCAACTGTTCATCTAAAAATTCCTCACATGCACCCACAGCCAACTGCTTGGACTCTGCCCAGTGTGTGCCGTCATAACGCATATAATCTGTGGAGTCCGTAAATGCAAGTTCTCCCGCATATTCACGAGACAGCACCTTCGCCTGTCCAATATCCGAGTAATCATTCGGTTTTAGGCTGTATCCTTTATTGAAGTCTTCCGGTGATACATATCCGACCTGTGACTGCACCTTCTTTCCGAACTTCACAGCACTGCTCCAAATCAGAGCAAGTTCGCTATCCTCTAGCGGCGGACTGCAAAGCTGTGCCTTTTCCAAATAAATATCGTGAGCCTTTTCTGTATTTCCGTATCGTTTAATCAGCCTTCCTGCAATATGACTCATGGTGCTGTTTCTGGAACCTTCACCAATACTCTGAGTAGATTGGTCATATTCCGCAAAGTCCATTTCGTCCAAAAACTCGTCAATGGTTCTGCTTCCCTCGTGCCAAACAATATCCGTTGGAGTATGACCAAAGATAAACCTTGCCGCATCCAATGCGTTATCATCAAAAAATGGTGCATACTCCTGCAGTCTTGTTTTAATGCCTGCGACCTCATCGGCACTTGTGATCTTGCTGTGAGGAAAATAAATATGATGTCTCGGCCTTGCAGACCTCTTGCCTTTCACCTTTCCATCGTTTCGGCTTGGAACTAAAATATATGAAACATCCGGAAAGAGTTCATCATATTTCTCAGCCGTAATCCAATCATTGGGATCATCACTATGGTCATTATCGCAGTCCATGACCTCTACATCAGAGGATAAAAAATCATCTATGGAACGATGGCAGTTTTTAAATTCTGCACACACATGGTCACGGGAAATGACCGTCATCATATCATCCTTATTTTCTATCTCCGCTTTATTGGGATACAGTGCATTAGCAGGATTTCCCACACAATTTGCCGTAAAAATTGTTAACTTCATCTTGTAATCTCCTCCATTGTTTCTGTGAAATATTTGATTTTCATTTTTCGTTTTTCTGCCAATGCTATCTCTCGAACCATACCGTCAGATATTTTATTTCCAAACACCCAAACCTCTCTGCACTTTCCCAAGAGGACATAATTGATTGTGTGCGTTGCAAGGTATCTCTCTTTCGGATCATTATCATCCATGAACTGTAGATATAGAAGATGGGGAGTAATAGGGATTGCTTTATTGTCAATGGCAAAGCGTGAATACTTACGGGCATTTTGGATGTTCTTATCAATATCGCCGCGGAACGGACTGCAAATATACACAAGTGGTCTGTAACCTTCATACAAGCAGGAAACGGCAGCCTTTTGAGCTGCCTTCTTTTCCTTGTTGATATTGGAGAGTGCTTTAAATGGTGTCATGTCTAAGTAGCCTTCTGAAATTTTCTTATCAACATTCATCTTTTAATTCTCCTTCTCCATAATCGGTAAGATTCCATCTTTCTTTAAAAGGTCATAAATGAATAAGCGACCCTTTTGTGTCCAATAAGTATGAGGCTTGGAATGAGCTGAACCATCTGAACCGCTGTAAGTATGTGTCTTTGTTGATGTAAGTCCCATTTCTGCATACTCCTTGTAAAGAAGCCATATCTTTCTCCCTTGCTTGAACTGGATCCCTTTTTCCTTGAGATACTGGTTCATGTGATTTGCTGTCCAGCCATAGTCTTTTGCGATAACCGAAATTGCCACCAAGTCCTTACAATTGAGAACCACATCGTAATAACTCGCTTTCGGTTTCATTTCTACAATCTGCTGATTCTGAACAGCAACGGTCTGCTGCAACGCTAACTTTTCTTCACGTTCTTTCTTAAGCTCCATAAGAGCATTGATAAGAATATCCGGATTGGCAAGTACCTCATCAACTGCAAACACACCATGTTTTCTGATTGCAGGAAGGACTTCTGCAGTTACCCAACGCTTAAACTTCCTTGCATTTGGCATCTTGCTTGAAAGAATCAAACTGTAAAGACCGCTTTCGTTGATAACCGTTAATCCTCTATTCGGAATTTCTAAGGTCGTGTTTTCCGACCTTTGGATTACTGTCCTATCTTCCTCATCGACATGAGTTGCAATTGCATCTTTGGTATTGCTGTAGCCGAGAATCTCTGCAATATCACGTCCGACAAAATAAGGCTCTCCGTTAATCAATACTGTGCGGATAGAACCAAACTCCGCATTCTTAAAAACTTGTAATTCGTTCATATGAATTACCTCCTGTAATTTATTGAGGTTTCCCTCTAAGTTACAGGCAAAGAAAAACGACAGGATTTTACCCTTGCCATAAAAGTTTTTAATCTTTTTTATAAAATTCTGTTTCGTACCCGTCCGCACGAAGTAAAATGCCCGGAATCCAAGGCGGAGTTCTACCCATTTGCTCACAGATCACATCCAGTGACACATCTTTACTGCATTCAATGATCAGTTCATCATGGACATGACCGCAGATAAAACAATGTGACAGCGTTCTGATGGCATACATCAAAATATCACGGCTGATCGCCTGAACAATATTTTCCACAAACTTAGGACCGTAGCTTTCAATTCGCTCCCACTTCTTTGCTGCACCGACACCTTCATAAGTAACAGATTCACTTCCAAACTTATTTACTCCCATTTTCGGTTTCACATAGCAAAGCCTTCTTCCGCTTGGTAGTTCAATAAACAGCATTCCGCTTTTATATAAAAATCTGACAGAACCGATGCTTGATGATTCTCTTTGCTTTACTGCCTTTTTCACGGCTCTGTCAACATCCCACCAATACTTTACGATATTTGGATTTGCCTCACGCCACATATCTACCAATGGCTGCAGTTCTTCCTCTTCAAGTCCCATATCAAGGGCACCAATTGATTTCAATGCCCCTACTGATCCGCCATAACCAAGTGCAAGTTCAGCAATCTTACCTTTCTGTCTTAGATGAGCATTTCGACCGTGCTTTTCAACCGGCACCTTAAACATCTGGCTTGCTGACGCACAATAAATATCTCCGCCGCCTGCAAAAACATCTGCTCTCCATTTTTCTCCTGCAAGATGAGAAAGCACCCTTGCTTCGATTGCAGAAAAATCCGATACGATAAATTTCATACCTTTTCTTGGCACAAAAGCAGTACGGATAAGCTGTGACAATGTATCTGGAATATCGTCATACAGCATATTCATTGCCTTGTAATTTCCCTGTTTTACAAGAGAACGAGCCTCTGCCAGATCAGACATATGGTTTTGCGGCAAGTTCTGCAATTGAATCAGTCTGCCTGCCCATCTTCCGCTTCTGTTTGCACCATAAAACATGAACATTCCTCTTGCCCTTGTATCACGGCATACTGCATTCGCCATTGCCTGATATTTTCTCACAGATGATTTTGCAAGCTGCTGACGAAGGGATAAAACCGTGCGTAATGGTTCCGGTGCAGTTTTTAATACTGCTGCCACTTCCTTTTTGCCAAGACTGTCCATTTCCAGTCCATTCTTTGCAAGCCATTCTTTCATCTGCTGTACGGAATTTGGATTTTCAAGTCCTGTCAGCGTCTTCATTTTATCTGCCAATACAGTCTTCGACTTTTCATCAAAGGCAATTGCATTTCTTACAACATCCATATCAAGAGCAATCCCTCTGTCATTGATTTCCTGGTCAAGATGATATTCTTCCCACACAAAATCGGGGACAGGGAAGTTTCGCAGTTTATCCTGAATGGACATCTCCACCTCTACATCCCGCTTATTATATTTTTTAAACATCTCCCATTTGGTCACATCGTGCTGTGGCAGATTTCTGGTTCTTCCTCCGTTAACTTTCGTCGCCTTACACGGAACACAGAAATATCGGATGAGTTCTTTTCCCTCAGTCAGTTTTTGTTCCTCAAGACCTAAAACAGCACCTGCACCTGCAAGTGATAAAGGAAGTCCCATATATGCCGCCCACACCATAGAGCATTTCCATGATGACGGATCAAGATAATCACTGACAGAATCTTCCCTGATGCTGTAGCTTACAAACTTTTCAGGATAGAATTTCCTAAGATATTCAGACAGACACACTCTTTCAAAATTTGCATTAAATGCCCATTTTGTTATCTGTTCATCTGTAAGTGCAGCAATAATCTCATCTGGGATTTTCCCGCCTTGTGCGATGTCTATTACCACAACTTCTCCACCGTCAACAGAATAGCCAAACAGCAATATCTCGAAGTTCTCTGACTGGGCATATTTATAGACACCGCATTTTTGAAGATCCACATCCGAAAATGTTTCAATATCTATGCTTATATTTTTCATTACATCACGCTCCTAAAAACAGGCGGCAGTGAAAATCTGCCCCACTGCCGCCCTTTTATTTACTCGTTATTCTTGTCTTTCTTTTTCATCAGATTCGGAAACAACCAATGAATCGACCTCTTGATGACACCAAAGAACCACTTCCAAATGCTTACAAGACCAAATCCCCAGAAGAATACGGTGATTCCAAACAATGTACCTCTGATAGAGGCATCGATCAAAGTATTAAGTACATCCATCTTCTATACCTCGCTTATGATAAAAAGTCATCATCTTCTTCTGTTGCAAAATCATCCTCTGCTCTGGACTTACCGCCGAGAGGTTCTCCGTCCTTAATCTTCTGCAGATTGTTAAGGCCACAGGCGATTCCTTTATTGCCATTGGAATTAAATGCATAAAGATTGATAGATGCCCTGCCATATACACCGCTGTAAACTTCACTGCGGTCGATGATGGTGTTTCTGTCTGCATCTACAATGCCGGGTGCTGTTGCAGAATTTGCATTGATAAAGTAGCTGTTTGCATATGCTTCATCATCCGGACGTTCCAGATCTCCGTCACGAAGAGGAGTCTTAAGAACGGAAAGTGAAGGCACGCTTTTGCCATTACCCTTAAGTTTAGACTGTCCTTCCTCATAAGCAGCCTGAATTGCTTTCTTGATTTTCTCCACGGTAACCTTATCTGATTTTGGAATGATAAGGCTGACACTGTATTTTGGTGTGCCGCCGTTGATCGACTTAGGCTCCCACACATTTGCATAACTCCATCTTGTGTTTGGACCTGTGATTACCTTCATTGGATTGTTAAACTTTGACATAATAAATTCCTCCTAATTTTCACTAAAATCTTCTTTTGCTGTATTCATTTCCGGACGTTTGTCACTCTTCGGTACGAGTGTTGGTTTGCCTTGCGGCTTGTAAACCAAAGAACCTAACAGTTCATTGAACTTTTTCTTACCAAGAAGAGATGTCATCGCTGTAATCCCTAACAGCTTTTGTTCATATGGGTTGTGTCCTGCCTTTGTTACAGTTTCTGCCACTTTTTCTTCATCGGTATATTTACGGTTGGAACGACCCTCTACTACTTTGAATCCATCATAGTGTGTTCCGTTCATTGCCTGTGCAAGAGCATACTCTTTGATATCCGCTACCCATGACACAAGTTCATCTGCCTTTTCCAAAATGACGGAAATCTCAATATCATCTAAAGTATCCGGCATCTCAAAGTCGTATTTTGCAAGTTCCATGTTATATTCCATTCTCTTTCTGCAAGTAGCTTTAACCTTGCAGAACTGGCAGTGATCTCCTGCTTTAAATTCGCCTTCACCGTGAAATGCCAGCTGTGCAGCCGGAGCAAGAATGGTATCTGCCCAGGAATATAAATCTTCTTTCTTCATCACGAAAGTACTCACATTTTCCCTGCGCGGCTGGAAAATCGTCATCGACACTTCCGCGATGTCATAAATCCCGTCAAAGAGATTCAATGCTCCAAGTGCATAGCACATCATCTGCGAATTATTATCTGCCTGGACTTCCACACCTTTTCCGTGCTTATAGTCAATCACATATAAAGTGCCATCGCCGATAATGACGCAGTCACCGGTACCAAATCCCTCCGGGACATATTTAGAAAAATCAAGTTTCTGCTCTATCAGCACAACAGGGTCTTTGCAGACTTTCTTTACTTCCTCTACTACCGAGGAACAATACTGTGCATATTCTTCCGCACACTGTTCCATCTCTTCATCATAGTAAGTAAGGTTGTTTGTCGGATTTCTGCTTTTCATCCCAATTGCCTTTTTCAGCTTATGCTCACAAAGGCTGTGTGCATCGGTGCCTTGCAGTGCAAACTCACTTACTCTGTCTTTTTTATCAGCACAGAGTTTCGCAGAAGGCGGACAATTCATCCACCTGTGACTTGATGATGCTGACAAAAATGCGTGTGCCGCCATTAAATCACCTCCATCTTCTGCAAGAGTTCCTCATACTTTGAAGGATCAATGTCAGACAGTTTTTCTACACCGAATGAAGAAATCACTGCTTTTACTTCGTCTGTATGACCATCTCTTGACTTCGCTGCAAGAACCGCCCTCACTTCTTCAAATGAGTAAACTTTCTTTTCTTCCTTTGGTGCAGCTGCATCTTTTGATTCTTCCTTCACCAGCTTTTCGACATCTGCTGCCGAGAACATCTGCATCAGTGTTTCGGAAATCTCAATGAGAATCTCACCGCATCTTTTAAGCTCTGCGACCTGTTCTGCCAGTTCTTTCATTCTTCCCATTAGGCTTGCCTCCTTCCTTGATTTCTTTTACATCCACGGACTCCACTGTCTGTCCGGGAGCCAGCAGATATACCTGTGTAAAATCACCGAATAAGAATCTTGCAATTCTTGACGGTAATCTCATATCCGCTGCTCTTAGGACATTAGCTTTCTTTCCGTTGGGGTCTGAAACGTTGATAGTAATTTTGTGTTTCATTGCCATATCACAGCCTCGCTTTCTGTAAGATGTTCTCCCTTACAAGTTACAGGCAAAGAAAACGGCTCCGTTTTTACCCCTCCCGGAAAATTTATTTAAAAAAGTTTTCTTTGATATAGTTCATGGCATTGTCATGATGCTTTTTCACATTTTTTATGCTGATACCGATAATTTTTGAAACCTCAGTCAAGCTGTATCCTTCAAACTCTGTAAGCACAAGAATCTTTCTTTGCTTGTCCGTCATTTCGTTCATAAGCTCATGAACCCTATATATTTCATCGCTTTCTTCTGTTTCCACTGCTAATGCTGCCTGGTACATAAGCTGACTCTTATCAAATGCTGTATCAGAGTCCGATTCAGCATCGTTTTCACCAAAATCATAATCAAAGGAAAGATTATAATTACTCGGGAACTGTTCCTTTACTGCATCTTCTACTTCATCATCTGTAGGTGCATAACCACGATAGGCTGTTTCCTTTTTTATGTACTCTTCTTTCCATGCATTAACCGCTGCCTTTTCTTCTGTGGTTTTCTCTGGTCTAATGTTTTTAAGATTGTAATAAACCTCGCTGTCATCTAAAGAATGAAGCATTTTGATGTCAGCCTCTGTTACTCCATCCTCTCCCGGACGAAGGATAAGTCTTTCTTCATTACCATCTGCACCGGTAAATATGTAAGTATACGTTCCTCTTTTTGCTGTGTTTGTCTTACGAATTTTCATTGATTGCCTCCTAACTCGGAGGTCAATCACGACAAGATATAAAAATAGGTCTGTGATGGAGATACACACAGACCTTGAAAGCCTAAAAATAGCGCAACAAAGTAAGGGTATCTCTTCACGGCTCGTCCACTGTTTTTATTACAGTGAATCGAAACCTATGAGATATCCTGCCTGATTGCGCACTCCGGCATGATTTTCTATTTTTCTTATTTCAAAGGAGCCATTCCTCCTTTGCTATCTTCATTCTACTTTTTCTAAAAAAATCATGACCAACTGAGCGAGTTGGTCTCTAAACGTGTAGAAATGCCTATTTCCTAAAAAAAGCATAAAAAAAAGACCCCTTTCGGGGTCCAAAAACCAACTCAGTGAGTTATCAAGTTTTATTGTTTTCTTCAGTTTTTATATTTTTGAGGCTGTTCCTAACGGTTCAAGCCCTTTATATTCCAATATGGTATTGAAATCTTGTATAGATATTCCAGGCATACGCTCTATGATACGAATATAACTCATATCCGGATCTTGATAATAATTAAGCTTATTGTTAGATTTATCAAACATCTTCTCAGTAATTCTTAAAACCAATTGCAGTCCTACACAAATTGCCATCAGAACATTTGTGGTCATATTGTTATAATCATTATTCTTAATCTTTCCATGATAATTTTTATGCAGAAGTGTTTTTTCATTAAAAGTCTCAGGATATTTCCATTTTCTTCTGTCCATCAAAAACCATAAGCATTGGCATAATGTTGTTGTAGGATCTCCAAGCATTTTTACCAGTTCAATTTCTTCATCGTTGGACCCATCGCTAAATAAATGCTCCGCATATGCTTTGTATGCTTCATCCGGATCAAGATTTTGCTGCGACTGATAATTCGGATGGAATATCAACAAACGTTCATCTATGCCTTCAATTTTATAAAGATAGGCACAATTACTAATATCTTTGTTGGCGTTCGAATATGAGATATACTTTCTTTCTTGAATGTTAATTGTGCATTTCTCAAGATTTCTCTTTGCTGCAGCTGTAAGGGACAGTTTACCATCTTTTAGGTGAACATATTTCTCATCAGCAAGTACAAAATAACCATCAGCAAATACATATTGCCCATCACTAAGCCATTCTTCGAAAATAGCATTCGATTCAAGCAGTTTAAATGCCTCAAGCGGGGTGATTGGGGCATAATCCTTTTTATGATTAATTTCAGCGTAGACACCTTCATAATCTTCAAAGGTATCTATACGTTTTATAAGACCAACTTCTATAATCCTGTATTTTACTGACTGTCTTGAGACTATAAAAAATTCGCTAAGCCTTTCAATAAGTTCATCACAAGAACATACATGCTCATCGTCTATATAGTGAAGAACCTGTTTCTTAAACATCTCCTTGGGCATAAGCACTCTAGGAGCAAGTCTGTGAGCCTGCCATTCAAGCCACTTCACTTCATTAGCCTTGCTTCTATTTCCTTCGGATGGTTCAAAAAAGCTTTCTGATTGTCGACATAGAATCGGATACAACTCTTCTGATGCCTGCGCATTTTTTAAAGCGAGAATTTCAAAATACTTTCTGTCCTTCTCCCAATGTAGAAATTCATGTACAAGTGTGTTTCTTTTTACACCCTCACCAAGTAAAGCCCCAGATTCTGCGTCAATGAGGATTGTACCCTTCTTAAAATAAGTAGGAATATATCTTTTTTCCTCTTTACTGTATACATCTACATTTCCATCTAACAACAGGCAACAACCAAACACATCTAGATTTGCAGACAATGATACTTCTTTTACAGTAAGCTGTGCATCTTGAAGAATCTCTTCTATCGGAAGTGGCATGGGTTCAACAAGTGCTTGTTTGCAATATTTATTAAGAAATTTAGTTGCATAATCATCTAAGCGCTTTTTCCCAAGAATCAAAGCTCCAGACCTCTTATTAATATCAAACACATCACTTGATGTAACCCTTTTTGCCATATATATTATTCCTCGATTCCTGACTCCATATGGTCAAGTGGCATCGTATTTAATATTTTCTTTGCCTCTTGCCATGTTGGATAATATTCTGATACCAATGCATGGAAGCGATTGGTGTGGTTCTTTTCAACCAAATGAACCAATTCGTGGGTTACAACATACTCTAAACATTCAACAGGCTTCTTTGCTAGTTGCAAATTTATCCATATTCTACGCTTATCGATATTACAAGTTCCCCATTTGGTTCTCATGTTTTTTATTCGGTATTCATCAGCATGTAGTCCTGTTTTCTTTTCACAACGCAACACTACCGAGTTCAGAACTCTTCTAAGTTCTTGTCTATACCATTCAGTAATGATTCTTTCTCTACTTTCTGATGATGTTCCTTCTGGAACAGTTAAAATAAGTTTATTTGGTATTTTCTCAACCTTAATTTTTTTACCTTCATAGATAACTTGGAGACGGTATGGTTTTCCCCATATATAATGTGCCTCGCCTGAGACAAATTCTCGCTTTGTCTGTCTCAATTGAGAAATCATCCTATCTCTTGTTTTTGTTATTTCAGGCAATTTTTTCAGTAAATGTAGTCGGATTTCGTCCTCTTTAACACTTACTGGACTCTTTACTATTACCTTTCCATCTGGTGGAGCAACCTGGATATAGAGATTCTTTAAATTTGCTTTTCTTAAAACCTCCACCTTTATTCCACCAACAATTAATTCAGTATTATGCATCATATTCTTCCTGCCTCTGTGCAATCTCGAAGACATTGTTTGTTTCTTCCGTAGCTTTGTCTTCGGCATAACTATGAAGCAATAGTTTCTTATAAATAGCAAGTCTAATTCTTTGTTGTTTTTGAAAATTCTTCTTCCAAGCTGGCTCAATAGATATTCGTATTGCTCCATCAACATCAAGGGTCAAATCTACATTCGATTCAAAGTAATCATATAAAGCTCTTCTTGCGGCGCTACCTTTAATCTCATCGGGATAATCACCGCTGTCTTCTGGATGAAGAATAGCTTCTGCCATTTCAACAACTTGACGTAAATATTCTTCGTAGCTTAATGCTTCAATCTTTCTCTGAGTTATAATCTTCTGCAGCATTTCTGATAGCTTACCATAGTACACACTGTTGCTACTCATTTTCTTTACTATCTCATGTTGCAAGTTATTCTCAATCGTTTCTGCTTTTGCAGTATCATTTCCAGGAAGTCCCTTTACCAAATCAACTGGTGTAGTTGTCTTTCCTTGAAGCAATAACTCTACAAGAGACATGTTGCCCATTTCACTGATAACATTTGAATCCTCTGCACGGATATAAGTATCCAAAATATAACGCATATCAGCTTCATATGGCTTTAGGTCTATATAATCACAGCTTGCAAGTTTAATCATTTCCTTAATCTTGTTATAGCCAGAGATATTATTACGCAGATTTTCTACTTCCTCTTCCGAATAGTTATAATCCGAAACAAGTCTGTCACAGCAATTAGCAAAAGAACGAGTCAAAGATGAAGTAAGAGCATAAAGAGCATCCCTTCTTGCTGTTTTTTCATCGTCTTCACTATCTTCTCCACAGAAGTATTCGATATAATCCGTATCAGCTTTATCGCCTTCTACATTTTCAATAAGAGCATCCAAGGACTGAATTGAACCTTCAAGTTCAGACTTTGCTTCATCATAACGATTCTTAATGAGACCATCCACATCTTCTTTATCAAATTGGTCAAATGCCTCAGAAGTATAATCAGCAACAGCGAGCTGAACATTTCGGAATAAGTCCATATAATCGACAATATATCCGTAGTCCTTGTCTTCGCCATCCGGTCTGTTTACTCGGCAAATAGCCTGGAATAAATCATGGTCTCTCATAGACTTATCAATGTAAAGATATGTTGCACTTGGTGCATCAAAGCCAGTAAGCAACTTATCAACCACGATAAGTAATTTCATATTTGCAGGTTCGTCTTTGAATTTTTCTTTTACTTCCTTTTCAAAGTCAGCAACCTTTTTATCTCCGAGCATACGCTCATAGATAGATTTTTTATATTCTTCTTCGCTCTCTTGCGATAAGTCAGATGTGGCCGTTCTTACGCTTTGTGTTGTAGGCTCATAAGAAGTAACAATAGCACACTTAGTAAATCCCATGCTCATAAAGATTTCCCAGTATCTGCATGCCTCATAGATACTGTTTGCCACGAGCATTGCTGTACCTCGGTCATCCTTAAGTCTTGGTTTTAGACTCATATCAAATACGATATCTGATGCAATCTTCTCAAGACGTTGCTTTGAACTGTACAACTTATTGATAGATGTCCAGCTTTGCTTTAACTGTATCTTGGCTCTCTCAGTGAGACCAATCGTCTTATTCTCAAACCATAAATCCAACTTTTCTTTGTTTGATAAATCCTGGTCAACATCTCTTGCCTCATATCTAAGGTCAAGAACAACTCCATCCTCGACACCTTCATCAAATTTATATGTGTGAATGTAAGTACCAAATATCTCAAGGCTTGTCTGTTTATCTTTCTTGAGAAGGGGAGTTCCTGTAAAACCAATAAGTACAGCATCTGGCATAAGCACCTTTACTGCTTCGTGAAGTTTACCGGAATTTGTACGGTGGCACTCATCAATAAAGGCGATAATATTTCCTTTAGCTTTGAACCCTGCAGGCAGGCCTTTTAACAATTCTTTTCTGTACTGGTCAATGTCAGCTTGCTTTCCGGCATTATGTCCATATTTATGGATTAACGAGCAGACAATATTATCTTCGTTTTTATCGAGAATATCTCGTAGATTGGCACAGCTTTTTGCACGAGTTACTTTTTCTCCTACGTCAAAAAAGAGTCCCTCAATCTGATCATCAAGCTCATCTCTGTCTGTAATAATAACAACACGACTATCGTTGATATTTTCAATAATCCACTTTGTCATCCAAACCATAATGAGTGACTTACCAGAACCTTGAGTGTTCCAAATAATACCGCCTTCATTATCTTTGATTCTCTGTCTTGCTGCGATATTTGCAAAGTACTGATTGTGGCGGGTGACCTTTTTCACTCCTGCATCAAAGATAATAAAATCATGAATGATAGATAGGAATCTCTCTTTATGACAAAGAGAAATAACGCCATCACGAAGACGGTTCACTTCCTTGACTTGAAGAGCCTTAATTGTTTCACTCAAATCATCCTTTGCTTTCTTATCTTCTTTCCACTTAAGATAATACTTTTCAGGAGTTCTAATAGTCCCGTAAAACAGTCCTTCTGATTCGTTTCCGGCAAACAGTAACTGAGCAGTGCTGAAGAAATTTTGAATATTCTCTTTCTTCTGATTCTGCAGAAGTTGTCTGATTCCTTTACCAGAACTGACATAAGAACTCTTAAGTTCAAACATACCAAGAGCAATACCGTTGATGTAAATAACAACATCTGGTCTCTTACGTGTAGCATTATCCTCACGAAGCACACTCACTTCTTCAGCAACATAAAAGTCGTTATTACCTATATCTAGCCAGTCAATGTAGTGGACGGTCGGTCTATTTCCGTTATTATCTCGTACCCCTTGTTTGCCATAACGCAAAAGAGCATAGACTTCCTTGTTGATAGAATATAGCGAATCTACCTGGTTCTTGGTTTTCAATACAAGTTCATTTACAGCTTTATCTATCTGCTCTTTTGAATACCCACGCTTACTAAGACTTTTTCTAAGTAAATCTTCTTTAACACAAGTATTGTCAATATCCTCAAGGTTGCCGAGATATGTATAACCAAGGTCATTTACAAGCCAACCAAGGACTCTTTTTTGTAATTTTTTCTCAGCATCTACCGTTGCCATACAAACCTCCTAATTTTCCAGACGAACCCGACCTGACAAAAGATCGTCCATCGCTCCGTCTCTTATTTGAATCATTTTATCCCGTTCTTCTTCAAGATTTGCAATTTCGCTATCCATTCCTTTAATAATTTCTACAATTTCATTTCTCTCATTCACCTCAGGAATTTGAATTTTCAAGCTTCTAACATCGGCTACTGTTAAATTATGTTGTGCTCCTACTTTTTCATTTTTAAAAATTTGCGATTGGCCTTTGCTTGATAAGAGATATAGCATGCACCATTCTGCCATATCTGGATCCTTTAATTTTATAATTCCAACTGCACCACCAGCAAATGCTTTGATTTTGTTATCAAAAACAGCCACATTTCCAATTCTTCCAGAAATAGAAATCAATAAACATTTCTCACAAAGTAATATCTTAGGGTATATCATAGCCACTTCCATAGGAATGTGAAAATCAGTCTCATAATTTATTTGAAACTTTTCAAAGTCTTTATTCTGTATAAAAGGTATAGTATCGGCTCTCTTTGAAGTCAAAAGAGATTCTTTAATACGTTCACTATAATCAAATCCTGTTTGCTTAGTTATTAAAACAGAAAGGCTTTTCAAAGACTGTTCACTCCACTTGCAACTATATCCTTCAAGTCTCGTTTTGCCCGTTACTAAATCTTCCAAAGCACCATCACGGATATTCTTTTTCTTTTCAATAAGCTCTGTAAGATTATTGATGTACTCATCAAAGCTTGAAAGTGTTTCAACAATTCTCTTCTGTTCTGGGATTGATGGCAAATCTATAGGTGTTCCTAGAATAATACTATTATACAATCTTTGTATTGTAGTTCCCTCAAGTGCTTCCCACGGAAAAGATCTGTAAAACCAATTAAGATAGTTCTTATCAATCCTGCTATCTGTTTTCAACCAAACAATATTGGAGTCTTGAAAATACCCATCTTTCCCATCAAAAACAACGGTTTTTCCAATTGTTCCTGCAGCAGATATAAGCACCTCTCCTTTTTCTGGATAGGGATAAAGTATCTTATATTTTTCGTACAAAGCTTTCGTGATAAAAGCGTCCGCTTTTCCACCAAAAGTACTGATTTTATAAAACGGAATCGCTCCGTATTCCTTTGTTTGATTTTGAAATATTCTACGACACATTTGTATATGTCCTAAATCTCCCAGTTTCAAAGATTCCCATTTCGGATAAGTTACCATTTGTATCCCATCCTTTCTAAAGCAGACATAACAGCTGCTCTTGATTTCGATGTTTTTTCTTCAATTTCTGACAGAGTATGCTCATAGCGTCTTGCGATTAAAAGCACTCTTGATGACAGGTTATTAAGCACTTGTTCAACCTCATCAGAAACATCCTGATTTAGTTTTGTCATCCATTTCTTTTCAAAGAGAAGGTATTTAATCTCATCATCGGTCAAAACCGCATATTTAGCCACAAGGAGCTCATCCACCTCAGCTCTTGCTGCCTTAACCTCTTTATCAACTGCTTCCTTCTCTGAAAGCTTATTCTGATATTTGATAAGAGCATCATATTCTTCTGAATACAATTCAGGCACTTTTGCCTTCTGCGATGCAGCCTTGATTGCACCTTGGAGTTTTGCCTTTCCGAATTTACCATTCTTATTTCGAAGATCATAATCTTCAAGTTCAGGCATAGATGCAAGAATTTTATCCATCTCTTCAATTTTTCCGTCAGTAAATAAGGACACTAATTGTACCAAAGCATCCACAACAGGGGAACTCTTCTTGTCATCAAGTTCTTTGATTCGCTTATTAAGATTTGCCTTTGGTATGCCATCACCCTTATCATTAAGTGCTTCTTTTAATAAACCATCTTCACCGGATTCATCTTCAATCATCTCATCAAGTTCGCCTTCAAGAGTAGCTGACTGCTCTATCAATGAATTAAGCTGTTTCAGTTCGTCTGCAAAAAATTCTGTCTCGATAATCTCTTTAGGAATGAGTGCTCCATCAAAAGATTTAACCTTAGTGGTGTCATCTTCCATAACAGCATCACCGTTCTCGTCTTTTACGATTTTGCCGTTTTCATCCTTTTTCTTTTTCTGTCCATATTCATACTCAAGCTCTCTTGCCACGCCATAGCCTGCAACCTTGATGGTATAAACGTCGTCCTGCAATTTTGCATTCCAGTAATTGAGCAGGCAATCGTATACATCATAGTTGTCAAGCAGTTTGGCTTCTTCGTATTTCCCCAGTAGTGACATGGAAATCTCACGAATAAGTTCCTTTGGAATTGTGTTCTGTGTGATTCCAAGAAGAATATTTTTCACACTGTCCTGCCACTCAGCAAACAGTCGTACTGTCTCGTTATCCTTTTCTGAGAGAATATTTACATCCTCACCAATCACACCCTCAATCTCAGTTGAGGCAAGTGCAAGATGGTAAACCTTATGTACCTCATCTGTGCATTTGAAAATTCTATCCTTAAGTTCCGGCGCAATAGCCCATAATTTTTCCAGAGATTCAATATCCGTTTCGGGAATACCGCCCTTTAAATGTGCGGCAATATTCTGTGGGAGTGTATCATCAATTTTCTGAATATATCTTGGAACATTCAAGTTGCCGTTATTGGTTTCTTCATCCAGGATTTCCGTGTATTTTACAATTCTCGAATATCCCTTGATTTCCTGTCTGTTTGTATAAGTTTGAACAATCTTCTCGATGTCTTGCTCACGAAGACGATTTTTATTTCCATCCTTCTTAAATCCACGACTTGCATCAATTAGAAAGATATCTTCTCGTGAATCAGTATTTTCTTTATCTAAGATAATAATGCATGCAGGAATACCCGTTCCATAGAACAAGTTCGCTGGTAGACTGATGATTGCTTTGATATATCTTTTCTTCAATATCTCTTGTCTAATCGTTTCCTCAGAATTCCCTCTAAACAGGACTCCGTGAGGCATAACAAACCCTGCCTTTCCGTTACTATCTAATGACTTCAAGACATGCAAAAACCAGGCAAAATCTCCATTCTTTTCAGGAGGAATGCCGTATCCATCAAATCTCTTGAATTGGTCTTCATTTGTCTTTATTCCATCGCTCCAATCTTTATCAGAAAACGGAGGATTCATTACGATAAAATCGAACTTCTTAAGTTCTCCAAATTCATCTAAGAACTTAGGAGATGAGAGCGTGTTTCCTCTCTGAATTTCACCTGTTCCTTTTTGGTGAAGGATAAGATTCATCTTTGCAAGACCTGCGGTTGCACGGTCACTCTCTTGACCGAAAATCGTGACAATAGAATCTCCATTAGCGTTCACAGGAGCTTCATCTGCCGCTCTAATTAAAAGGCTCCCACTTCCGGCTGCTGGATCATACAGAGTCCATTTCTTAGTAGGCGATTCCTTAATATCAGCAATACCTATAAGACGAGCAATAATTCTTGATACTTCACTTGGAGTATAGAATTGTCCCTTACTCTTACCAGATTCCTGAGCGAACTTCATCATAAAATACTCATAAGCATCTCCGATGATATCATCTCCACTTGCTCTATTATTTTTGAAATCAATGGCAGGGTTTTGGAATACACCGATAAGACCAGACACCTTATCTACAAGTTCTTTACCACTTCCAAGTTCATCAGCATTATTAAAGCTGACATCAGGAAGGGAACCTATAAGTTGGTTGTCTTCTAAAAACTTCTGAATAATCTTATCAGCTCGTTCTCCAACATCACTCTTTCCTTTTGCTGCTATCAAATCCTCAAATGATGCACCTTGGCTGATTGTAAACTCAGCAAATTTCTGCCCCTTATAACGGTCTGATACATATTTGAAGAACAGTAGTACAAGAACGTAATCTTTATACCTAGCCGGTTCAACACCGCCTCTTAATTTGTTACACGCTTCCCATAAAAGCGAATATAATTCTGATTTTTTCACAGCCATAGCCCTTCTTTATCTCCAATCTAAAATAGTTTCCAATTTAATCAATTGCGCTTTTTCCGCTCTTAACCCAAGCATCTAATTCAGATGCTTTAAATTTCCATTGTTTACCGATTTTATGAGCAGGAACGCCTTTGTCTTTTCTTATCCAATCTCGAATAGTGCCTGGTTTAACTCCAAGATATTCTGCAGCTTCATCAATATTTATCCATTTGTCGTTTGTTGAATCCGTCATTTTGCACCTCCACTGATTTAGTTGCAATTATACAGTTTACATTATACCACTTTTCACTCCAGTTTTCAATATGTTTGATTGTGTTTCCTATTGTTTGTTGTCATTTGTTTTAAATCTCTCAGCAACATAACACTCACGGCTACAATACTTTCTATCTCCCTTGTAATGCATAAATTCTTTTCCACAATGCTTACAGATTGCTGTATGAGTACCTTTCTTATCTTTATCTATCTTATGCCAGGATTGTCTGCATTCATCACTACAGAACAGTTTCTGTTTTCTGCCTTTTGTCTGAATCACAACCTTGCCACATTGTTTACACAGAAACTCTCCTGCATCGTTCTGGCATTGTTCTATACTAAATCTTTCAATAGCTTTAGGTGGAGCAATTCCAATAGCAAGCTTATGCCTTGTACCATCCAGTATAGATATATCCGTTCTCCCATTTGGCTGCACTTCCAAACGATTGATGATCATACTCATATCTTCTATGGCACTATAGGTAAATCGTGCGAATTCGTTCACTATTGAATCAAGGCCTTCAACACCACATTCATTTAATAACGATTTACACAAATCAAGAACATGTCTTTTCTTCTTAATAGCAGCAACTGCAATTTTACAAGTCAACGCATCAATGTCCGCATTATCAATTCTTATATTTTTGCAATACATACCTTTCTTGAAACGATTCCTACACATCCAAACATCTTTACGATATTTTGATTGCTTTTTAGATGCATGCTCCGGCTTTAAGCCAAATGTCGCACCACACTTTCCGCAGATAAACTTACTGGAATAATAACTTACTCCGCTGTATCGATTATCAAATTCTAGCCTTTCTTTTAACTTCTCTTGCGCATAATCAAAAAGCCACGGAGCAATTATCGCTTCATGGCCATTTTCTACATAATATTGATTAACTTCTCCCTCATTCTTCTTAGTCTTATGTCCTAAGAAATCTGTTGTGAAATTCTTCTGCAGAAGAGCATCGCCTTTGTATCGCTCATTCGTAAGAATACTTCTAACAGTTGATTGGCTCCAAACTTCTACTCCTCCAGGAGTAGGAATGCCCAATTCTGTAAGTCTTAAACCAATTGTATGTGCTGTAAATCCTTGCAGAAACATTTTGTAGATCAGCCTTACAGTTACTGCCTCTTCATCGTTAACAGCATAGTCATAATCGTATCCAAGAAACCTACTATAAGCACAAGAATATCTACCATCTGCAAATCTCTTTCTATGTCCCCATGTTACATTTTCTGATATAGAACGACTCTCTTCCTGAGCAAGTGAAGTCATCAAGGTAATAAGAAATTCTCCTTTGCTGTCTAGTGTCCAGATGTTCTCCTTTTCAAAATAAACTCCTATGCCTAATTCCTTTAGCTTTCTGATGGCATTCAAAGCATCTACAGTATTCCTTGCAAATCGACTGACCGACTTTGTAATGATTCTGTCTATCTGCCCATTCTCACAATCCTGCATCATTCTTTGAAACTCATGCCTCTGCAGATATGACGTACCTGTCACTCCATCGTCAGCATATATTCCAGCAAGATTCCAATCTGCATGAGCATCGATTAGCTTTGCATAATAATCCATTTGAGCTGTAAGACTTGTCTGCTGCTCTTCATGATCCGTAGATACACGAGCATATACAGCCACTCTTTGTATCAAATTCGTATTCTTTCTAAGTTCCGGTAAAGATGGAATTGTCTCCACTTTTTTAATCTTCTTCAATATCATCAAACCTTTCTTCTATTGACCTCATAGGTGGATTACATTCATCGAGCAGTCTATTAAGAAGCTGATGGTATGTCTTTTCATCTATTTTTCCTTTGTGGTATATGTTTGCAAATATCCATTTAGCAAGGCGATATTCCACTTCTTTTGATAAATCCAATCAAAGCACCTCCTACTTTTGGTAGTAACAGTAATCACTCTGAATTGGCATAAAGTCAAGCAGTTTAATGATAATTTTTAAGGGGTGTGCATAGTTGAACGATTGCTATTTTGCACCCACTTTTGAACGATAACTTTCATAGGCTATCGTTCAAGCGTTGTGCATACTGAAACTCTAAAATTCACTCTTCAAAATTTCTCAAGGCAAAAAAATAAAACCTCAATATCGGTCTGTTCTCAAATCCCCTTATATTAAGCACTTTCTAGGGGTGTGCATATAAAATCATTGTATTTATCTGATAGTCTTTATTTCTAGAAGCACTCCTGATGTCGGTTCTAATATATTAACAATCATTTTCACAAGAGACTTTGGTGTAAAGAACACTCCATCATCTGAAGCTATATTTTTTGCAAATTTATTAAGGAAATACTCATAAA